>Ga0137463_1000596_pt1 | contig 12055 bp, 13 predicted proteins | sample EasRivERMGT800_2_FD_102333 | JGI IMG/M metagenome (GOLD analysis project Ga0137463, IMG submission 102333) | Soil microbial communities from meander-bound floodplain in the East River, Colorado, USA - East River MetaG ERMGT800_2 | ecosystem: Environmental > Terrestrial > Soil > Floodplain ...
CTTGTAGTCACCAGGGTGCTTGCTGCTACATTTATGCTGCCGGTGCTGGTGATGCTCAGTGTTGCTATTTCATTATATGGAGCCTATCTCGGAGTAAATATTCGTGGTATAACAAGTTTCAATTTGTTCTGGACACAGGTGTTTGATAATCTCTCATTCAGCGATGTTATACCAGCATTTATAAAATCATATTTTTTTGGCTTTGCCGTAGGGATTATCGGGTGTTATAAAGGATATAATTCCAGCAAAGGCACAGAAGGTGTGGGACGTTCTGCAAATTCAGCCGTGGTGGTCTCATCGGTAATGATTTTTGTGGTTGACTTGCTCGCGGTCCAGGTTACGGATCTGTTAGGATTTAATTAAGAAAATGATTACAGAAGGTAAAATAATATCAAAGCTGAAAATAGACCAGGGAACTGAAGAAGTACTTGCGGTCCGCCATTTATATAAATCATTCGGGAATAACCATGTTTTAATTGACTTTAACCTTGATTTGAATAAAGGAGAAAACCTGGTTGTGCTTGGAAAATCCGGTTCAGGAAAAACAATATTGATCAAATGCATCATTGGTTTGATAAAGCCAGACGAGGGTCTGATTAAGGTATTCGGCAAAAATATTCCGGAGTTGGATCATGAAGAATTAGATAGAATCAGGGTGAAAGTCGGTTTTTTATTTCAAAGCAATGCCTTGTATGATTCAATGAGTGTAAGAGAGAATCTTGAATTTCCCTTGCGCCGCCATTGGATAAAAATTTCGCAGAAAGAAGTAAATGACCTGGTTATGGAAACTTTGGAAGACGTGGGGCTGACCCATACTGTAGATATGATGCCTGTCGAATTATCCGGAGGCATGCGGAAAAGAATTGCATTGGCAAGAACACTGATTCTGAAACCGGAAATTATTTTATATGATGAACCAACAACTGGACTCGACCCCATTACCGGCAAAGAAATTATTGAATTGATGGTGGAAGTACAAAAAAAATATAATGCCTCATCAATCATTATTTCACATGATATGAACTGCGTAAAAATGGCATCGGATCGTGTAATTGTTTTGATTGATGGCAAATGTTATGCAAATGGAAAGTATGAAGAATTAAAAAGAAATACAGATCCGAAAGTGAAACAATTTTTTGAATAATTATACTATGGCAAAACGTATTATCAATAATGTAAAGCTTGGAATTTTTGTAATTGCAGGATTATTGTTCCTTATTTTATTGCTCTATATGATTGGCAAAAACCGCAATCTTTTTGGTTCGAACTATGTACTGAAAGCCACGTTTGAAAATGTACAGGGATTAAAGTCAGGCAATAATATTCGTTATTCTGGTATAGAAGCAGGAACTGTTAAAAAAGTCTCTATCCTAAATGACACCCTGATCGAAGTGGTTATGCTGATCGATAATAAAATGAAAGGTATTATCCGGAAAAATGCTGTTGCATCCATTGGTACAGAGGGTTTTGTCGGAAACAAAGTTCTTAATATTTCTCCGGGCAAAAAACCAGCCACCGCTGCCGAAGAAGGTGATATTCTTAGTACAAAGAAAGCAATTGATACAGATGAAATGCTGCGAACATTAGATAAAACCAATAATGATATCTCAATTATTGCTGAAAATCTGAAAACAACGGTTCATAATATCAACAGCAGTGACGCCTTATGGGAAATACTGAGCGAAAAAACCTTGCCTGAAAATATTCGTTTGTCTGTAAATAATATACGATTGGCTACTGCGCGTGCTGCAAACATGGTAGATGACCTCCACAGTCTTATCAATGATGTTAAAAGAGGAAAGGGATCATTGGGAGCCATTCTTACAGACAGTTCTTATGCCCTGAACTTAAATGAAGCTGTTCAAAAAATAAAATCGGTTGGAGAACATGCTGATACGCTGGCTGAAGAAATAAACAATTTTGTAAGCTCAGTAAAAAATGATCTTAATAATGGTAAGGGAGTAATGAATACTTTACTAAAAGATTCTTCTGTTGTAAATAAGCTGAACCATAGCCTTGATAATATTGAAAAAGGTACTGATGCTTTTAACCAGGACATGGAAGCATTGAAACATAATTTTTTACTGCGTGGCTATTTCAGAAAGATGGAAAAACAGAAACAGAAAGATGAGAAAAAGATTACTGCAGTTAGCAATTGACCAGTATCAAAAATTGTTTTGATATCCGTCATTGGCAAAAAAGAGATAATTACACAGTTTTGCTATTAAGTAAAACTTCCAGTGTATGAAAACGATAAAATTTGTAAGCGGTGAAATATGGCAAAAAAGATTTGCCGCCGCTGTAAGGCATAATGTCAATACTTATTTCAAAGAAAAAGGAATTTCAACGAAAGGAAATTTCACATTAACAATACAGACAGCAGCCATGCTATCATTTTACATTATTCCTTTTGTAATACTGCTCGCAGTACCAATGAATGCATGGCTGGCTTTACCGCTGGTAATCATTATGGGAATTGGAACGGCAGGTATTGGCATGTGTGTAATGCATGATGCCGTGCATGGTTCTTATTCAGAGAAGGATTGGGTGAATAATATAATGGGAGGAACGATGTATTTGTTAGGAAGTAACGTCTTCAATTGGAGAGTGCAGCATAACATCATGCACCACGCTTATACCAATATTGAAGGATTTGATGAAGATATTGGGGCCAGGGGCCCTATTCGTTTATCACAATATGCTCCTTTGAAAAAAATTCATCGCTACCAGTACATTCATGCGTTTTTCTTTTATGGGTTATTAACGATTTCAAAATTGACAAAAGATTTTGGACAACTGGTAAAATATAACAAAGAAGGCATTACACAAAAGCATGACATTAGCCCCCGATTTGAATACACTAAAATGGTAATTGTGAAATTGATCTATTTATTCACATTTATTGCTCTGCCCATTTTACTCACGGGTTTCGCATGGTGGCAGGTTCTTCTTGGATTCTTTATCATGCACTGGATAGCAGGGTGCATTTTAAGTACCATCTTTCAAATGGCTCATGTGGTGGAAGGTACTCAACAATTTAAGCTCAATACTGATGGTATTATGAATGCTGAATGGGCTGTCCATGAATTAAAAACAACGTCAGATTTTGCAAGAAACAACCTGTTTCTTAATTGGTACATCGGGGGATTAAATTTCCAGATCGAACACCATCTATTTCCGAATATTTCTCATGTCCATTATCGAAAAATTGCTCCCATCGTAGAACAAACAGCTCATGAATTTGGCCTCTCTTATAATCTGAAGCCTTCATTTCTAAATGCACTGGGTTCTCATATCCGCAGGCTGAAACAATTAGGCGAACAGCTTGATTAGTTTAAAACACATAATGAATGAAGTATGATAGGTATCATTATTTGTTTTGACAGCTATCATTCAAATAAAACTGTTTAAGGTCTAATTTGCTTTGGAAGTTCGCCTTGTTTATTGCGAAAGGAATTTAATATCTGGATAAAATCCCTTGGCAAAAACAAATACCCTGAAAACGTAGAGAAAGAATGCTTAGACGATAAAGAAATTTGAAATGAAAATTCTTATTTATAGTACAAAGGATTTTGAACGGGAATATTTAATAGTTGCAAATGAAAATCTTCATGTTGTAAATTTTAGCCGGGAACTTTTATCTGAATCAACAGCTAATCGGGCCATCGGCTATGATGTAATTTCTGTTTTTGCCGGAGATGATGCTTCCGCGCCTATTATAAAAAAATTAAATCATGCAGGAATAAGAGGCATCGCTATTCGTGGAGTCGGCTATGATAATGTAGATATTGTTAAAGCGAAAGAGCTGGGAATCAGGGTTGCCAATGTTCCGGAGTATTCTCCCTATGCAGTTGCAGAACATGCAGCAGGGATGATTCTTGCTTTGAACAGGAAATTAATTCTTGCTGATCAACAAGTGCACAAGCACAACTATAAAATCGATAATCTTATCGGGTTCGATTTGAATAGAAAAAAAGTGGGCATCATCGGAACCGGGCGTATTGGTTCGGTAATGGCAAAAATTCTTTATGGTTTTGGATGCTGGGTCTTAGCCTATGATATCAAGCCTGACAAGTATATAGAAGACCATTATGGAGTTTTCTACACTAATCTGCAAACAGTTTGCAATGAATCTGATATTATCACCATTCACACCCCTTTAAATGAACAAACCCGCTACATGGTAAATAAAGAACTAATTGATAAAATGAAACCCGGTGTAATTCTGATAAATACTTCAAGAGGAGCTGTGGTTAAAACTGAGGATATTGTTGATGCATTGAAAACAGGCCGGATTGCGGGTCTCGGAATGGATGTATATGAAAAAGAAAACCGCATTTTCTTTTTTGACCGTTCTGCCAATCCTCCACAGGATGAAATGCTAAAGGAATTAATGAGTTTACCCAATGTGCTGATCACTCCTCACCAGGCATTCGCAACCAAAGATGCAATAATAAATATTGCGACCACTACTTTTTATAATATCAACTGCTGGGCTGAAAATAAAAATTCGGAAAATGAATTGCCGCTTGCTGAAACCAGACTTGTAAAAACAATTATGAGAAAGAATCATTCTCAATTCTCCTATTAATAAAAGCGGTCTTTTAAAATTAAAGCAGCAAATAAATTGAATTGGGATTGATGTCAGTCAAAGCTATACAATGCCATTATTTTCCATATGTTTTTCTGAAACTCCTGATCACATTCAGGTTTTTTGCTGATCACCGTTCTTGATCGTGGTTATTCACAAAAATAATTTTGTATAGGAAACAATTTAATCACAATAAAAAAAGGGAGTTAATTATGCCAACAAGAACATTAACAAGATCAACAGGCCTTCTGCCATCCGTATTTGAAGATTTCTTTCGGCCCTGGAATGATTTGTTCGAGACGACTAACAGTGGCTTATTTGGAAGAGTATTAACTATGCCTGCAGTAAACATTACTGAAAATAAGGATGATTTTAAAGTATCCCTGGCCGCACCCGGAATGAAAAAGAGCGATTTTAATATTGACGTTCAGGGTAACATTCTTACAATCAGCGCCGAATTGGAAGAGAAAAAAGAAGAAAAAGAAGAAAATTATACTCGTAAAGAATACAATTTTTCTTCTTTCAGCCGCAGTTTTACTTTACCGGATGAAGTAAATAAAGAAAAGATTGAAGCGGCTTATGTGGATGGAGTATTAAATCTATCCTTACCCAAAAAAGAGGAAGCCAAAAAAGCTGCAATTTCAAAACATGTAGCAGTGAAATAGGCCAGCTACTGTATGGCTTAACCGGCCCTGCTGCAAAAAAGTGGCAGGGCTTTATTTATTGATATTCTTCTGGTTTATCTTATATAAATATTGTGCAAAATAATGGCAGAGTTAAGCCTTTGGTTAGATTATTACGATGATATTTATTCAGATTTTGATTCCCGTCACTATCTGAAACGCAGAATATCAGAAGATTTCCTTCATGAACTGCACGTGGCAGTGAAATATAAAAAGGAAAGAGCAACTGACCTGGTTTTGCTATTACCACAGGAAAAAAGAGATGAGTCTTCAGAAAAAATTATCATTAATAGTTTAAAAGAATTTTTTACAGATCAATTCCGGAATTATAATGATAAATTCAAAAAGAAACTGAATACAGGAATCATTTTATTGCTTACCGGGCTTGTAATAATGGCTATAAACTCATTTATCAGTTTTAGAGGAGTTCATTCTTTCCCAACAACTATAGTCAAAATTATACTTGAACCAGCGGGTTGGTTTTTGCTTTGGTTATCGTTTGATTTTTTATTTTATGATCTCAGGGAAATAAGAAAAGATAAAGATTTCTTCAATGGGCTTTCGGAAATGAATATCCATTTCAAATCAGCATGATGTATTATTCTGAATCCATAGTTGGGTTCTTCAAGCCGGATGATGACAGGAGATTATATACCGAAGTATCCCCGGATAAGTGATCGCTATCACTAAAAAGCTTGAGTGCCGTCATTTTAATTAACAGCCCAAAAATTTATCTTGCTTGCATCAATTTTTAAACTTAAACCATTTTATATGAACACCACAGCTAAAATATTCACAGCATGTGCAGCAGGGATTGTTACCGGAGTTGTATTGGGGATATTATTTGCTCCTGATAAGGGTTCTGAGACAAGACAAAAAATCAGCGACCAGGGTAAAAAGATTGCCGATTCATTTAAAGATAAACTTCGCAGATGTGAAGAAAAGAGAAATGATCTGAAAGAAGACGTAAATGAATATGAACAGGCCTGAATCAGGGTTATGGAACAAACATTTGTCAAAGTAGAAGAACTTGCTGATCATGTAAGGGAATATTTAAACACAAAAACTGCTTCAGTAAAATTAGGAGCAGCAGCTAAAAGTTCTAAGGTATTATCTAATTTTTTTGCAGGCGTTATTGTAGGCTGTATTTTTTTATTTTTTCTTGTTTTCGTAAGCATTGCCGCAGCTTATGCTTTGTCAGCATGGATCGGTAAATTGTATGCAGGGTTTCTGATCATATCCGGGATTTATTTGTTGTTGGGAATTATTGCATGGAAAGGACGTGAAAAATTTCTCCGTATTCCTATCATGAATGGGATGATCCGGCAATTATTTAAAAAGGATGAAAAAAATGAACAAGATTAAACATATATCCGAGCTATACTCCGAACAGCTACGCCTGCAAAAACTTGAAGATAACCTGGAAAAAAATATAAGAAAAGATTGGAAAGAGGTAAAAGAAAGCATGCGTCCAAAAAATTTAGGCAAGGAAATGTTATCTGATTTTATAAATAAGAGGTTGCAGGATAAAATAAAATCGAATGGCATTCTTTCCGGAACCCTTTCTTATGGGGCCGCAATGCTTACAAAAAAAATAGTCGAAAAAGCTGAAGAAAAAATGGAGAGTTTTTTTGGCAAATGAAATATGAAACCTAAGATAAGCCATCTACTGTATGGCTTAAAAGCCCTGCTGCTAAAAAGTGGCGGGGCTTATTTATAAAGTAATGAAACGACGATGCTCTTTCAATAATAAGCTAAAAGCATTTTAAAAATTTCAACTGATAATTGATCAAAATCTGAAAATTCACTGATGGCTATCATTAAATAAAAGAGTGGCCTTGTATAACTTGCCAGGACAAAATAAAATGTTATGAAAGCGATAAAATATTTCAGCATAATAGCGATGCTTTTGTTATTGAGTTGCAGCACATCCCGCATTACTTCCACATGGAAGGCCGAAAATGTTCAGGCCAAAAAATATAATAAAATACTAGTGCTGGGCCTGATCAGGGAATCAGATCGCTCTATCCGTGAAAAAATGGAACAACATCTTTTAGGAGATTTGAAAGAACACGGGTATAATGCTATTTGCGCTTGTGAAGAATTTGGCCCCAAAACATTTGAGAATATGGCAGAAAAGGAAGCGATTGCCAAACTCGGTAACAGTGGTATTGATGCGGTATTGACCATTGTACTGCTCGACAAAACGAAAGAAAGATATTACGTACCGGGAAGGATTTATTATTCTCCTTATTATAATTATCATAATCGTTTTTGGGGATATTATACCACAATGTATGATCGCATATATAGTCCAGGCTATTATGAAGTGAGTACAAAATATTTCTGGGAAAGCAATTTGTATGATATGGATAGTAAACAATTAGTTTATTCAGTTCAGACACAATCTTTTGATCCTTCTTCCTCAGAAATCCTGGCACATGAATATGGAAAACTCATTGTAAACAGCATGGTGAAGAATAAAGTTCTTACTACTCAAACGCCGCCATTAAAAGCATTCTAGTGAATTTTAATATCATTGCGTGCTGAAATAGATCATTGTTGCAAAGACTTTCTTTTCAATTTTATAATAAAAACAGGTGGTCGGATAATTTCCGGCTACCTGTTTATGCATATCGAAAACAGGATATTATTTTTTCAGCAAGCCATATACATCCTTGTAATACATAATCTTTCCTGATGGATAAACTTCTGTAGGCATATATGTAACAAATACGGGTACTGCAGTATCAAGAGCTAATGGTACAGGTTTCTGATCTCTGTAACAAGCCTGGAGAAATGCAGTATCAAGTTTATTTTGCAAAAGATAATTTGCCAATTCTATGGGCTGCTCAATACGAATGCAACCATGACTATAGTAGCGGAGACCTGAAAAAAAAGCAGTCTTATTGTTCGTGTCATGCAAAAAAACACTGTAAGGGCTGGTCAGATTAAATTTAATAACTCCCAGCGCATTGTCGCAACCAGTCGATTGACGCACGGAGTAAGGAAAATATTTGCTGCTGAATGAAGACCAGTTCAATTTGTAATGATCAATAATCTTTCCATTTGCATCTATGACCTGCATATTCATTGCATCAATAGCAGAAGGGTTTCGTTTAAACTTGGGCAGCAATTCATTCAATGTAATGTTGCGGGGCACATTCCAATAGGGGTAGAGTATTACCTGGTCACAGTATGCAGCAAAACGTGGAGTCGGAGTCGAGGGTTTCCCCAATACAACTTTCATTAAAAGTTTTACACTATCATTTTCGTAATAACGCAAATAAGCTGAAGCAATATTTACAACAATGCATTGGGGTAAACGGAAGTGATGTATCCATCGAAAATAATTTAATGAAATAGTTAGCTTTTGTATTTTCTCTTTATCAGCTTTTTCTTTTTCAAGTTTCAATCCTTGTTTAAAGATTTTGTATTCTTTCTCCTGTGGCTGTAACAGTTTTGCCAGGTTTATTAATTCAACCGGAGACTGAACATCCCTCAGGCAGCTAACTAAATAATCGTTATCATAATTTACAAATTTTGAAGAAACCTGGTCATAGCTGACCCAGGGTGTTATTTTATACCCGCCATAAATATCTTTTATACCTGCAATTGCTGCATCAGTAAAAATTCTATCGATTTTCATAAGAGGGATGGTGTCAGATGGGATCTTTTCAATATTTTCTTTCAATTCTTTATAATGATAGGGCTGGGCTATCAAAGTATAGCTTATGGACGAATCAAGGACAGTTATTAATGCCTGCCTTAATTCTTTACTAACAGAGGAAGCAGTAAACCAGAATAATTTGTTTTGATTTTGCTGATAAAATTTATTTACGAGCAAAGGATAAAATAATTCCTCTTCATTTAGTTTTGGATTCTGATTTTCTCCCCAGAAAAAAAATAAAATAAAACTTATACCGAGTACATAAAAAAATCCAGTGCTTTTCATTTCACAAAGCTGACAATATTAAGCTCCTTGTAATTTGAAAGCAATCAGCCATGAAGATGATCCTGATCACTGTAAATACTGGCGAGTGCTAAATAATATCAATCTTTAAACATTATCTTAATCCTTAAAGGATTCAAACTATGGTTTGTATTTCTGTAAACCAGTTTTCATTTACACAGTGCACCTTCCTAAAAAGATCGATTAATTACGTAATCAATCAAAATCACGACTGATCACCATCATTGAATAGCCGAGGCTCCTGATTTAGCTTTGACTATAAATTCTTTTTATGTTCTATTCTCTCGCCACAAAAGAACTGCAAACGCAGAGGGTGGTACGAAAGGTCTTACTCATCTGCGGCATCATCTCTTCGCTGCTCTACATCGCCATGAACATATTTGTGCCGATGCAGTACGAGGGCTACAACTCTGCCTCTCAAACCGTAAGCGAGCTGTCCGCAATAGACACCCCGACGAGACCGCTATGGGTTTCGCTGGGCATTGTGTACACCTTGCTTGTGATCGCCTTCGGATTGGGCGTATGGAGATTGGCAGGCCAAAACCGCAGCCTGCGCATTGTGGGAGGCGCGATGATCGTCAATGTTGTCATTGGCCTCTTCTGGCCCCCGATGCACCAGCGAGAGGTGCTGGCCATTATTCTCTTGAGAGCAGAAAAAAAGGAAGGCCCATTAGCTACTGCTGCTAATGAAAAGCTCAGAAAGAAATTGACAGGTAAGGAACAATAGTCTAAAATAAAACAAACCGTTTAGAAACCAGGTGGACATTATAAGATTAATCATTTAAATCCTTGCTGCTATTGGCGGTTGCCTGGCTGCACTAATGAGCATTCCGCTCTTCCTTCGGTTGAGTTGGCCTTCCCAATTTAAAATCAACACTTGAGTCCAGTGGATCGCTACGCCATGTTGCAACAGTCAAATACTTTCCAGACAAACTTGGTAATCCAGTAAATTGGGGTTTGCCAAACCCGTATACTTATCGTGTTATTATTTTTCCCGGGAATTCACCCACCAAATTTTACGTTGAGGCTACTTTTTCTCGAGCGACAATACAAAATGTAGAGAACATTGAATATGAAGATTAAACTACTATATCTCAATCCTTTTTGCCTCCCATCAGATGATTCATTATAACCTATTAAACTATGCTTGCTCATGTCTCGCCCGTACCATCTCCGACACTCAACCGTACCACGCCCACGCCCACGTGGGCGTGAGTCGGGCAAGACCCGGACTTGTCTCGGACATGTCCCGGCTAAGAGTAGGCATGAACTGCAAGCATAGACTGCAGAAATATGCAAAAACTGCAGAAAGAGGAAGAAACTGCAGAAAGAGGAAGAACGTGGCAATTATGTACAAAATGTGCAGAAACTGCAGGTTTGTTTGGACAGGGCAAGCTCTCCAATTTATTTTTGATTCCAGCAGCCGAATTCAATACTAGTTACGTGCACGGGCTGTTTTTTGTAAATCAATTTTTCATTTTAAAACAAATTTTATGGGTAAATATCTTACTTCCCGATGCAGAATTTTGAGAAGATATAATCAAGCTGATCTTCATTGGTGATCTCGCCGGTAATTTCCCCAAGGTAATACAGGGAACGACGAATATCAAGAGTGAGAAGATCACCGGGCAATTTATCAGCCAGTCCTTTGCTGACATCAATTAATGAAGTATGCAATTGCTGCAATGCATGAAAGTGTCTTGCATTGGTAACGATAGTGCTTTCAGCCTGAACCTGGCCTTCCAACACGATGTTTACCATTCTTTCTTTTAAATCTTCTATTTGCTGCCGCTTAATGGCTGAAATAAAAAGCAGGTTAGGGATACTTCCGAATTTCGCCCTGGCTGATTCTTCAATAGCGATATCCATTTTATTTGCCGCCAGTAAATGTTTGATCTGTTGCGTTGAAAGGTCTTTTTCTATTTCAATTAATTCATCTTTAGCCATTAAATTGACGTCAAACAAATAAATGACGAGATCGGCTTGCTTCATTTTTTCAAGACTTCGTTTTACACCTTCCGATTCTATCACATCATTTGTATGTTGCCTGATGCCGGCAGTATCAATTAATCGAAAGAGAATGCCATCAATATTAATAATTTCTTCTATCGTATCCCTTGTTGTTCCGGGTATTTCACTTACAATCGCTCTCGCTTCATTTAATAAAGTATTTAATAAGGTTGATTTGCCTGCATTCGGCTTTCCGATAATAGCTACGCTAATTCCATTTCTTATCACATTACCCAATTTAAATGAATTGATTAAAGAGGTGGTAACTTCATCTGCTTCATCAATTAAATCATCTAATTGTTTGCGATCGGCAAATTCAACATCCTCTTGCGAAAAATCGAGTTCCAATTCAATTAATGCCGAGAACCTGATAAGCCTTTCTCTTAATTCTTTTAGCTGTTGTGAAAAACCACCACGAATATTATGAAGGGCCGCCTTATGTGATATTGAAGTATTGCTGGCAATAAGATCGGCCACCGCCTCTGCCTGCACCAGGTCTATTTTTCCATTTAAAAATGCTCTTTGGGTAAACTCTCCGGGTTTTGCCAGTCTTGAGCCTCTTTTTTCACAAGCATCAATTATCTGTTGAAGGATATAGGGTGAACCATGCCCGCTGATCTCTACCAGGTCCTCGCCCGTATACGAACGGGGGTTTTTATAAATTGATACCACTACTTCATCTAATATTACATCATTATCCATTAAAAACCCTACGTGCAAAGAGTGAGAGGGTTGTTCGGCTAAATTTTTTGAAGGAAATAATTGGTTAATGATAGCAAAAGCATTTTTACCACTTAA
>Ga0137463_1000597_pt1 | contig 12029 bp, 12 predicted proteins | sample EasRivERMGT800_2_FD_102333 | JGI IMG/M metagenome (GOLD analysis project Ga0137463, IMG submission 102333) | Soil microbial communities from meander-bound floodplain in the East River, Colorado, USA - East River MetaG ERMGT800_2 | ecosystem: Environmental > Terrestrial > Soil > Floodplain ...
ATCAGCTGTGCAAGGCGCTGCGACACCGCGCCGATCTCCGAAAGCGCCTGGCCCGCGGCGTCAGACAGCTTCGCGCCTTCCACCACGCCCTGGGTGCTTTTCTCCATGGCTGACACGGCGTCCTGAGTGTCGGTCTGAATCGTCTTCACGATCGCGCCGATCTGCTTGGTCGCCTCGCCCGATCTCTCCGCCAGCCGCTGCACTTCCTCCGCAACCACCGTGAAACCGCGACCGGCCTCGCCGGCCGAGGCCGCCTGAATCGCCGCGTTCAACGCGAGCACGTTGGTCTGCTCGGTAATGTCCGAGATCAACTCAACAATTTCGCCGATCTCCTGCGAGGATTCGCCCAGGCGCTTTATGCGCTTGGAGGTTTCCTGTATCTGCTCGCGAATTTCATTCATGCCGGAGATGGAGTTCTGTACCGCCTGCGTGCCCTTTTGCGCCGCGGTAACTGATTGCCGCGCCACATTCGCCGACTGCGAGGCGCTAGTCGACATGTCGTTCATCGTCTTCGCCATGCTGAGCACCGACGCGCTGGTTTGGCGAATTTCCTGCGATTGCTTTTCGGCGGCGGCGAGCAGTTGCGTGGAGGTCTTTTGCGCGGTCTCGGTGGCGCTCGTGACCTGCGCGGCCGTGGTGTTGATACGGCCGACGAGACCTTTCAGTTCGTCAACGGTGAAGTTGACCGAGTCGGCGATGGCCCCGGTGATGTCTTCGGACACCGTCGCCTTTACCGTGAGGTCGCCTTCTGCGAGGTTCCCCATCTCGTTCATTAGACGCAGGATCGCGTCCTGGTTTCCCTTATTGGTGCGCTCGATCTCGGATCGCTGACGCTCCGATTCCTCAGCGCGCCGGCGGGTGTCGCCCAGGTACACCTTGACGAGCAGCGCGATGACGCCAAGGGCAAGCAGAACCACCGCAGTGAGCTGGATGAAATTGGTCGCGCGGCCCGTGAGCTCCTGCTCATAAGCGTCGCCGAGCTTCTGCGACGATGTCAGCAGCGCCTCGGAATCGTCCACCACCTTGCGGCCGGCCTGCTTGGCGTTTACCAGCGCCTGGAGATTGCCGAGGATGGAGGCCACCGCAGTCTGGAATTCCTGGTAGGCCTTGTCCAGTTCGGCGAGCTTTGCCTGCGTCTCCGGGTCCTTGGAGGCCGTCACGCGCAGCACGTCGCTGCCTTTCGCCATTCCCTGCAGAAGCTCGCGGAAACTCGTGGTGTCCTTGCCCATCAGGAACGCGACTTCCGGATCGATGACGTCGGCGCCGAGCATGGCATTGGCATTTTTCGCCAGCCGCTGCGTCAACATGACCAGCTGCCCCGAAAGCGAGACCTCGCGCGCGGGAGCCTGGGATTGCAATTTCAGGGCCTGGATCTGCTCGGCAAGATCCAGCAGCACGGGATTGTTGTTGTTGATCGCGCGCACCGCCGTGCCAAGGCCGATAAGATTCTTGCTCTGTGTGAGAACAAGCTGCACGCTGCGGTCGGTCTTTTCCCATTCCTTGTTGAGCGCGTCGAGCGCCGGCCTTACCGTGTCGGAGGTCGGCGGCAAGGAAACGTCGCCCGCCTGACCGCCCTGGGTGAGCAGCTTGAGCGCGGCTATAAACTGGTCGCGCGATTCCTGCAGCTGCTTGAAAGCCTCGGGGCTGCCGATGAGGCCGGTCTGCGCGGCCTTCGCGATGCGCTGAGTCAACATGCGCATTTGCGCCGAAGTGGAGATATAGATCGTGCCGTTCGTGGCCTCCCGGTTGTCTTTGAACACGATGATTGCGGCGGCAATGAACAGGATTCCGAAGAGTCCGCCGAGAATCGTATACTGCTGACCGACGCGCAGCGCGCCAATCAGCAACATCGTGCGCTTCGGGCCGTCCGCCACCGTCGCCGGACCTGGCCTGGCGGGCGCGGCTTTACCGGGCACGGCCTTGGGCATGGGTTTGGGAGCCTGCGGCGCGGGAGCAACGATTTTCTTGCTGTCCAGTTTGATCGGCAGCTTGAATGCCATAAAACCTCCGGATTTCTACCTGCGTTACCCGCGATGCGCGGCGCTAGGCGCCGACATGCAGAAAATTATCGTGCACAGCCAGCGCGCCGATGTTCAATTCTTGCCAAACGCGGCCCTCGCCGTCCCGATAGGCGGCACCGACCCAGGGTCGGTCGGGAGCCTGGTCCGAGGCTTCCAGATTCTGCACGTTTCTCAGGCCCAGCATGCGGCTGATCAGGAGGCCGCTGAAGGAGCCAAATCGCTCGGCGATCAGGACAAGACGGGAGTCGGGCGTGCGCACGGTCGGTTCCCCTCCCATGAAGGCCGCGAAGTCCACGACGCTCGCGAGCACGCCGCGAATGTTCGCAATGCCGAGATACCAGGACTTTGTGAGAGGAACATTCGAGACCTCCGGAAGTGGCAGCATCTCGCCCGCGTCGTCGAGCCTGAGCAGCCAGTTGCGTGCGCCAGCCTGCACGCCCAGCCGCGATGTCGGCTCGGCTTCGGATTGCGCCTCGCGCAGCCGCTTGACGAGTCCGTGCTGGAAATCGCGCAGACTGATTTGTTTCGCCATGGCGCCCCCGTTCCGTCTATCCGATTGCCGCGACCTTGGCGATGAGATCCTTGGCGTCGATGGGCTTCGCCAAGTAATCTTTTGCGCCCTGGCGCATTCCCCAGATGCGGTCGGTTTCCTGATTCTTGCTGGTGCACACAATCACCGGTATGTGCTTGGTTGCCTCGTCGCGCGTGATAATGCGCGTCGCCTGAAAACCATTGGTGCCGGGCATCACCACGTCCATCAGGATGAGATCGGGCTTTTCGGTTTTTGACTTCGCTATCGCCTCGTCGCCGCCCGAGGCGGTGACGCATTGGTAGCCCTGCTTGGAAAGCGTCTCCACGAAGAACTGTCGGTCAGTCGGCGAATCGTCAACGATCAATATTTTTCTTACGGGCATGGCGTATCTCCTCAGGTTCGTACCGGAGCGTGCTCCCCTACCGTTTTCAGCAAGCTGTCCTTCGTGAATGGTTTAGTCAAATATTCGTCGGAGCCGACCATGCGGCCGCGTGCGCGGTCGAACAGTCCGTCCTTCGATGACAACATGACTACTGGCGTTGTGGAAAAGCGCGCATTTTTCTTGATCAGCGCGCAGGTCTGGTACCCGTCAAGGCGCGGCATCATGATGTCCACGAATATGATGTCGGGCTGGTGATCGGTAATCTTCGACAGCGCATCGAAGCCATCCTCTGCCAGGATCACATTGCACCCCGCCTGAACAAGAAAAATCTCAGCGCTGCGGCGGATGGTGTTCGAATCATCGATCACCATTACTTTGACGCCAGCAGGATTTGCGGTTCCGCTCACTCTCCTCGCCCCCCGCGCTCTTCTGTGTTTTCCATTCCGAAACTCATTGTCGGACTCCTCAGGCGGCGGCGCGGTTACGCCTGACGCTACAATCCGCATACTATACAACCAAATCCTGTCAAAACAAAGCCTTGTGCTGGTTATCTAAGATTTGCCATAAGAATGACGTGCGCCGGGGTACTGCTGGCGCGTGTCTGCGGCCCGGACCGTGAGATCCGGCGCGCCATGACCTAGAGTTCAACCATCTCGAAATCCTCTTTTCGGGCACCGCATTCGGGACAAGTCCAATTCATGGGAACGTCCTCCCATTGCGTCCCCGGCGGGATGCCCTCCTCGGGGATCCCTGCCGCCTCGTCGTACAGAAATCCGCAAATCAGGCACATCCAGGTCTTGAATTCTTTCTTATCCGTCATTGGGTTGGGGTTGGGGTTGGGGTTGGGTTACAATTTGGCGTCGCATCTTAACCCGACTGGCGTTCCGCCCGCCAGCACTGCCGGTCATCCACTGCCAATGTCCCCGTCGGCCCTTCCGCCCATCGTGCTCACTTTCGCCGCAACGGACCCGACAGGCGGTGCCGGGGTCCAAGCTGACCTGTTGACCTTGTCGTCCATGGGGTGCCATGCCCTTACAGTAGTGACGGCGATCACCGTTCAGGACACGGCCGGCATTGAGGATCTGCAGGCGATTGATTCCGACTGGGTGGCGGACCAAGCGCGGCTGGTGCTCGAAGACATGTCGGTAGCCGCCTTCAAAATCGGTCTCGTCGGCAGCATCGAGAACATTGCGGCAATCGCCGAGGTTGTATCTGATTATCCCGATGTGCCTCTCGTTTTCGATCCTGTGCTCGCTTCCGGCCGCGGCGAGGAACTCGCGACAGAGGATATGATCTCGGCGATGCGCGAGCTGCTTTTGCCGCAGACGACAATTCTCACACCGAACAGCCGGGAGGCGAGACGGCTGGCGCAAACGGACGGCGATGATGAGGAGGAGCTCGCGCTTTCGGGCTGTGCCGAAAAGCTGATCGCCCTTGGATGCGAGTATGTGCTCATTACGGGAACGCATGAAAACACGCCGCAAGTGATCAATACGCTGTACGGCCCTGAAGGCACGGTGCGCGCGGACACCTGGGAGCGGTTGCCGGGCAGCTATCACGGCTCAGGTTGTACGCTTGCCGCGGCGATCGCGGCGACACTCGCCAGAGGCCTGGAACTTCCTGAAGCGGTGCGCGAAGCGCAGGAATACACATGGCAGACGCTCAATGCCGGCTTCCGCCCGGGTATGGGGCAGCACATTCCGGACCGGTTTTTCTGGGCGCGGGAAATGGATGAACCGGGCGCAACCTGAAACGCGTCGCACCGCGCCCGGGAAAATCGCCGGGCTCTACGCGATCACGCCTGACGAGCCTGACACGGAAGTTCTCGCGCGCAAGGTGCGCGCGGCACTCGCGGGTGGCGCCCGCCTCCTGCAGTATCGCAACAAGACCGCCGACGCAAGGCTCAGGCGCGAGCAGGCGACGCGCCTGCTCGCGCTTTCCCGCACCGCTTGCGTACCGTTCATCGTCAACGACGACCTCGCTCTCGCGCTTGCAATCGATGCGGAGGGCCTGCACCTCGGGCGCGACGATGGCGACCTCGCGACCGCTCGGGCGAAACTGGGCTCCGGCAGGCTGCTCGGCGCATCCTGCTACGACCGCATGGACCTTGCGGTCTGCGCCCGAGCGCAGGGCGCCGACTATGTCGCCTTCGGCGGCGCTTTTGCCTCTGCCACAAAGCCGGGCGCGGTGCGTGCTCCGCTTTCGCTCTATGGCGAAGCCAGGGCGTGTCTCGGCTTGCCCGTTGTCGCGATCGGCGGCCTTACGCCAGACAATGCAGGCGCGGTCGTCGAGGCCGGGGCTGACGCGGTCGCCGTGATCAGCGCTCTGTTCGACGCGCCCGACGTCGAAGCGGCCGCCCGCAGTTTCTGCGGGCTTTTCCGTCAGAAAAAATTATGAGCAGAAACGAATCCCTCTTCACCCGGGCGCAGAAAACCATCCCGGGCGGCGTCAATTCGCCGGTGCGCGCGTTTCGCGCGGTCGGCGGCACGCCGCGTTTTGTCGTGCGCGGCGAGGGCAGCCGCATACACGACGCCGACGGCCGCGAGTACCTCGACTATGTCGGATCCTGGGGAGCGCTGGTGCTGGGGCACGCCGATCCGGACGTGGTCGCTGCGGTGCGCGAGGCTGCAGGCCGCGGTCTTTCTTTCGGCGCGCCCACCGAGCTCGAAACGGAGATGGCCGAGCTGCTTTCGCGGCTCGTTCCTGGCCTCGAGCTTGTCCGGCTGGTCAGCTCGGGCACCGAGGCAACGATGTCGGCGCTGCGCCTTGCACGCGGGTTCACCGGCCGCAGCCGCATCGTGAAGTTCGAGGGCTGCTATCACGGCCACGCCGACAGTCTCTTGGTAAAGGCCGGATCCGGCGCTCTCACCCTGGGCAATCCCAGCTCCGCGGGCGTGCCGGCCGAAATTGCCGCGCAGACGCTCGTCCTTTCGTACAACGATGTGCCCCAGCTTGAAGCGGCATTTCGTGAAATTGGCAATTCAATTGCCTGCATTATCGTCGAGCCTGTCGCGGGCAACATGAATCTGGTCCCGCCGCGGCCGGAGTTCCTGCAGCGCGCGCGCGAACTGTGCACGCGGCACGGCGCGCTGCTCATCTTCGATGAAGTGATGACCGGATTCCGGGTAGGACTGCACGGCGCGCAGGAACTCTACGGCGTGCGCGCCGATCTCGTCACACTTGGCAAGGTGATAGGAGGCGGCATGCCGGTGGGAGCATTTGGCGGCCGCCGCGACGTCATGGAAAAAATCGCGCCGCTCGGTCCCGTATACCAGGCCGGCACGCTTTCCGGAAATCCGCTTGCCATGGCGGCAGGACTGGCAACGTTAAGAAAGGTCCAGGCGCGCGGATTTTATGAGCGCCTCTCGACCGCCACGCGGGCACTTTGCGACGGGCTAGCCGCCTCAGCGCGAAAATCTGGAATAGCGTTCTGCGCGCAATCAGTCGGCGGCATGTTCGGTCTGTACTTCCGCGCTGCGCCTCCGGCGAGCTACGCCGAGGTCATGCAGTGCGACAAGGACGCCTTCAACCGATTTTTCCACAACATGCTCGAGCACGGCGTGTATTTCGCGCCGTCGGCCTATGAAGCCGGCTTCGTGTCCGCCGCGCATTCGGATGCCGATATCGCCGCGACTGTCGCGGCGGCACAGGCCGTATTCGAATCGATGGCCTGAGGCGTTCGGTTACCTCTTCAGCGCGTCTCGGATCTCTCGCAGGAGCTTCACTTCCTCGAGCGGCTCGGCGGGCCGGGCCGGCTTTGCGTCCTGCTCTCGCTTCAGTCTGTTGATCAACTTTACGAGCACGAAAATCGCAAATGCCACGATGAGGAAGGAAACGATCGTGTTTAGAAACAGTCCCAGATTCAGCGTCACCGCCCCCGCCTTCGCAGCCGCGTCGACCGTCGCATAGGGCCCCGCCTGCGCGCCCTCCCTGAGCACTACAAAAAGGTTGGAAAAATCCACCCGGCCGAGCGCAAGCCCGATCGGCGGCATGATCATGTCCTTCACCAACGAATCTACGATCTTGCCGAAGGCCGCGCCAATGACGACGCCAACGGCGAGGTCGACGACATTGCCGCGCATCGCGAATTCCCTGAACTCCTTCAGCATGGGTTCCCTCCGCAATAATTGAAGATTCTGTTTTGCCAACCTGCCGCGGCGCGGGTGCCGCGCTTACAACAGGAACAATGTTGCCAAGCCCAGGAAAATGAAAAACCCCCCGCTGTCGGTGATCGCAGTAATCAGCACTGACGATCCGAGCGCGGGATCGCGTCCGAGCTTCGCCATGGTGAGTGGTATCAGTACGCCGGCAGTAGAGGCAAGAAGCAGGTTGAGGGTCATCGCCGCGGTCATGACCAGGCCAAGCGATATTCTCTGATACAGCCAGAAAGCGATCAGGCCCAGGGCACTGCCCCAGATTAGGCCGTTCACAAGCGAAACGCCCAGCTCCTTGGCGAGCAGTTGTTTCCCCTGTTCCTTCTGTACCTGGCCGAGCGCAATGCCGCGCACGATCATTGTGATCGTCTGGTTGCCCGAGTTTCCGCCTATGCCAGCCACGATCGGCATCAGCGCGGCAAGCGCTACGAGTTTTTCGATCGAACCCTCGAACGCGCCGATCACGCGCGAGGCCACAAAGGCGGTGACGAGATTTACAGCGAGCCACGCCCAGCGGTTCTTCACGCTGGCCCAGACCGAGGAAAAGACGTCCTCTTCCTCGCGCAGGCCGGCCTGGGTGAGCAGCTCGCTCTCGCTCGTACTGCGGATGAAGTCGACAACCTTGTCCACCGTTACCCGGCCAACCAGCTTGCCACTTTCGTCCACGACCGCGGCCGACACCAGATCATAGCGCTCAAACGCCTTCGTGGCGTCCTGCGCCTTGTCCTCGGGATAAAGCGTTACGACATCGCGGACCATGACTTGGCCAACGGTGTGATCGAGCTCAGACACGATCAGCTTGGAAAACGGCACCACGCCTTTCAGATGCTCGTCGCGGTCGACCACGAACAACTGATCGGTATGATGGGGCAGCGCATCGAAACGCCGCAAATAGCGCGTTACCACCTCGACGCTGATGTCTTCGCGCACGCTTACGACGTCAAAATCCATGAGCGCGCCAACTGCATCGCCCGGATACGACATCGCTGCGCGCAACTGCTCACGTTCCTCGATCGGGAGCGCCTGAAAGACATCATTGATGACTTCGTCGGGCAGATCCGGCGCGAGGTCGGCGATTTCATCGGTCTCGAGCTGCTCGGCCGCCGCGACCAATTCCTCGGAATCCATGCTGCGGATGAGGGTCTCGCGCACCGCGTCGGAGACCTCCAGCAGAATTTCGCCGTCGCGTTCCGCTTTCACCAGATTCCAGACGGCGAGCCGCTCCTCGAGCGGCAACGCATCAAGCACATAGGCGATATCGGCCGGATGCATGGCCTCCAGCCTGACATGCAACTCGGCAATGTTCCGGTAGTGCACTAAGAGGTCCGCGCGGGGTGCGCTCCCGTCTTGCTGGCGGTCGGCGTCACCTTCGACCCCCTTGTCCCGGTGGAGCAGATCCTGGATATCGCGCAGATCGGCCTGGAGGTCTTCCAGTTCCTTTTTCGGGCTCAGAGTCTCGATCATGCGCACCGGCTCACGAATTCGCCATGGAGGATCACGCCCGCTTTGGCGCCGTGAAGTATTGCTGGACGCGCCGCGCGCGGCTGCGGCGATTGTAGCAGCGGGTTGTATCATGGCGAAAGAAAAATCTTGCCCTATGACACGATTCCGCTCCGTCCTCAGCGAAGATGTCCGCCCGCGTGAAATCCTGGCCTGGGCGATGTACGATTTCGCCAACTCAGGCTACACCACGGTGGTGATCACCGCCGTATTCAACGCCTATTTTGTCGCCGTCATAGCGGACAATGCACCGTGGGCCACTTTTGCGTGGACTGCCGCGTTATCCGTCTCATACGCCTTGATCCTGCTGACAGCGCCAGCATTGGGGGCGTATGCCGACTTGCGCGCGGCGAAGAAGCGGCTGCTTCTTTTCACCACAGCCGGCTGTGTAATCGGCACTGCTCTCCTGGCGCTGACCGGACCCGGAACGCTCGCGCTTGCAGTGGCGCTGCTTGTGCTATCCAATTTCTGTTTCGGCGCAGGGGAGAACCTCATCGCCGCTTTTCTCCCTGAGCTCGCCCGGGGCGAAGCGCTGGGGCGCGTGTCGGGCTGGGGCTGGAGTCTTGGCTACCTTGGCGGGCTTCTGACGCTGGGGCTCTGCCTGGCCTACGTGACATGGGCACAGGGGCAGGGGCAGTCCGCGGCGCAGTTCGTGCCGGCCACCATGTTGATCACGGCGGCGACATTCGCGGCGGCAAGTCTGCCCACTTTCCTTGTACTGCGCGAACGCGCGCGGCCCAGGCCGCGCGCGCCCGGCGAAAACATGGCGATCTCGGCCATTGCGCGTCTGGGGCAGACGGTGCGTGATGCGGCGCGCTACCAGGACCTAGCACGCTTTCTGCTTTGCATCGTTTTCTATCAGGCGGGCATCCAGACGGTGATCGCGCTCGCGGCGGTCTACGCCGAACAGGCTCTGGGATTTTCAACCAGAGACACGATTATCCTGATCCTGGTCGTCAATTTTACCGCGGCAATTGGTGCGTTCGCTTTCGGCAACATCCAGGACCGGCTTGGGCACGTTCGCACCATTGCCCTCACGCTGGTCCTCTGGATCGTGACAACGTTAATCGCGTGGTCGGCCGCGGGGCCCGCGCTGTTCTGGGTAGCCGCCAATCTCGCAGGCTTGTGTCTCGGATCTTCGCAGTCGGCGGGACGCGCGCTCGTGGCCTATCTCAGCCCCGAGGATCGCCACGCCGAGTTCTTCGGCCTATGGGGCTTGGCGGTGAAACTCTCGTCCATACTCGGGCCCATCACCTATGGCGTGGTGACCTGGATATCCGGGGGAAATCATCGCCTCGCGATGCTGGCGACCGGGGGGTTCTTTGCCGTTGGCCTGTTCTTGTTGGCGGGCATTGATGCCGGTCGCGGCCACCGGGCAGCAAGCCGCCCCGAATGATCCGCCGCATGACAGTGCAACGGACCGCGCCGTGATCATCAGGCGAATCGCAATTATAATGCTCGCGCTCGCCGGCCCTGTCGCATGGGCGGACGGACCAAAGATCACGCACGCCGATCTGCAACCGATTTTCGCGCGGTTGCGCCAAGCCGGCTGGAATGTCGACGGGCCCTTGCGCTGGAGTTATTTTTTCGCGGGAAAGAATAGTGCGGCGCTCGACGAGGTCCGCCGCGCGCTCGAAGCGCAGGGCTACCTTTTCGTCACAATCTCGAGCCACCGTAATGGCGTAACACTGCTGCAGATGGACAGGATCGAGGCGCATACCGTCGCCTCGCTCGACCTCCGTAATCGGGAATTCTATGTCCTGGCTGCTCGTTACCCGGGGGTCGAATACGACGGTATGGAGGCCGGTCGCCTCCCTCGGTAACGGTTACGCGGTGCAGGTCACGGGATTTGCGCGGAAGGCATGCGGGCGAATATGGATTCGGTGTATATCGCCAGATAAGGCGAACCGGGATTTCGGTCGTAGTAACGCGGGCGCGGCAACATTGCTGCCAGGCGCGCCGCCTGTTCCGGCGTGAGGCTTGCTGTATCCACGCCGAAATAATGGCGCGCGGCGGCTTCTACCCCGAACACGCTTTCGCCCCACTCTGCATAGTTCAGATACAGCTCGAAGATGCGGCGCTTGGCCATTACCGCCTCGAGCATGGCGGCGATGATGGCTTCCTCCCCCTTGCGCAGCGCACTGCGCTCGTTGGACAGAAAAAGGTTTTTCGCGAGCTGTTGCGTGATCGTCGAGCCGCCGGCGACGACTTTGCCGCGCATTTGGTTCTTCTCCATCGCCTTCCGGATGCCTTCCCAGTCAAATCCATCATGTTCGATGAATTTTGCGTCCTCCGCGATTATGATGGCTCGCTTCAAGTGCACCGAGATTGTCCCGTAGCCTACCCATTGCTGCTCCAATCTCGAGTGCGTGTTCTTCTCGCGCAGGGTGACCAGCCGCATGTCCATGAAGCGGGTCGTCACCGGATTGTGTTCTACCCAATACAGGATTTGAATGAAAAACCAGAACTGATAGAGGAAAAACGCAGCGATCATCGCGCTCAGTCCGAAGCAAAACAGCTTCCATAACGGGAGGAGAAGCTTCATCGGGTTCGCCAAGTTTGCGCAAGGCCCTGCTGACCGGCATTGCGCAGGGCTGCGAATGCAGCCGCGGCGCTAGGCTGCGCGCCTCGCCAGACAAAATTGGATTCGGCTGCCTGCTCGACCAGCATTCCCAGACCATTGACGAGCACTGCAGCATGCTCGGCACGGGCAAATGCAGAATGAAACAGCGGCGATTTGCTGTGCGCGACGGGATTTCCGGCGACGGCGTAACGGTCGGTCATGCCGGACCGGGGTCAATCAGACCACATTACGTAAGGGCCAATTCCTTGCTCATTCGCTGAAAACCTTGTCACCAGGCGCGAAGTGCCAAGTGCGCGTGATCACGAGAATGTCGGTGTCCTTGCGGATATCGGGCGGAAATCTGGCGTAGGGTGCAGCCAATTGCACAATGCGCTCCGCAGCTGCGTCGAGAATCTTGTGACCGGAGGATCGCTCGAGATCGACCCCGACCAGGCTGCCTGCGGCGTTGATTGATACCGTCACACGCAAACTTCCATATATCCTTCCGCGCGCGCTTTCGGGGTAGTTGAGGTTACCGATGCGCTCAATTTTCTGGCGCCAGTCTTCGACGTACAAGGCGTAGCGCACCTCGGTCGCGCGAGCGCCGACGAACGCTTTTCGCGGTCGCTTGTTGTATTCCTCGGTCTGGCGCGCTATCTGTGCTTCCATGCGCGCGATCGCGAGGGCGCTCTCGGCAAGTTCCGCCCCTGTCGCCTGCGGCTCCGGCTGCGGCCTGGGAGCCCCCGGGGCAATTTCGCGCCGGGGCTGCAGCTGGGTAAGTACTTGCTTTTGCTTGGCTTCGAGTTCCTGCACGCGCCGCGCAGCCTGTTTCCAATCGGCACCACGTTCGCTCTGCACGAGCACGGGCAGGGGGGAT
>Ga0137463_1000598_pt1 | contig 12023 bp, 8 predicted proteins | sample EasRivERMGT800_2_FD_102333 | JGI IMG/M metagenome (GOLD analysis project Ga0137463, IMG submission 102333) | Soil microbial communities from meander-bound floodplain in the East River, Colorado, USA - East River MetaG ERMGT800_2 | ecosystem: Environmental > Terrestrial > Soil > Floodplain ...
CTTTCGCCACTGCAGCCCAAACATGTTCAAGATACTCTTTGAGAGTCACCGCCGCGCCGCTCGCCTTCTCTACACGGGAGTATCGAGAAAAGACTTCCAGCGCTGGCCCTAAGCAAGCAAATATGGCGTCTGCACCCACTACACCCTCGGAGGCTAGCCGCGGCATCCAGTCATGAATTCGGCGTGGCAGTTCTGCCAGGACGTCGCGCCAATCGCCGACTATGTCTGCGCGCACCGAGCCACTCGGATTTTCGCGTGGCCGGCACACGAGATGCACCGAGGACGCAAGCGCGGCCGAATTGTTCGCTCGCAAGCGACCGGGGCGCTCTGTGTCAATCGGCCACGAAGCTGTGACAACCCACCCTGCGCCAATCATGGCTTGGAGCTGAGTTTCCCAACCAGTGGTGGTCTTATGCGCAAAAACAACAATGCCAATCCCTGAGGGCTCCAATACTCGTCTTCCCTCCGTCATTGCTTGCTTCATGCGTTCCTCGAAGTATTCGCGAGTTTTCTCCGCATAAATTGGATTTCTTTCTGACAGCTGAACTATTTCGCCTTTCTTAGGCGTGCCTTTCTCCTCGAATAAGCTGGGATAGAGATGCCCGACGGACCGTCTAAGCCATACATAAAAGAAATCTGCTAGGTCTGCATAGGGAACAGCATCGTAGTAAGGTGGATCGGTTACAAATGCCTGTGCACTGTCGTCTGGCAGTGGATGTTCACACGCCGAAGCACGTTCAACTGTTGCAGAACTAGCTGCTTTCATCGCAAGGCGTTCGATTACGCGACGAATCCAATCGACCGCCCCGGAGTAGTTGCCGCTACCTTCTGCGAAGCCGCTTACCTCGGCGTAATCCCAAATAATTCCGAGAGCCTGTCTACCAAACGTATGCGCAACGAAATCGCCAGCCCAAACAGCGAGGGAACTCCAGTAATCCGCACATCTATCAACCGCAAAAGCAAGACAAAGTTCCACAGCTCGCGCGAAGTCCTTATCTCCCTCTTTGGCAACAAGTTGCGCTGCTAGACGTGTTTTCTCTACAAGAACTACGAGTGCTAGTGCCTGGCGACCGTTGAAGAGCTTGCCCCAGGTATTCACGCCTAAAAGGTTGATATTGAAAATACTACGGAGGTAGGGCAACGGCTCGTCCGGGACCAAAGTCAGCGCCGAAGTACGCGATTTCTCCTTTATCGCGAGTCGTTCAATAGCTGCCCTAAATCGCTGGGCATCCTTGTCACTGCCAAGTCGAAACCCGATTTCCTGGTCGTCCGCGCTCTTAAGAACCACGGCGATCAAGCGGGCGTCATTTGCGCCTCCGGATCGGGAGACGAACTGCTGACGAGTGTTTTCGGCAGAAGTCGTATAGCCGCAGCAGGGACATGTCGCAGCACTCCGTTTGACCGTTCCTTCGAACTTTGGGGATTCAATTTTGATCTGAGGATTGGCCTGATCCACCCAGCCCTTGCTTTGTTTAACAGCAAGTCGAAAATCGACGCGCTTTGCCTTCTGATTCTTAACCAACTGGAGCGCGATCGATCTGTTTGATTTCTTTCTGAGCCAAAGCGAGCGGATAAGAGGCACTTCCGCACCGCAGCCGGGTCCTTCGCAGCGAATGGTGCGCGCCCAGAGATATGCAATCGGTGTCGAGCCGTTCGAATCTTTGGGATAGAACGCAGTTAATTCCTTTTCAGCTTCGCGTTTCACCCAGTCACCTGACTTACGGACTTGATCTGCAAGACGTTGTCCATACTTTGGAATGTATTCAAGGACGACCTTGTTGAGCAGTACGGGTACGGGATTGAGGTCACTAGCAAACGTATCTGCCCCGACTCGCAGTGCTTCCAAGGGAATCGATCCACCTCCGGCGAATGGATCCACGACCAGCGGCCGCGTTCCGGCTTGGCCACCCAACGCTTCGTGCGCAGCTTGGGTAAGCGCGCGCGCAGTCGTTAGATACTCCTGAACTGTTGAGTTGTCCCAGTTGGCGAAATCAGCAATAAAATCGAGCAGCGCGCCGCGCAGCTCCACCGCGTCATCAAAGCGGGTAGGCACCTTGCGCCCTGCATCAAAACGAACCCGGCTTTCCTCCGACAAGAGCATCTGACGCTCGAAGGACGTCCACGCCAGCATTTCCTGCTTCGCCTTGGCGCGGAACGCGGGCGGGCAAACATTGAGCTGCAGAGCGCGGCCATCGCTTTTCGCAACCTCGACATCCTGTTCGGTCACGTCCACCGGGTCCGGCCATAGTGCTGCGCATATGACCGCACGGCACGCGGCGAGTGGACGCCGCGCCCACCAGATGTGTAGCGTCGAGATGTGCCCGTGACGGATGCTCTTCTCTCGCCGCGAATGCGCCGAAATGCGGCGGATGGGGAGGTCTACTTCTATCAAGCGACGCGGATACTGAGAAATCAATTTACCTTGCTCCTTGCTTCCGTATCCGGGCTCGCTGGCTGGTTGCCCTTGTGGCGACCTGAAGGTGAATTATAGGTCAGCGCAACAGGCTCGCAGGCGACAGGAGCAGCCTGACCGCCCCACCGTTTGAATTGTGCGATGCGTGCATTAAGACAGCGATGGAGCGTGGTTACCTGAGATCAGTGAGTAGCCAAGCTACGTCTTCCTTCTCGGTTGAGTAGTGCTTCTTGACTCGCTTAATCAAGGTAGCGGTATATGCATGCCCGAGCCGGAGTTCTTCTTTCGTCGTAAACGAGTCAACGAATCGTCCACGAATGTCTTCACCTGACGCCGGATCGAAGTGAAAGGTGCGTGTAAATAAATCGCCGCCTAGGAGTATTCCTCGCAGTGTCAGTCGTTCTTCGGTTTCTTCGCTGGTTTGCGAGATAACCTCACGCAGTCGCGCCAATTCGAGCTGTTGAACAACGAGTGAGGCTCTTACTTCGTCATTGCGCTGCCATTTGATGTCAACACTCATACCAGCTTCGACATGATCGGTTGCCCATTTATACAGTTTGCGAATCGGCGCAACACCCAAGCTCTTCGCATATCGCGCCAGTTCATCAGAGGTACTTGCTTTCATCATTTCGAATAGCTGTCGGAAAGCCATGTCTAGAGTGGAGTCAACGAGGAGTAAGCGTTCATTAGGCAACGTAAAAACAAACCCCAATGAACCGCTAAAGCTGTATCCGAAGTTCAGCGCAGTTTCCTGTGCTACATCGGCACTCCAACTCGCGCGATCTTTCCTCTGTCCCGTTTTTATGGCCTCATACACAAGAGTAAGGGCATCCTGAAAATCGCCTAGTGTGCTCGTAAGTGCCGACAACGAGTAGGTTTCGCCATGTTCTGGTATCAATCGGTAGCTGCATACATCTAAGTATTGTTTGGCCGTCATGCTGGCAAACATTTCCTCAAGATTGCGATGGCGTTTCTGCAGTGAACTAATGGTTGACGCAATAGTTGGCCGATCGTGATGCTCGGCGGCCAGCCGCCGGACCTTGGCAAGCGCCGTCTCCGTGTCCTTAAGCTTCTGCAGAATATCGAGAAGGTCAGCCATGGTTCACCTCAATTGAATAAGCGCCATGCCCTTCTTGTCGACTCCCCTGCTGAATCCGAACTGGCGGATCCAGTAGGCCCTTTCCCAATCGCCATACGCGTACAGCTCGTCGTCTTGGTCGTATTGCCAGAGCACAAAGGCATCACAAAAGTAGTCCGGCTTGAAGTCCGCCATGGCGACAAGGTCCACCAAGGCCTGCTGAGCCTCGGTCCCGTTCTCGTAGAAGTGAGACTGAACGGAAAGCACGACGTCGACGTCCTCAGGATCCAGTTTCTGGGTCATGAAGCTGCCGTCTATCCAGAGATCGCCCACTACACCCTCTGCACGCAGCATGTCGACGAATTTGTCCACCCCATCCATGATCTTGCTGCGGTTCTTTGACAGCGGAAATGCAGCCACACACCTTGTGCGTAGATTCGCCAAGGTCATGATGTGAAACCCGGGTTCTAGAAGGGGTGGAAACTCTTCCTTGTCGATCATTCTGACCCACTCCTCGACAGATCAATCCTCTTCCTCAGTCTCCACGCTAAGGATTGTGACCCGATATCCGTCGCGCTGAAACAAGGTCTGCTCAAGAATGTAATCAGGCGGGCGACATGCCCGATCAGAATTTATCCACCAATAGCTTTCAACGGAAGCGAAGTCAGATATCGAATCCTCGTCGGATTCCATAGCACTGGGTGATCCCTTTGGTAGCGAGGAACCTTTCTTTACGTCCAGGAAATATGGAAACTCCGGCCCCTTCCATGCGTGGCGTACCTGCTTCCCTTTCGCAAATACCATGGCGATCGGATAGTCACTGAGCGCAACGTATCGGCGAACGGTCGCCTCCACGCTGGTGTCGAATAGCAAGGCTAGATCCCGCACGTGCTCCAAATTGGGCTCATCCTTCCGTTTCATATGTTTCTTGAAAATCAGACGCGGCATCAATATTTCTGAGGAAAACTCGTTGGCTTCGACTTCCCAATCTGTCCGTGCATCCAGCTTCCCGGAACGGGAGGCATGCATGTCTTCGGCAGTGCGCTCAAATTTCAGTGATCCATCCTTCATGTTTCGGTGCCAGGGAAGTAGGAAATGCCCTACCTCATGCCCAATCGTGAATCGCTGCCGCTGTCGAGGCCGGTCCTGATTGACGAATACAACACCTTCCGATTTTTCAGCGTTCGCGAGCAACATTCCTTCGAACGCTTCGGAGCTCAACGGCTTAATCTCGAGAATTCCCGCCTGTTTCGCAATCTCCTCGATCGGCACCGGCACTGAGATCTCTGGATTTTGACGGATGATCTCTGCGGCAAGCGCTTCCGGCGTTGCTTTGCCGTCCAGCTCGATGAGATCAAGCACTATGGCCATTACTTTTTGCTGCGATTCTTGAGGAACTTGATGCTCTCCAAAATGTGATCTCGGTCCGCCTTCGTCAGGCTCTTGAGATCGCGGTAGAAGAGCTGTGCTTCTTCTACTTCGGAAACCGTGGATTTCTCTGTGCCGACCAAGAATTCCACATCTTGCCCGAAGTAGTCGGCGAGTCGTTTGATCAACTCGGCCGACGGGTTCTTGCTTCTGCCTTTCTCCAGTTCCCAGATGTGCGCCTTGGAAACCTCTACTGCGTCGGCCACCTCCTGGAGAGAAACGCCTTTCTTCAGTCGCATCGTCGTCAATTTTGCGCCTAATGCCATATAAACAAAGCCTTATGATTGGATATAAAAGTATATCTTACAACGATATCAGATGGAGTTGACTTCCGCAACCGTATGGATGTATCTTACGACCTCGTCCTGCGTCCTTATACGAGGCAAGGCGAGGGCAGTGCGACCGGCCCACGGCGGCTCGCGGAACTTGAAGGAATGTGAAATGAAAGACGAAGACAAGAAGTCTGGCGGAGGTGGTCACGACAAACCCATGCATCCCGAGCATCCGCAGCACCCCGAGCATCCGCCGGTCCCGGGGCCGCATGAGCCGCCGCGGCCGCCTCATCACCGGCCGGTGGGATGAAACCGTGGTGGGAACAATTTCCCGGTCGGCTCGACCGGGAAACCGCATCCCTCGACTTGAACGGTATCGCGTACAGGCGAGACGAGCTTGCGTGGCGCCAAGGTCAACTCGTTCTCGATCTGAAGATTACGCCGCCGGGTGGTGAGGCGATTCATCTGATTGCGCACTATCCGCACACTTACCCAAAAACCCGCTTTGAAGTCGTCGCCCCGGATCTCCTTCTGCCGCGGCACCAGAACCCGTTCGCCAAGAACCTTTGCCTAATGGGGCGTGCGAGTTCGAACTGGAGCGTGCACGATACGCTCGGCGACGTTCTCATGGAGCAGTTTCCCAAGCTCATGCGCTTCGCAACAGAGAATCCCGCGAACCTACGGGACGTAGAGGAACCGCAGGGCGAGCCGATCACCGATTTCTACGCCTACTATCCGCACACTGCCGTGCTGGTGGACAGCAGCTGGCAACTCGACCCCACCATTACTACCGGCAGGCTGAAGCTCAGATTTTCTGGCGTGCAGCCATTCCGCGGTGCTGTTACCGAAGTCCTGGATTCAAATGGCAAGGCACTCGCCCACGCCCACGCTGCGCTTGACCGTGTATTTACTCAGACCGCCCGAGGGCGCTGGGTACGCTGGGAAGCTCCGATTATCGAAACCGACGTTAAGCGTCTCGTTGGGATTGTGTCGGCCCGATACCGGGACGTTGGCCAGATGACTTTCTCCACCAAGCGCGCCCTCGACGGCGGCCAGCCCGAGATCCTTGGCATCGTATTCCCGGAGGAAGGCGAACAGGGCAAGCACCACGACGCTTGGCTTTTCCTTGTTCGGACAGCGGACGGGTGGCACCTCGCTCGCTCTTGCCGCGCGGGGCAGCGTGATATCGGCAGCCGGGCGCCGGAGCTCGCCCCATTACACGATAAGCGGGTCACGGCGATCGGGCTTGGGTCTGTCGGTGCCCCCAGCACGATCGAACTGGCGCGGAGTGGGGTCGGCCTCCTGAAGCTGGTCGACTACGACTTTGTGGAAGCTGGAACGAGCTCTCGCTGGCCGCTCGGGCTATCGACAGTTGGCCGGCCAAAGGTCGACGCCCTCGGTGACTTTATCGCCCAGAACTACCCCTACACGCAGGTCGAAAAGTTTCACGGAATGATCGGCCTCGGCCAACGCGTACCAGCGCCGTATTACTGTGATTCTCGAGACCTCGATGGACTGCTGGAGACGGATCTTGTCCTCGACGCCACTGCCGAGTTCGGAATTCAACACTTGCTCTCGGACTTTGCGGCCGAGCGGGGAATTCCGTACATCTGCGCCTCGACCACGCCGGGAGCATGGGGAGGACTCGTTTTCCGCCAATTGCCAGGTGCCGAGAACGCCTGTTGGTCCTGCTTGCAACACGCTATGACAGAAGGCTTGGTGCCGACACCTCTTCATGATCCACGGGGAACGCTGCAGCCGGCAGGTTGTGCGAGCCCCACTTTCACGGGTGCGGGCGTCGATATCCAACTTGTCAGCCTCATGGCAGCGCGCACGGCCATTGCCACGCTGTGCGCCGGGACTGAGAACGGCTATCCCGATGTCGACTGGAACGTGGCTATCGCAACGCTTCGTTCATTCGAAGGTCGGCTTATCGCGCCGCAGTGGGAGGTCACTACGATTGCCCGTCACGCGAATTGCCGCAATAGCCACGCCCACAGAGATGATCTGGATACCCGAAAGGCTGCTTGACGAGATGAGCGTCCTCGCAGCGAACGCTTGTCCGAACGAGACCGGGGGAGTACTGCTCGGGTACGACGCAGGCAACGGGCTTGTCGTCACGGCGATCACAAGCCCGGGACCGGAGGCCATTCATAAGCGCCATGCCTTCATCCCGGATTACGATTACCAGGATGCGGAAATCGAACGCATATATCGTGAATCAAGCCGGTGCCACACCTACTTGGGCGACTGGCACACCCACCCGGCCGGAAGCTCGGCCTTGAGCTCAAAGGACAAACGGACACTGCTCACAATTGCACGCCACCGTCCCGCGCGGACTGTGGCACCCATCATGGGCATTCTTTCCGGCGGCGAGCCTTGGCGCCTCACCGTGTGGCGATGCTTTCCTCGGGATCTACGGCGCCGTCGCTTTTTTGCCCGTTACAACGAACTGAGGCTGTGTACGGAGCAACTTGTTACGGCTCATACCGACCCACCCGAGCCAGTGGTCACGTCATAACCGACAGGGTGTTTCGGGTAGGCGGGCATCAAGTTTTTCTAAAGACGCGGATTTGCAACCGGGCTTTAGGGCGGGCTTTATAAGTGGTTGATGCGTTCAGCTTTTCTTGCCAGACTAAACTCGCTAAAACATGCGATGTGCTTGAGACCCACCCTCTCTCTGAAGTTTGAATCGTCAGGATCGGTCGGCGTCGTGTTTGTACTGCGGCACGTCCTGCCGTAGGACGACCGGATGTTTCAGTGAGTCCACCTTGAGTCGGTAGTGCTCGATCTTTACGATCGGCTGCCAATCGAGCGTCGCGGGGTTGCGCAATATGTTGATGCTCGGTTTTTCGGTCGCGCATTGAAAGACCACGTAGAGCCAGAAGTCGTTTGCGAGGCGCTGCGCGGTTCTGTATTCATTGGAAGTAAGCGCAACTTCGCCGACCTGAGCGCGGCCCTTGACTTCTATGAAGCGCACATCGATCGCGGTCTTGGGGTCTTCCGGATGCAGCTTGCGCGAGATCAGATCGAAACCACGGTTGTCCTGTTCGACGCTTTCGACCACCCGGCCTTCTGCTTCCTCGTGCGCGATGACTGCCTGCACCGCAATGCGCTCGATTTCTGGGTCGCTCACCATCGGCGCAATAGCCGGACTGCGGCGATCGGGATGCGGCAGTACCCACGCGCGCCCGAGGTGCTGAATGCCGCCCACCGCGCATTGGCGTTCTTGCTCGAGTTCGCGGCGCCGGTTCTGCAACCGGTGGTCGAGTTCCAGCAGCTTGTCCTCCGAGATTTTGATTCGCCCTTCAAGACCCTGTTCGGTCGAGCCGGATTCCTTCATGGAAACTAGATCCGCGAGAATTAGGTTTTCCCGGTTGATGATTGCGTTGAGACTCAACTCGATGTGGCGGGCAACGATGGACACCTCGCGCTCGCGCTGTGCGCGGGCTTCTTCGAGCAAGGGGTTGAGGGCGCGCTCGAATAGAGCGAGTTCAACCTGGCTTCGGTCAGGGAGACCTGCATCCTCCGGAACCTCCACCGCGGAATCGGACGGCGTGAGATCTAGAAAGATGGTTGGCTGTTTGATGAAGAGCTGCCCGTTCGCCACGGTCTGAACCCCGTATAGCCGCCGGGTGACAACATTGCCCCGGCCATCGCGAATTGACGCGCTGAAAACATCGAGCCGGTATGGCGCCTGGCTGTGCAGATCGAAAAACACTGCGCCACGCTTGAGATGCTCTTGCACCTGGGCAAGCACGTCCTCGCGCACCACCTCGAACAGCGGATGCCCTGGCGTCACCCACTCCAGCGTTGCGTCTTGCTTGAGCAGTTCCTTGTCGAAGACGATGTCCCCATATTCCCGCCCTAGTCTTCCGAACCGTGGCTCCAGCCGCTCGCCGGTCGGCCACAGATTGCGCGGCACGCGGCCAAGTTTGTAGCACCGCGATCCGGGCTTGATGGGCCTCGGAGACAGGCCAGCGAGCGGGGCTGATTCCAGAAAAAAACCCTCGATCACCTCCGGGACGAGACGCCGCTCCCTCGCCTCGGCGGACTTGCCGACGATGGCCGAGAGATTGAGTTCGCGTTTGGCCAATCCCTCCAACGTGGAATTGGTGATCCCCTCGAAGCGGCGCCGATCGACTTGCTCGACGATGCGCTGTTTGATCAACTCCTCGGTCATCTGGTTGTGGGCGTACATGTCCCGCAACATTTTTTCCAGCTGGTTGGCCGGAAAAACATCGCCGAGGACATTGAAAATCTTGCCGGTTCGCTTGGGGTCGAGGTCGTCCTGAATCGCCTCGATGCGCTCAAACAACTTGTGCAGCACCCGCCCTTCGCGCGTGTTCGTGGAAACGAAATTGAAAATGAGGCAATCCTTCTCCTGCCCATAGCGGTGAATCCGGCCCATGCGCTGCTCAAGACGCACAGGGTTCCAGGGAATGTCGTAGTTGATCATCAGCCAGCAGAACTGGAGGTTGATACCTTCGCCTGCCGCTTCGGTCGCCACCAGCACCTGCGCCGACTCGCGGAACTCGCGCTCGGCGAATATTCGCGTGCCAGGACTGTCCCGATCGCCGATCTTCATGCCGCCGTGGATCTGCGTCAGGTTCAGGCCCCAATCCCGCAGCCGGCCCATCGGCCTACCGTCGTGGCCGTCGCCCGCAAGGAAATCGAGCGTATCCTTGTGCTCGCTGAACACCAGCAGCTTCATCTTAGGATCGGTGAAGATGCCCTGGCGGGTGAGCAGCTCCTTCAGTGCGACGAGTTTGGTCTCGACCTCGCGTGCCTCCAGCTCCCGCGCGTGGTTGATGAGCTTGGTCAGCTCGCCTATTTCCTCCTTCAGCGCAGCGGGATCGACATCGGCAACGATATCCTCCAATTGAGCGATGACTTCCTGCCGCTCTTCGTCCGGAAGGTCGTCGAAATCCTCGGGCAGACGCTTGTTGACCTGGTCCCTGCGGTAACCCTCCGGGTCCTTGAGGATGTTCTCGCGCTTGGCGCGCATACGCTCCAGGCTGCGCCGCACGGCGTAAAGGCTGGATGCGAAACGCCGTTGCAGCATTGCCATGGTGAAACCGAGCGCGCGGCCGCGCGCGGAGTCGTCGGCTGCCGCCTTGATTGATTGGTCCTCCACGTACCGGGTGAGGCGGTCGTAGAAGTCAAGTTCCTCCTCGGAGATTTGGAACTCCGTGGTGGTAACGTTGCGCCTAGTGAAGAGCGCGCTCACGTGACCAGTCTCTGGATCGGGAAAAGATACCAGTGCTTCCTTGATCCGGCGTAAGTAGAACGGCGCTTCCTGCCGCTCCATTGCGTCTTCGAGACTCTTGATGTCGCCGTACACGTCGCGATCGAGCAATTCGAGAAAGAGGCAGAAGTTTTCCGGGTCGCCTTTGTGCGGGGTCGCCGTCATGAGCAAGTAGTGATCGGTCATGCGCGAGAGCGCCTCGCCGAGCTGATAAGCGAGCGTTTTCTTCTCTCTGCTGTACGCACTCATCTTGTGCGCCTCGTCGACGATGACGAGGTCCCAGCGGCTGCGCAGCAGGCTGTCCTTCGCATCCTCGATCCGCGACACCCAGGACACCGAGGTCACGACCTGATCCTTCTCCTGCCAGGGATTGGAGCCGTAGTTCGCGCGCAGCACGTCGCTGCGGATGACCTCAAAGTTCTCGCGAAACTTGTCCTTCATTTCGCGTTGCCACTGAAAACACAGATTCGCTGGAGTGATGATCAGAATCCGCTTGATCAGGCCACGGATTTTCAACTCCTTGATGAGGAGGCCGGCCATGATCGTCTTGCCGGCGCCCGGATCGTCCGCGAGCAAGAACCGGATTCGCGGCATTTTGATGAAATAGTCGTAGACCGCCTCCAGCTGGTGCGGCAGCGGATCGACGCGAGCGATGGACAACGAGAAATACGGGTCGTACTCGTACGCAATTCCGAGCCGCATGGCTTCGATGCCCAGCCGGAACTTGCGCGCATCTCCGTCGAACGGCTCCCTCGCGGGCGACGCCGTGAGCAGCGCCAGTTGTTCAACGCTGAGGATCGGTTCGTAGACTGTGTTGGACTGGACCCCTTTGCCAATCAATTTGATCGACGCGCCCATTGGCAGAACAACAATTACCTGGACTGGCTCTGGAAAAAGCGGGCCATGTACCGTCAAGCTTGGCTTAAGATCTTCAGCTCGCATGTTTTTATTGAGCGCCCTACCTTCGCTGCCATCTCAAAGGCGATTCAGAATTTGGCGCTGCGCGCGAATCGGTCGATTTCCGTCTGTGGGGATTGGATTGGTGGGGAAGGATACCATCGGGAAGGCCGGTCCCCCGCCGACTGCGGCCTCTGAAGCAGGTAACATCGCTGCTCCCGCTGGCCAATCACAGAGCTGGCGCGCGTCAAATGGAAGGATTAGCGTGAAAAATCTGAGACCCATCCAAGCCGTCCTCACCGCATCCCTCCTCCTCCTCTTCGCCTCGCCAACCCAAGCCGACCGCCTCGACGAGATCAAATCCCGCGGCAAGCTGGTAGTCGGAGTAAGCGACACCACGCCCCCGTTCAGTTTCCGCAAAGCGGCTGACGGCACCCTCACCGGCTATGACCTCGATCTCGTCCGCGCGGTCGCCAGGCGCATGGGCATGGCGCTGGAGTTGGTGCCGCTTTCGAGCGCCGAGCGCATTCCCTTGCTGCAGCAGGGCAAGCTCGATTTCGTCGCCACTTCGATGACGCGCACGCCCGAGCGGCTGCGCGAGGTCGACTTCAGCCACATCTACTTCGTCACGCCGCACGCGGTGATCGTGAAGAAGTCCTCCGGCATTACCTCGGTGCGCCAGTTGGA
>Ga0137463_1000599_pt1 | contig 12019 bp, 7 predicted proteins | sample EasRivERMGT800_2_FD_102333 | JGI IMG/M metagenome (GOLD analysis project Ga0137463, IMG submission 102333) | Soil microbial communities from meander-bound floodplain in the East River, Colorado, USA - East River MetaG ERMGT800_2 | ecosystem: Environmental > Terrestrial > Soil > Floodplain ...
AATAAAGATTCAATAAAGCTTAACGAAAATTCAACCGGTTACAGTGATGCTTTTGATAAAAATGCCAAATTTAAAAAAGAAAGTAGGGCGGTTGCAGGACTTGCTGCGACTCCACAAAAAGAAATGCCAGGAGAACAACGAAAAATAAATTTTTTCCAGGGCCGCGTAGTCGATGCAAATAATAATCCGCTTCCATTTGCCAATATCACCAACACCCGCGACAATGTTGGAACTTATGCAGATGCGCGGGGTAACTTCACATTAATATCTCCTGATTCTGTATTAGACGTCCAGGTCCGGTCGGTCGGTTTTACAAATAATCTTACACGGTTAAGAAACAATATTTCCATTAACCAGGTAACCTTGCAGGATGATAAAACTATCCCGGATAGAATAATCAGTTATCAAAAACAGGATACCATTCGTTCCCGTACGGCCAATATGAAGTTCGAGGAACCTGAGCCTGCTGATGGCTGGACTAACTATAGTGCCTACCTGGCTAATAATATTAAGATGCCTGATGATTTAAAAAAGAAACCCTCGAACAATGGCCAGGTACAACTTTCATTTGAGGTGAATCAAAATGGTGAACCTGTTGATATTAAAATTGAAAAATCTCTTTGCCGGAAATGCGATGAAGAAGCCATCAGGCTCATTAGGGAAGGACCCAAATGGAAAAAGAAAAATAAAAAGGCAAAACGGGTGACGGTCACTGTTCCTTTTGATGATAACCATTGAACTCTATTATTAATTATTAATTATTAATTAATAATTGGTCTCTATCCTATCTTTGTTTCTTAAACTTGTTTGCTATGAGAAAATTAATTTTCTGTATAATTACTGTTGCTGCTTTTTTTTCTGTAAAAGCTCAATCCATTAAAACTCCGGCCCCAAGCCCTACACAAACTATTAAACAGGATTTCGGAATTTCATCTATTGAGCTCTCTTACTCTCGTCCCGGCATCAAAGGCCGTAAGGTTTTTGGGGATCTGGTGCCTTTTGGGAAAGTCTGGCGTACGGGGGCTAACAGCGCCACAACCATAAATTTTGCCGATGATGTAACAATCGGGACAGCAAAAATTCCTGCAGGCAAGTACGGGTTACTCACCATTCCTGATAAGGACAATTGGACGATCATTATTACAAAACAATTGGACGTAACAAGTCCTGCAGCTTATAAGCCTGAGAACGATATGATAAAAGTGAATGTGAAACCAATGACGATGAGGGATAAAATGGAAACGTTGACCATGCAGTTTGCCAATGTAAAGCCTTCTGCTTGTGAACTGCAGATCATGTGGGAAAATACAGCTGTTGCATTACCCATTTCAACCGATGTAGAAACGACCGTGATGAAACAGATCGATAATGCAATGAACAAAGACAATCGTCCTTATTTCTCCGCGGCCCTGTATTATCTTGACAATGGCAAAGATCTCAACCAGGCGCTTGCCTGGTTTGACAAAGCTATCGAGCAACAGCCGGATGCCTACTGGGTTTATCACCAGCGTGCAAATACACTTGCCAAATTGGGAAGAAAGGATGAAGCAAAGATTTCTGCACAAAAATCTATCGAATTAGCAAAGAATGCAAAGAATGATGATTACGTTCGTCTCAATGAGAAATTATTAGATCAGTTGAAATAGCTTGTGCAACCAGCTTTCGGATTTCTATTTAACATCCGTTTCGCCTGCCGGTCGCGAAGAATGTTAAAGGCACTGGGCAAGACGTCCAAACTTCACTAACAGATAAGTTTTAATAATTTTGGTTATTGGTACGAATTGTATAACCTCTATAACTCTTGTTGAATATTTCATGCGCATCATAACCTGGAATTGTAACATGGCTTTCCGCAAAAAGGCGGACGTAATTTTGACCTATAAGCCAGATATTTTAATTGTGCCTGAATGTGAGCATCCTGATAAATTAAAATTCAATGCTGGCACGCCCAAACCAAAAGAGACACTTTGGTTTGGGACTAACAAAAATAAAGGACTTGGAATATTTTCTTACGGCGACTTTAGATTCAAATTAGTTGAAGCACATAATCCTGCGTTACGAATGATAATCCCAATTGCAGTTACCGGCCTTTTTGACTTTACGCTTTATGCAGTCTGGGCTAATAATCCACATGACTCCGACGGGCAATACATCACACAAGTTTGGAAGGCAATTCATCATTACGATCGTTTACTAACGAGTAGACAAACGATTTTAATCGGTGATTTTAATAGCAATACAATTTGGGATAAACCCAGACGTGAAGGAAATCATTCTACAGTTGTTGAGCGTTTAGAGAAAAAAGGTATTTACAGCGTTTATCATAAATATTTTAAGCAGAAACAAGGCAAAGAACAACATCCAACACTCTATATGTACCGGCACAAAGACAAACCTTATCATATTGATTATTGTTTTGCATCTGAAGACATTGTAAACAAACTAAAATCGGTTAAGATTGGCACCTATAACTTTTGGAGGCAATATAGCGATCATGTTCCTTTAATTGTAACTTTCAAACTGACCGGTTAAGGATAGCATACAATAAAAATATTGCGCTGCATATGTCTATACCTTTTCTTTTTTCCTAAGCAAAACATTAAACAAAAGACTAAAGAATATCACGCTTAACGCTCCAATTGGGTTCAGCCAAAGAAACCCTAATTTATAATAGCCAAGTTTTGCAAAAATAAAAACAGCAAGCACCAGGCATTCGGCTAACAGAGCTGCTATAAAAACTGCATGCCCGTTTTTTATTTTTTTAAAAAAGAAGGCTACCAGAAAAACACCGAGTATTACACCATAAAACAAAGAACCCAGTACGTTCACTGCTTCAATTAAACTGTTACCGATATTGTAAGTGAACATGGCTACTGTGATACAAAATACTCCCCAGGCCAGTGTGTACCATTTTGACCATTGATATTCTTTTTCAGGGGTAATCGGATTTTTTGCAAACCTTCTATGGAAATCTACCATGCTGCATGACGATAAAGAATTCAATGCGGCAGCAATACTTCCCCATGAGGCTAAAAAAATTATGGCAATCAGTAATCCCACTAATCCTGCCGGCAAATAATCAACTACAAAGCGAAGGAAAATATAATTGGTATCGTTACTATCTCCTCCGGTCGCATTGATCCATGATTTCACTTTTCCACGCAAACTGTCAGAGTAGTGTTGTAATGCTCTCAGTTCCCGTTCATGTTTCTCAATATTTCGTTTGTCACTTGTATGAAGGGCTACTGAAAAATCATCGATTGATCTTCTTTTTAATAAATTGATGGTTTCATATTCCTGCTTTGCGCTGATAAGTGAATCTTTATAAACCGAGTTTTCAATCCTTGCCAATTGAGATTGGTTGAAAAATATTGGGGCACTATTGAATTGATAAAATGTAAAGACTAACGCACCTACAAGCAATATTAAAAATTGCATCGGTACTTTCACAATTCCGTTTATTAACAGTCCCATCCTGCTTTCTTTAATTGAACTTGCAGTGAGATATCTTCCGACCTGGCTTTGATCGGTGCCGAAATAGGAAAGTGCAAGAAAAAATCCGCCAATGATCCCACTTAATAAATTATACTGATCGCTCCAGTCGAATTTTCCATTCTTAATTCCCGTGGTGATAACATTTAACTTCCCCAACTTGCCACCCACATGCAGTGCGTCTACAAATCCAAAACTTTTGGGTAACATGTGAACTATCATGTACGCTGCCAGGAACATTCCAATAAAAATTATTATTAACTGCAATTTCTGGGTATACGCAACGGCTTTTGCCCCACCACTCATCGTGTAAATGATCAGCAGCCCACCCATGAAAAGATTGGTCCAGTAAATATTCCATCCAAGTAAGGAAGAAAGAATGATTGAAGGGGCAAAAACACTGATGCCTGTTGATAGGCCCCGGTTCAATAAAAAAAGAAATGAAGTAAGCGTTCTTGTTTTTACATCAAACCTGTTTTCAAGAAATTCATAGGCGGTATAAACTTTGAGCTTACTGAAAATGGGAACAAAAATGATACAGATAACGACAGCAGCCATTGGCAATCCAAAATAATATTGGACGAATCGCATTCCATCTGTATATGCCTGGCCGGGTGCCGAAAGAAAAGTAATAGCGCTGGCTTGTGTGCCCATAATACTGAGAAAAATCAGTCCCCAATGCATACTGCGATTGGAAAGAAAATAGCCGTCAAGGTTGTGTGTGGTGCGACTTTTATAAAGTCCGTAAGCAACAATCCCTGCAAGTGTCAGGATCAGAACTATCCAATCCAGTGAGTTCATGAAAAATATTTAGTGAATAAATAGAATAGAATGATGAGCAAAACAAGAAAAGCAATGACGAATGTATACCATTGCTTCCAGTTTTTAAACAGAGGAACTTTATCGTTATCTGTACTCATTTTCTTCTTAATAATGAATACGCTATAAAGCCTAACACAATCCCGAGGATCAAACCAAGTTTAATTCTTTTGATAAATAGCCCCAGCGCTAATCCCGATACAATGGCCAATATCCCGGCCATATCTCTTCTTCTATTATCAATTTTTTGTTGCGAGTTATTCATTAGAATGCTTTTTGTTTATTCAGCGCAATGAGGTTAGCGAATAAACGATAAGCACCGGGGACCCCTGCGGGTAACTCCCGGAAGAAAACCAAACCCGTATAAACAAATGTCCCTTTGCCATACCGGCTTATGATCAAACTTCCTTCATCATTATTTTCTCCGGGATCATGCATGGAAAAAATAGTCTCAAAATTAGTTTTATCAAAATTAGTTGCATGATAGACACTTCGTTCCTGTATCCACCCTTTAAAATCATCCTGCGCAATCTCATTTGGAAAATGAAGAACCGAATGATCAGGGTTTAAAAATTTTACTTCGGCATTTTCATCGGTTATTCTTGTTGACGAAACTTCAAATTTGTAAGGACCAATCCTGGGCAAAGGTCCGTTATTTGTATTTCTGTTATATTGAACGATCAGGTTGCCACCATTATTTACATAGCTCATCAATTGACTGTAGTGATTATTCAACCATTCGTCGGTATTGTAAGCCCTAACCCCTGTAATGATGGCGTCAAATTGCTTAAGATTATTTCGTGAAAGTTCTTTGTCACCAAGCAAAGTGACATCATAGCCCATTTGTTCCAGTGCTTCCGGTACTTTATCTCCGGCGCCAATAATATAGCCGATTTTTTTACCGATGGTTTTTAAATCAATTTTTTTTACAGTTAATAAAGCTTCTTTAAAATAATTAATATACGGGATGTGATCGTATGTAATAGACTTTTGTATAAAACCGCCGCTGTGATAATCCGGAACAGTATTTATTTTGTAAACTTTCGTATTCAACTCTTTGTCTGTTATTAATTCAGTATAAAGCTGCTTTTTATCTAGCGAAAACCCACCAATTAAAAACGGCAAAGTGTCAAGTTTTGAATTGAATGTCTGGGACACAGCTAAAGCTGAAGGAATATTTACCAGTTTATTTGCTGCGAAAGAAACTTCAACACCTGTTTGTTGATCAGTTTTTATATACAGGGGATTAAAGTCACGAAAGGTAATGGGAGGAATTACAACAAGGGGCTCATATACTTCTCCTTTTACCGCGTCAGTAAACTTATATTTCACCGGTTTTCTAAAATTGAAATCCTGCCCTTCAATATTTACTGTGAAGTTGACAAAATATCCCGGATCAACATCTGGCTGCCCGATCTTTTGCTGATCCTTTATATTAAAATACCCTTCCTCCATTTTATTTTCTAACCAATAAGGTTGTGTGAGTGGTTTCGTTGGAGGAACAAAAAATGTTTTTCCAAAGATTACATTTTTGTTTTTTGCAAGAGTGGTATTAAAGGATGAATCTAATGCATCAAGGGAAAGGTTTTTTAGAACTGCATTTACTCCAAGACGATTGTTTAAAAAGAAATTAATTCTGATTGAATCTGTCTGTACGGCAAATTGTTCGCTGGTTGTTCCATCTAAAAATAAGCCACTGCACTGTTCTATCAATTGTTGTACTTCTTTTAGTTTTTGATTCTTCCAATAACCATCAGCCAATTTATTTATCGCTTGATATAATTCTACCAACCCCTTTACTGAATTTTCCGGATGCAGCAGATCAAATGAGGCAGAAAGTTTATCTATCTTTTTTGAAATAGCCTCGCTACCCGGTACCCGTTTCCATGTCAGCTCAACATCATCCATGATATCATTTACAGGTGCCGAACCTCCGGTTGTTTTGAAGTACTCAATCGCTTCTCCTCTTGATGCAGCAATACCAAATCCCTGGCTTTTGTGCTGGCTACGGCTTGCAGCAGCAATCTCTCCGTAACCTTTTCCAAGCAATGGATTATAACCGCCTACATCAAATTTGAACTGGTCGTTGCTTGTTGTATTTGTGCTTCCAAAATTAAAAGTGTTCCAAAGAATTCTTTTGGCCTGCCAGGGTTTTACATATTTCAACTGCTCAGGAAAACGGTTGGGATCAGCAGCAGCAGTAAATGCTTCATTCGCAAGAATGGCCGAGGCGGTATGATGACCATGCCCTCCTTCGCCGGTTGTTGGAAATCTTGTGATGATCACATCAGGCTCGAACTTGCGGATCACCCAAACTACATCACTCAGTATTTTTTCTTTATCCCATTTTGTAAAAGTCTCCTCAGGACTTTTTGAATAACCAAAATCATAGGCCCGGGAAAAAAATTGTTCAGCTCCGTCAATTCTCCGTGCAGATAGTAACTCCTGTGTTCTTATTAATCCTAATTCGATTCCTTGTTCATTGCCAATTAAATTTTGTCCCCCGTCGCCTCTTGTTAATGATAAGTAACCTGTTCTATACGTTCTGTCTTTAGAAAAATAGGCGAGTAATCTTGTGTTCTCATCATCAGGATGTGCAGCAATATATAAAACCGAACCTAGCACATTTAACTTGCGAAGAGCCAGGTACATATCAGCTGAGGTCCAGGTAACAGGTGGTTGGGTAAAGGCACAAGGCACAAGAAACAAGGAACAAATGAAAAACAGAAGTTTTCTTCCCATTTGAAAATTTTATTCAGCGAATATAATAGCTATTTGCCAAGTGTTTAAGACCGCCTGCATAAATTAGCATGACAATAAATAGCCCACGGTTTAATCGATAGGCTATTGAAAGAAGAAAAATTCACATTTTCATTATTTTTTTATATTTCTATTGCCCCACCAAAAAAACTGCGTTGCAAAACATCAGCTTTCCATTTTCCCAGAAATTTCGGAACAAAACATCATCAGCCAGGTAAGTGATCGTGCCATTGCCCACATTTTGAACACCGAACAACAATCCGTCTTTTAATCTCGGTCTTAATTTGTAACCCACAAAACCAGCCACAGGCTCATCCTTCCTGATGATGCCAATATTCCATCCGTCTTTCATAAAATCATAAATATTATCATCCTGCTTTAGCGTGTAATAATAGCGGGGATAGCCAAAAGCAAGGGGATGAGTATTATCAAGTTCCACTTTGTAAATTGACCCGGCTGTAATGCTTGCTACAGGATCACGATCCCGGTCTTCATATTTCCGAAGCGCAGCATACACTGAATCTTTTTTATCCACTTCTTCCGGCTTCTTTATTTTAATGGCCCAATCTAATTTTGATAATTGTGACACGGCACTCTCCAGAGCAATTACCTTTCCTCCTTTATTGATCCAATTATGAAATTCTTCGGCGCTGTTTTTTTCAGCTAAAAAAGAATAATTACCATCCGGCATAATCAATACATCAAAGCCATCCCAGTTTGCCCGTGATAAATTATTCAGATTTATTAATGTGACAGGATAATTTAACTGCTGCTCAAATAAAAACCATATTTCGCCGGCTGAATTAGAACCAACGCCTTGTCCTGTAACCAGGGCCACCCGCGGCGCTTTTATAAAATGGACTTTTGAACTGCCAAAATCAAAGCCTTTATCAACAAAACCAGTAGAAATGGGGTACAGGGCTGTGTTGTTTTCATTGCAAATTTTGCGAACAACATCCCAGGCCATTGAATTGTTACTCGTTTTTAAAATTAATATTGACCCGCGATCAAATTTATTTCCATTTAATTCAAAAGGTTCTTCTACATATCTTAATTTGATGCCATTCTTTAGCAATTGCGCAACTGTTTTTGCGGTTAGCATTCCTTTCCATTGCAGAGCATAACCATAATTGCTTGTGGCATTATCTGCATTTTTTTCAGGCATCGTCCATGCACCCGCAGAAGGAATACTTTGTTTTGTAGCATAGACGTTTAATCCATTTACGTATGGCAGCGACCAGGCAGTAATATCATAGGTAACTGAATCAACCAATTTGCTGTTTGGTTCGAACAATACCTTTACCAATGTAGATTTCGGCTGGAGGCTGCTTATAAGAATATCGTTTGCATCGATAAAAAAATTTTCATTCCTCCGACTGTTATAATTATACCCGTTAGCTGCACTTGCTTTTGCTGTGCTATAAACAATATTATTTCTATCCAGCAACTGCAAAAGAGCTTTAACTCTTTCTTCATTGCCCGGTGTGTTCTTTATGACATAGGACTTGTAATCTCCGACACCGGTGGTTACAGCATCATTAAAAAATTTATGAAACTCCCTGATGAGCCTTGCTGCATTTTGTGATGAAATTTCAATCGTACTCAGGGACGTAGTATAATGGTGCATAACACGGTCAACCAATGTTAAAGTATCTCCATCATTCTTAATCACACCAAGTCCGCCCTGGCTATGACCGGCCTGCTCATACGTCATTCCAATCGCACCGTTGTAAATAGGATAGGTATCTCCATACGAAGGATAGTACAGATCAAATTCCTCTTTTGTAAAAAAAAGCCAGCCGTTTTCATCAAAATATTTTGCGTGATTTTTCCCAATTGTTACCTGGAAATCTCTTTGCCATGGTGTAATGACTTCATGGTAAGGCTGCGCCGCGGGGGCAAAATAATAAGGATTATTAATTCCCTGTTCATGATAATCTACGTGTACCTGTGGCAGCCACTCATTATATAATTTAATGCGCTGTTGTGTTTCAACCTGTGTTTGCCAGGCCCAGTCGCGATTAAGATCAAAATTATAATGATTGCTTCTTCCCCCCGGCCAGGGTTCAGCATGTTCCCTTGCATCAATCGAAAGGTTATATTCAGCACCTACTATTGAGTTGAACCAATTAACATACCTGTCACGCCCATCAGGATTAACACAGGGATCAATAACAACGATGGTATTCTTCAACCATTCTTTTGTTTTTGTATTTAAAGGATCAACTAATGCGTATAACGTCATCATTGCAGCTTCTGTTGAAGAAGCTTCATTTCCATGTACATTGTAGCTGAGCCAGACAATAGCAGGAGTGTTTTCGATTGCAGCCATTTTATCCAAACTTTCATTCGCCAATCGAAGATTATTTTTACGAATATTTTCTAAGTTCTGGATATTTTCAGCGGTGGAAATAAAGACAACCATCAATGGACGGCCTTCATTAGTTTCTCCATATTGTTGCAGTTTTACCATGGCAGGAACACTGGCTGCCACCTGCTGAAAATAATTTACTACTTTCCAGTGAGGAGTAAAATGAGTGCCGATACGATAGCCCAAAAATTGTTCCGGTGATTTTGGCTGTGCGTTTACTGAAATGAATAATGCAACTAATAAAATGGATGTGATGGCTCTTAGCATGTAATGTAATGTTATGTTATTATAAATTAGTAGGTTGCCACAAAAGCACGAAGCCACAAAGCTATTGACTGCAGGTGTTTTATCCTTTGAGTCTTTGTGTATTAGTGGCCAAAACACAGTTAACTTAACAATAGTTTATCCGGCAATTTATGAAACAAAACGACTTGGTAGCTAAAGGGATAATGACTTTAAATTGAAAAATTTAGAAAACCAGGATACTTTAATAACACCTCACTAATTTTGAGTATGAAGAAAATATTCTACTGCCTGTTATTATCAGGGGCCATTTTACCTGCCTGCCATTCGCCCAGAAGAACTTCGGCTGAAACAATAAATATTAATCCGTATCAGTTCAGTATTCAGAAAAAAATTATTGGTGAGAATGGCGCCGTGGTATCAGCGCATCCGCTTGCCAGTAAAGTTGGTGTTGAAATTTTAAAACAGGGCGGTAATGCCATTGATGCTGCGATTGCCACTCAACTGGCACTGGCAGTGGTTTATCCCAGCGCGGGCAATATTGGTGGTGGGGGATTTATGGTGGCAAGATTATCAAATAGCAAATTACTGGCTCTTGATTATCGTGAAAAGGCCCCGCTCCATGCTGACCGCGATATGTATCTTGATGAAAAAGGAAATGTTCTGACTGATAAAAGCATTAACGGACATCTTGCTGCAGGAGTGCCAGGGACTGTGGCTGGTTTATTCGCTTCTGCCAAATACGGCAAGCTTTCTTTCAAAAAATTGATACAACCTGCCATTGATCTGGCGGAAAAAGGTTTTGTTTTGACGGAAAGAGAAGCAACCTCATTCAATGGCATTCAAAATGATTTGAGAAAATATAATACGGTGACGCCGGTATTTGCGAAAGAAACAAAATGGAGAGAAGGCGATACGTTAGTGCAAACCGATCTTGCCAATACATTAAAACGAATTCGTGATTTTGGAGAAAAAGGATTTTATGAAGGAGAAACGGCAAGATTAATTGTCGAAGAAATGAAGCGTGGCAATGGAATCATGACTCCGCAGGATCTTAAAGATTATAAAGCAAAATTCCGGGAGGCCCTTGTATTTGACTACAAAGGCTATAAAATTGTTGGCATGCCTATGCCTTCCAGCGGAGGTATCCTGGTGAATCAAATGATGAAGATGATTGAGAACAGAAATATTGCTGAAATGGGTTTTGAAACGCCAGCTTCAGTGCAATTGATGGCTGAAGTGGAACGTAGGGCATTCGCTGATCGTGCTGAGTATATGGGTGACGAAGATTTTTATAAGGTGCCCGGCAAAACTTTAGTAAGCGATGAATATTTGCAACAAAGAATGAAAGATTATGAACCGGGCATTGCCGGCAGCAGTAAAAAAGTTCAGCCGGGAAATGTTCCAAAAAAAGAAAGTGAAGAAACCACTCATTTGAGCGTGATTGATAAAGATGGCAATGCCGTATCTATAACAACCACACTCAATAATTCTTATGGAAGTAAGACAGTGGTAGGCGGTGCAGGATTTTTTTTAAATGACGAAATGGATGATTTTAGTGTAAAACCGGGTGTGCCGAATATGTATGGGGCTGTGGGTGGCGAGGCAAATGCTATTGTACCTGGTAAAAGGATGCTTAGCTCTATGACACCAACGATTGTTCTGAAAAAGGAAAGACCATACATAGTGTTGGGAACACCGGGGGGAACAACTATCCCCACTTCTGTTTTTCAAACATTGGTTGATATTCTTGAATTCAACATGAATACGGAAGAAGCGGTATACAAAGCCAAATTTCATCACCAATGGCTCCCGGATACTTTGGATGTTGAAAAAGAATTCCCGCAAAATGTTCGTGAATCATTAGAAAAAATGGGATATAAACTTAAACAAAGAACTTCTATCGGCCGGACTGAAGTGATCAGGGTGTTACCAGATGGTAAATTTGAGTCTGTAGCTGATAATCGTGGGGATGATGATGCCGAGGGATATTGAGTCGTAGTCGATATTCCGGAGTCAAAATATATGTTTAGGATGCAATAATTAATAATCGTTATGAACAAAATCGGAGAAGAATTTTTAAAAGCAGTTATTGCCAGGTTGAAATATTATAAACAACTCGGCGAAAAGACTTTTGAGCAGCTTGAAGAAAAAGATTTTCATTGGCAGCCTTCTTCTGAATCAAACAGCGTTGCCGTTATTATGCAGCATCTCTATGGCAATATGCTCAGCCGCTGGACAAATTTCTTAATTGAGGATGGTGAAAAAGAATGGCGTCAGCGTGATGATGAATTTGAAATACATGATTATTCCAGGCAACAACTCCTGGATTTA
>Ga0137463_1000600_pt1 | contig 12012 bp, 9 predicted proteins | sample EasRivERMGT800_2_FD_102333 | JGI IMG/M metagenome (GOLD analysis project Ga0137463, IMG submission 102333) | Soil microbial communities from meander-bound floodplain in the East River, Colorado, USA - East River MetaG ERMGT800_2 | ecosystem: Environmental > Terrestrial > Soil > Floodplain ...
CGCGTGAGCGGCGATCTCGAATGGCAGCGGGAGCGCTTCCGCGCCCACATCCGTGCCGCGCGCGAATGCCGCAAGGCACTCGTGATCCACACCCGGCAGGCGGCTGAGGACACCCTGCGAATCATGCGGGAGGAGGGCGCGGGGGAGGCGGGGGGAGTCCTGCACTGCTTCACCGAAAGCCAGGAAATGGCCGACACCGCGATGGAGATGGGCTTCCATATCTCCTTTTCCGGCATCGTCACCTTCAAGAATGCCGTTGCGCTGAAGGCCGTGGCGCAAAGAGTCCCGCTTGAGCGCCTGCTTGTCGAAACGGATTCGCCCTACCTTGCGCCCGTGCCGCACCGGGGCAAGACTAACCAGCCTGCGCTGGTCCGGTATGTGGCCGAGGAGGTGGCGCGGCTGCGCGGTATCCCGCTCGCGCAACTTTCCGCGGCCACTACCGAAAACTTTTTCCGCCTTTTTCGGTTGCCCGCGCCAGCTTAGGAAGCAGCGTCAGGTGGCTTTGAGGGCGAGGGGGATAGCGGCGGGGGCCATGCAGAAACGGGGCTCAAGGGATGATGTGTATGCAATATTACATAATACACATTATGCGACATATCGCCCAAACCCTCGGGAAGGAGACGACGAATCCGGCCTTCCCCATTTCACCTGGTGCGGGATTGGATGCGGGCGGCCAACTGCTCGGCCAAAGCCGGATTCAGCTTCTGCAGTCGCTCAAGCACGGCACGCGCCTGCTCCCGCTCGCCCATTCTTGCGTAGACGGCGCCCAATTGGAACCACGCGAGTGAAAATTCGGGCTCGATCCGCAGGGACTCCTGGTAAGCGCTGCTGGCCCGGTCGAGCCGCCCGGCGTCGCGGTAGGCCTCCCCGAGCAGATAGAACGTGATGTGAGAGGTGCGGCTGATGGTCGCGGCGCGCTCCAGAGTTTGAGTTGCACGTCCCGGTTGTCTCATCAGGCGCTGCGTCTCTCCGAGGAGGTTCCAGGCGTCAATATCCTCTGGGCTTCGGGCCGTAGCGCGCGACAGCGCGTCGATCGCCTTGGGATAGTCGCCACTCTGGAGCGATGCGTATCCCGCGATCACCCACCAGTCAGATCGTTCGGACTGGCGCTTCAGGAGTTCCTCGGCTACGCGCTGCAGCCCGGCCCAGTCCTGCTTCTGCTCGAATCGGGCGATTCGTTGCCGATCGGAATCGTTGTCCGCGCGTTTTGCAAGCGGGAACTCCAGAAACGGGTTCGTCGGCGCCGCCGCGGCGTCCGCCTGCGAGAGCGCTGAACCGCCACAGCCGGAAATGGAAACGCCGGCCGCCAATGCCAGGACGGCGGCGAGGATCCGCAAGCCGGACTCAGACCTTGTTCTGATAGACGTAGGCTTGCTGCTTGACGTTTGAGTCTTCGGCGCGCTTCTGCGCATCGAGGTCGAGTTTCTTGTCCCACCACATGGCCCGTCCCTTCTGCTGCTCCTGGACGATGTGCGGCTTTTCCCGGAGCAGCTCGCGGATCATTCGGGTGATGTCGGATTCGTAGAGCTTCTGCGCCATGCCTAGGGTTCAGGGGGATTGAACAGGGAAATTATACGCTGCCCCGGCTGTCGGCCCGCCCCGGCAAGGCCCCCGCTTGCCAAACAGTCGCCGATACTGTATATAATTACAGGTATGGAGGTCCCATGACCGATACGACCGAACTCACCGTCAAGCAGCAGGAAATCCTGGACTTCATCCGCCAGGCCATCGAGGAGACCGGCTTTCCGCCTACCCGCGCCGAGATCGCCAAGGCGTTCCGCTACAGTTCGCCCAACGCCGCCGAAGACCACCTGCGGACGCTGGAGAGAAAGGGCGCGATCGAGCTGACCCCGGGCGCTTCGCGCGGCATCCGCCTCGCCGAGAGCTTCGGGTTGCCCCTCATCGGCCGTGTCGCCGCAGGCAGTCCCATCCTCGCCGAGGAGCACGTCGAGCGGCGCTGCCAGGTCGACCCTGCCCTGTTCCGCCCGCGTGCCGACTACCTGCTCAAGGTGCGCGGCATGAGCATGAAGGACATCGGCATCCTCGACGGCGATCTGCTCGCCGTGCACCGCACCCGGGAGGCGCGCTCGGGCCAGATCGTGGTGGCGCGGCTGAATGGCGAGGTCACGGTGAAGCGCCTGAAGCGCCGCGGTCGCGCGATAGAGCTGGTGCCGGAAAACTCCGAACTCAAGTCGATCGAGGTCGATGCAGCGGACGAGTTGGCGATCGAAGGCATTGGCGTGGGCGTGATCCGGCGACCTCTCTGAAAGTTCCACCCTTCCGGATCTTTTGGAAGGTTCTGCCATGGCTTTCACCGGCGATTGCGCCGTTGCCGCGCTGCTCGAGCGCCCCGATATCTGGCGCGGCGATTCCCTGAGCCGCGCCGGCGCGCGGGGCATCCCGAGCGGATTTTCCGGGCTTGACGCTGAGCTTCCCGGCGGCGGCTGGCCGGCCGGGGCACTGACAGAGGTTCTGCCAGCGCATGAGGGCATCGGCGAGCTGCGTTTGCTTGGACCTGTTCTCGCCGCGCTGTCGCAGCGAGGACTGTGGCTCGCCTGGATCGCGCCTCCCCACCTTCCTTATGCGCCGGCGCTCTCGGCGGCAGGAATCGATATCGCGAAGCTCGTCATCGTGCGCACCGCTTCGGCGAAAGAGACGCTCTGGGCCACCGAGCAGGCGTTGCGCTCGAACGCCTGCGGCGCGGTGCTCGCCTGGCTCCCCAAAGTAAGATGCGCGGCGAAGTACGCGGAGCTGAGGCGCCTGCAGATCGCCGCCGAAGGCGGGCGGGCGCCGGTCTTCCTGTTCCGGAGCCCGGAGATTGCCAGCGAGTCTTCCCCCGCCGCGTTGCGGATCGCGCTCGGCACCGCCGGCGGTGGTCTCGCCGTGCGCGTGCTGAAGCGCCGCGGCACTCCCCTCACCCACCCCGTCCTGCTGCCGGCGATGCCACCCGCCGTGCGCGGGAAACATTCCAACCCCCATGTGGATCGCCATCCGGTTCCCGCAACTGCCGCTCGAAATTTTCCTGCGCGGTTCGTCCACGCCTGAGCCTTTCGCAATCGAGGAACAGCGCCGCATTTTCGCCTGCGACCGCAAAGCCGCGGCGCGCGGCGTGAGCACGGGAATGGCTGTTTCGGCGGCGCTCGCCTTGGCTCCCCGGCTGCGCATCGTGCCGCGCGACCCCGCGGGAGAAACCGAGGCGCTGCTCGGCATTGGCGGCTGGGCGGCGCAGTTCACTCCCGGCGTGGCGATCGAGTTTCCAGACAGCGTATTGCTCGAAGTCTCGGGTAGCCTGAGGCTGTTCGGCGGCCTCGAATCGATCGTCGAGCGCCTGCGCAGGGGAACGACTGAATTAGGCTGGAGCACGGTGCTGGCTGGCGCGCCCACGCCGCGAGCGGCTTCCTGGCTTGCCCTCGCGGGAGAACAGAAATTCATCGGCGCTGCCGCGAGGCTCGAAGAGGCGCTGGCCGCGCTGCCGGTGGAGGTGCTGCGCCGCGAGGATGAAACGCACGCGGCGCTGGAGGCGATCGGCGTCCGCACACTGGGCGAATTGCGCGCGTTACCGCGAGAAGGCGTAGCGCGGCGTTTCGGGCAAAGGCTGCTCGACGACCTCGATCGCGCATTCGGGGCACTTCCCGATCCGCGGAATTTTTTTGCTCCACCGACGAGATTCAGGGCGTCCATCGAACTTCCCGCGGAAGTCACGCAGGCCGAGGCGCTGCTCTTCGCCGCAAGGCGCCTGGTTGTCCAGCTCGCCGGGTTTCTCGCCGCACGCTCGGGCGGCGTGCAGCGTTTCGCTCTGAGGCTGGGGCACCGCGACCAGGCCACCACTGAGATCGCGATCGGCCTGATCGCGCCTTCACGCGATGCCGAGCACTTCACGCTGCTCCTGCGCGAGCGGCTCTCCGGTCTTGCGCTGCGCGCGCCGGTGCGCGCAATCGCACTGGAGGCCGATGACGTGGTGCCACTCGCTGGTCGCAATCTCGGATTGTTGCTCGAGGAAGGCAAGCCGCCGGGCCACTGGGAACACCTGGTCGAGCGGCTGCGCTCGCGCCTCGGCGCCGGCGCCGTGCACGGGCTTGCCTCGCGGGCGGAGCACCGTCCCGAGCGTACTGTCGCTTCCGCCGAACCGGATTCGAGACAACCGCATCTGGACTTCGGCGAGAGGCCTTTCTGGCTGCTCGATCGTCCGAGGCCGCTCGCGGAAACCGGTGCCGTGCCGCATTACGAAGGGCCGCTCGAGCTGCTCGCCGGTCCCGAGCGCATCGAATCCGGCTGGTGGGACGGAGGCGATATCGCCCGCGACTACTTCGTCGCCCGCACGCGCAACGAGGCGCTCGTATGGATCTACCGCGAACGCCGCGGTGAAGGCGGATGGTACTTACATGGATTATTTGCTTGAATCGAACACCATGCTTTCTCTCTTGCCCGCCTACGCCGAGTTGCATTGCCTCAGCAATTTCACTTTCCTGCGCGGCGCCTCGCATCCGGAAGAACTGGTGAAGCGCGCCGCCGCGCTCGGCTATTCGGCGCTCGCCGTCACCGACGAATGCTCGCTCGCAGGCGCGGTGCGGGCGCATGTCGCGGCGAAAGACGTGGGCTTGCCTCTCATCATCGGTTCGGAAATACAACTGCAAGACGGACCCAAGCTGGTGCTGCTCGCCACTGACCGCGAAGGCTACGGCAACCTCTCCGGGCTCATCACACGCGTGCGGCGCAGGAGCAAGAAAGGCAGTTATTCCTTCGGCTGGTCCGATCTCGACGACGCCCTGCCCGGCTGCCTCGTTCTTTTCGTCCCGGGCGGAGAGCGCAAAGCCGAGCATGCACGAATGCTCGCCGAGCGCTTCGCCGGCCGTGCCTGGATTGCGGTGGAGCTGTTGTGCGGACCGAATGACCGGGCGCGCCTCGCCGAGCTGCGCAAGCTGGGCAAGACCTCCGGGCTGCCGCTCGTCGCCGCGGGCGACGCGCACATGCACCTGCGCTCGCGCAGGCCCTTGCAGGACACGTTGACTGCGATCCGCCTGCGCACGCCGGTGCAGGCCTGCGGCCATGCGCTCCACCCCAACGCCGAACGACACCTGCGGCTGCGCATGCGGCTGGCTCAGATCTATCCGCCCGAGTTGCTCTCGGAAACCGCGCTCATCGCCGGGCGCTGCGGATTTTCCTTGGATGAGCTCCGCTACGAATATCCCGAGGAACTCGTTCCCCAGGGCGAAACCCCGGCGAGCTATCTGCGCAAGCTCACCGAAAAAGGATTGCGACGGCGTTTCCCTGGCGGCACTCCCGCCGACGTGCACAAGCTGATCGAGCACGAGCTCGATCTCATCGCCGAGCTGCGCTATGAGCCTTTCTTTCTCACCGTGTACGACGTGGTCGAGTTTGCCCGCGACAAGAAAATTCTCTGCCAGGGGCGCGGCTCGGCGGCGAACTCCGCGGTCTGCTACGCGCTCGGCATCACCGAGGTGGATCCGGCGCGGATGAGCATGCTGTTCGAGCGCTTCGTCTCGAAGGAGCGCCGCGAGCCGCCCGATATCGACGTCGACTTCGAGCACCAGCGGCGCGAGGAGGTGATTCAGTACATCTACGGAAAGTACGGCCGCGACAGAGCGGCGATCGCGGCGACCGTCATCAGTTACCAGCCCCGCAGCGCACTGCGTGACGTCGGCAAGGCGCTCGGCCTGGAATTGGATCAGGTCGACCGGTTGAGCAAGAACCTCGCCTGGTGGGACGACCGCAAGGTACTTCCGCAGCGGCTGCGCGAGGTGGGATTCGATCCGGCGAGCCCGGTCATCCGGCAGCTCATGGCGCTCGCCGGCATGCTCATCGGCTTTCCGCGGCATCTGTCGCAGCACGTCGGCGGCTTCGTGATTTCGCGGGGGCCGCTGTCGCGCCTCGTGCCGATCGAGAACGCCGCGATGGAAAACCGCAGCGTCATCCAGTGGGACAAGGATGATCTGGACGCGCTCGGGCTGCTGAAAGTCGACGTGCTTGCCCTCGGCATGCTTTCCGCCGTGCGCCGCGCGCTCGAGCTGATCGGCGCCTGGCGCGGGAAACCCTTCGCTCTCCCCGACATCCCCGCGGAGGACCCGCAGGTGTACGAGATGATCCAGCATGGCGACACCATCGGCGTGTTCCAGATCGAGTCGCGGGCGCAGATGAGCATGCTGCCGCGGCTGAAGCCAGAAACTTTTTACGACCTCGTGATCGAGATCGCGATCGTGCGTCCGGGGCCGATCCAGGGCGACATGGTGCATCCTTATCTGCGCCGGCGGCAGGGGCTCGAACCGGTCGACTATCCCAGCGAGGCGGTGAAATCGGTGCTCGAGCGCACGCTCGGCGTGCCGATCTTCCAGGAGCAGGTGATGCAGCTCGCCGTAGTCGCCGCCGGCTTCACGCCGGGCGAGGCTGATCAATTACGCCGTGCGATGGCTTCCTGGCGGCGCAAAGGCGGGCTTGAGCCCTTCCGGGACAAACTCATGCGCGGCATGCGCGAACGCGGTTATCCCGGGGAGTTCGCCGAACGCATCTATCACCAGATTCTCGGCTTCGGCGAATACGGTTTTCCGGAATCGCACTCGGCGAGCTTTGCCCTGATCGCCTACGACTCGGCCTGGCTCAAGCGCTACCATCCTGCCGCGTTCCTCGCCGCCTTGCTGAACAGCCAGCCGATGGGCTTCTACACGCCTTCGCAGTTGGTGCAGGATGCGCGCCGGCACGGCGTCGAGGTGCGTCCGGTCGCCGCGCCGACGAGCGAATGGGATTGCATGCTGGAGCCGGGCGCAAACCAAAGCCCTGCGATCCGGCTGGGCTTGCGCATGGTTCAAGGCCTGTCGCGGCCGGGGGCCGAGCGCATCGTGGCCGCGCGACAGGCACGGCCTTTCGGGAGCGTCGAGGACCTCGCGCGCCGCGCGGCGCTCAACCGGCATGATCTCAAATGCATGGCCGCCGCCGGCGCGTTCGAGGCGTTCTCGGGCCACCGCCGTCACGCTTACTGGCAGGTCTCCGGAATCGAAACAGGCGCGCATATCCTGCGCGATGCGCCGATCGCCGAAACCTCACCCACGCTCGCCGTTCCGACCGAAGGCGAGAATCTCGTCGCCGACTACGAGAGCACCGGCCTGACGCTCGGACGCCACCCGCTCGCGCTGCTGCGGCCGCGCCTCGCGCGCATGCGCTTCGCCGCGGCCGACGAGATCCGGCTGCAGCCGGACGGCAGCCTGGTCCGCGCGGCCGGCATCGTCACCGGCCGCCAGCGCCCGGGCACCGCTTCGGGAACAGTGTTCGTCACTCTCGAGGACGAAACCGGCTGCATCAATGTCATCGTCTGGCGCGATCTCACCGAGCGCCAGCGGCGTGAGCTGCTCGGTGCGCGCCTGATGGGCGTCGAAGGGGTGCTCGAACGCGAAGGCGAAGTGGTGCATCTTGTCGCCCGGCGGCTGATGGACCACAGCGCCCTGCTGGGGCGGCTTGCCACTCAGTCGCGGGATTTTCACTGAAGGAAACTGTACGCGGCGACGCTCAGACCGATCCTCACCTGAGACCGCCGACGTCCGCACTCTGGCCCGGATTCCTGCCAAAACTATCCAGAGCGGTACAGGAAATCGCGGGTGAAGGGCAGCGGATTCTTCGTGTCGCCGCTCTTGCGGGCGAGTACCTGGTAGACATTCATCCACTCGTGGTCGAAGCCGTAGGCGCAGCCGGCGAGATAAATCTGCCAGATGCGGTAACGCTTTTCCCCTGCCGCGGCGACGGCGCGTTCGCGGCTTTGCTCCAGGCGCTTCGCCCATTCAAGGCAAGTGCGCGCGTAATGGCGCCGCAGCGACTCCACGTCGGCAACCTCGAAGCCGGCGCGCGCCATTGCGTGCAGCACACGCGACAAATGCGGCAGTTCGCCGTGAGGAAACACGTAGCTGTTGATGAACTCTCCAGCCCCCATTCCTACCCAGCGGCTGTCGGGATCCGTAGCGGTGATTCCGTGATTCATCACCAAGCCACCTTCGGCAAGCAGCGAGCGGATCTTTGAAAAATAAGCCTCGAGGTTGCGCAAGCCCACGTGTTCGAACATGCCCACGCTCGCAATCTTGTCGAACGCGCCTTCGCCAGGCACATCCCGATAATCCTGGAGCCGCACCTCGCAACGTCCGTCGAGGCCCTCCTCCGTGACGCGCCGTTGAACGAACTCGTACTGGTTGCGGCTCAACGTTACGCCGGTGGCGCGGGCTCCGTATTTTCCTGCGGCCCGAAGGATAAGCGCACCCCAGCCGCAGCCGATATCGAGAAAACGCTCGCCCGGCTTGAGCCCCAGCTTGTCCAAGATGTGATCGAGCTTTTGCTCTTGAGCCGCCTCCAGGGAATCGGATTCGCTGCGGTAATAAGCGCAGGAATAGACCATGTTTCGGTCGAGCCACAGGGAATAAAAATCATTGGAAACGTCATAGTGATACCGGATCGCTTCGCGGTCGCGCTTTTTGCCGTGATATGCGAACCGCAGCAGGCCCCTGTGTCCATGGGCGGCGGCGTTGTTCACAAAGCTTTCCACCACTCGAAACACTTCCAGGATCGGCCCCTCGACGCGCAGCATTCCCTCGACGTAAGCCTGGCCCAGCTTCATCAGGTCGGGCGAAACCAGGAAACGCAGCGCCGACGGGTGCGGCACGCGGATGGTTACGGTGGGATGGACGGCGAGATCAAAGGTACGACCGTTCCAGAGCTCAAGGCGCAGCGGAATGGACGCCGACTGCTTGAGCTTTTCGATCAGCCGCTCGATGCGATGTTCCAGGAACATGGGCGCCACCGGATGCCGCAGGTATGATAGCACCGTCGCGGGGAATTGCCGGACCGTACCGTTTGCCGCCGGGGCCGGTCTGCAATAATTCAAGGATATATCAGACAAATTCTTCTTCCTGAAGCCCCGCCCGCAATATCCGTCGAATTGCCGGACGGCCGGCGGACGCGAATGGATGCCGCGCCCGGAATAGATGCCAATTCGGCCAAGACTGTATAGAATCGTCCGTTCGCATCTTTTGGAGGAGGAGCCATGATTCTCCCGACAATACGTAAGGCCAATATCGCCGTTCTGGCGCTCGCCGTATGCGCGGCGCCCGCAGCGGCGCAGACCATCAAGATCGGCTCGATCCTCACCTTGTCCGGGCCGAATGCGACGCTGGGCGACAACATGGACAAGGCCATCAAGCTCTACATGAAGCTGAACCAGGACAAGCTTCCGCCGGGCGTTAAGATCGAGATCATCACTCGCGATGACGGCGGACCCAATCCGGACAAGGCCAAGCAGCTCGCTCAAGAGCTCATCGTGCGCGACAAGATCCAGATCCTGACCGGACTGACATGGACCCCGAATGCCATGTCGGCGGCGGCGCTCACCACGGAGGCGAAGGTGCCGATGGTGATCATGAACGCCGGCACTTCGGTGATTACCACCATGTCGCCTTATATCGCGCGATTGTCGTTCACCCTGTGGCAATCGAGCCTGCCGATGGGGACCTGGGCGGCAAAAAGATTCAAGACGGCCTACGTCGCCATCAGCGACTTCGGTCCTGGGCACGACGCCGAAGCAGCCTTCTCCAAGGGGTTTACGGACGCGGGGGGCAAGGTCATCGGAAACGTGCGTATTCCGCTTGCGAATCCCGATTTTGCGCCGTACATGCAGCGGGTCAAGGACGCGAAGCCCGATGCACTATTTGTGTTTGTTCCAGCCGGCAAGCAGGCAACAGCGGTCATGAAGGCGTTCGGCGATCTCGGCCTGGGGCAGGCGGGCATCAAGCTGATAGGCCCGGGGGACATTACTACCGACGAGGAGCTGCCGAACATGGGCGATGTGCCGCTGGGCGTGCTCACCGTTTTCCACTACTCGGCAGCGGCCGAGCGTCCCGCGAACAAGTCTTTCATCGCCGCGTGGAAAAAGGAATACGGCGAGAAATCCATTCCGAGCTTCATGTCGGTTGGTGCCTGGGACGGCATGGATGCGATCTACTACGCAATCCGCGAGCAGAAGGGCCAGTTCGATCCGGACAAGACCATGGCGCTGCTGAAGACCTACAAGAATCCGAACAGCCCGCGCGGACCGATCTCGATTGATCCCGAAACCCGCGACATCGTCCAGAACGAGTACCTGCGCGAAGTACGCAGGGTCGGTGGCCAGCTCGTCAACGTCGAGCTCGAGACAGTCGAGACTGCGGTCAAGGATCCCTGGAAAATAATCAACAACAAGAAATAGTTCGCTTCCGAACCCCTCCGCGCCACGCCGAAAGTGCCGCGGGGTTAAGCTGCGCGCGGCTCCGCCGCACCCCGCCTGAGCGCTGAAGCATGGAGGGATTGCTTTCATCTGTCGTGAGCGTTGCCTTTCACGGCACTGCTTTCGGCATGATCCTGTACGTGATTTCGGTCGGCCTGTCGGTGACGATGGGCCTGATGGGATTCGTGAACCTCGCCCACGGCGTGTTCGCGATGGCAGGTGGCTACATCCTGACTTCCGCCATCAGCCGCCTCGGCGTACCTTTTCCGTTCGCCCTCGCAGTCGCGTTCGTCGCCGTCGCCTTGGGAAGCGTAATTCTCGAACGGCTGCTCTACTCTCGCTTGTACACCGCCGGTGATCTCGAGCAGGTGCTTTTCACGATCGGACTCATCTTCATGTCAGTGGCGGTTGCAAGAATGATTTTCGGCACGCTCCAGCAGCCTGTGATCCTTCCGGAATACCTGAAAGGCCAGTTTCCCCTGCTCGGCCGCGATTTCCCTGCTTACCGCGTGTTCATCATCGTATTCAGCGCGGCAATGGTTGCACTTCTCTGGTTCGGCGTGGAGCGCACCCGCTGGGGCGCCATGGTGCGCGCCGCCGTGGACAACCGGGCCATGGCGCAATCGGTGGGCATCGACACCAAGCGTCTTTTCACGCTGACTTTCGCGCTTGGCAGCGGGCTCGCGGGACTTGGAGGAGCGCTGGGGGCCGACATCATCGCAATCCAGCCGACCTATCCCTTCGAGAACCTGGTGTACTTCCTGATCGTGGTCTCGGTTGGAGGTCTGGGTAGCCTGCGCGGCCCATTCGCGGCGGCACTACTGATCGGCATTGCCGACACCGCATGCAAGTATTGGTTGCCGCAATTCGGCGCGTTTCTGATCTACGCCGCCACGATAGCAATTCTCCTGTGGCGGCCGGCGGGATTGTTCGGGAGACGAATATGAGGCGGGAAGCAGGGGCCGCCGGAGGGCAGAAGAGGGGCCCCTGCTCCGCCTCGCCGGCCGCCCCGCTCTGCGGGGATGCGACCGAGCCGAACTGGCCGAGCCGCCGACAGGACGCTCAGAAAAGAATCGCGACTTGTTCGGAGGCGGCAACGTGACGCATTCCGGCGGCTACAGCGCCGACCCCCGCATACGCTGGGTCGAGTGGCTGCCCTGGCTGGTTGCGATCGCCGGTTTTTTTCTTCTGCCCGAATATCTTTCCCTCGGGGCGCGCATTCTCATCTACATTCTGTACGCGCTCTCGCTCGACCTGATCCTCGGCTACGCGGGAATCATCACGCTAGGCCACAGCGCCTACTTCGGCTTTGGCGCATATGCAGCGGGCATTCTCGCTGCGAAGCTCGGTGTCACCGATCCGTTGCTGCAAGTCGCGGCCGCTGCAGCGGCCGGAGGCCTGCTGGGTGCCGCAACGGGCGCAATTATTCTTAGAACCAAGGGATTGACCCTCCTGATGCTCACGCTGGCGATCACGTCGCTCTGCCTCGAGATTGCCAACAAGGCAACGTATTACACCGGCGGCGCGGACGGCCTGTCGGGGGTCGTCGTTGCGCCGGTACTCGGCCAGTTCAGGTTCGACATGTTCGGCAAGACCGCCTACCTCTACTGCCTCGTAACCCTGCTCATCGGCTGGTGGGTCGTGCGGCGCATGATCTACTCGCCGTTTGGCGCCTCGCTCACCGGACTGCGCGAGAACAGCTTGCGCATGCACGCAATCGGCGCGCCCGTGTATTGGCGCCTGGTATTGGTGTATTCGATATC
>Ga0137463_1000601_pt1 | contig 12011 bp, 10 predicted proteins | sample EasRivERMGT800_2_FD_102333 | JGI IMG/M metagenome (GOLD analysis project Ga0137463, IMG submission 102333) | Soil microbial communities from meander-bound floodplain in the East River, Colorado, USA - East River MetaG ERMGT800_2 | ecosystem: Environmental > Terrestrial > Soil > Floodplain ...
TCCTGCCGTAATGGTTGAGTAGCCAAATATTGAAAAATGAGGAAACCCTATGAAGACAAATTTTGATAATAAAAAAAAGACTGCGTGCAGTAAAATCAAAAACGAGGCCAATTGAAATATTTTTTTTCTTGCCGTCTCTGCCGAAGATGCTCGCCATATTGCAATCAAACTACCGATACAAAGCCCATCAATACGAAGCATGTGTTGCAAATAATAATTTAGCTCACTATTTCCAAGAGAGGTTCCACTGACAAAACGAAAGATAATTGATGCAAACAGAGCGATCATCGTGAACCTTGTTAAATACTTTATGTTTTTGCAGGCAAGAATTACAAACGGCCAAATAACATAGAATTGTTCTTCCAAAGACAATGACCAAAAATGAATAAATACTCCGTATCGGCCAGGCTCCGATTTTGTGATGTACAGCCAATTCTGCATATGAAACCAAACCATTCCCTGGTTGGAGAAGTAAAAGGTGTATTGATCGCTCAATTGCCGGGCCGACGCTGCCAGGATAAAAAATAAAATGATTGCTCCATAATAAAGTGGAAAAATTCTTAGAATACGGCGGATAAAAAAATTTACTAAATAATTTTTTTGTGTTTTAGTCTTTAAAAGAATGTCTGTAATAAGGAAACCTGATAAGACAAAGAAGAGGTCAACACCTATCCAACCGTATTTTGTTACTTGTAAAAAATCAAAATTGTGTCGAAAAAGAACAGCAAGTATAGCAATACCGCGGAGACCGTCTAAAGCAGGATAGTATGGCCTGGTTAAAGCCTGCGGTTTCAAGGATAGTGGTTTTTAATAACAGGATATCGGTTCTTTCCTTGTAAAAATAAAAAGATGATTGAACTAATGCAATCGTAGTTCTCAGTTATTCCAACCGTATTTTCCGAAGAATATATTTCCCGATCACATCAAATTCGATATTCACTAAATTTCCTTTATCAAGATTTTTGATATTAGTATGTTCAAAAGTATAAGGTATAATTGCCACTTTAAAGCTTTTCTTTCCCACGTCAAATACTGTGAGGCTGATCCCATCCAGGCAAACAGACCCTTTTTCAATAATGAGCTCAGCAAATTTTTTGGGGAATTCAAATTCATATTCCCAGCTGCCTTTTTTTTCTTTTTTTGAAATACAGACAGCTGTTGCATCAACATGGCCCTGGACAAAATGTCCATCCAATCTCGAGTCTAATTTCAAAGAACGTTCAAGATTTATGAGGTCCCCGTTTTTCCATTCTCCCAGATTTGTTTTAGAAATGGTTTCCCGAATAGCTGTTACCCGGTGTCTATTTTCACCCACCTCCTCAACAGTCAGGCAAACGCCATTATGGTTAACGCTTTGATCGACTTTTAACTGGCGGGAAATGGGGGATTCGATCCAAAAGGTCTTATTAGCCGCATTTTCATTGATATTTGTTATTACTCCTGTAGCTTCTATAATTCCAGTAAACATGTCTGCAAATTAGCAGTAATTGGAGATTTAAAATTTCATGGTTGAAACTTTTCAACTTCAACTATTCCTCTTATCTTTGCGAACCTAAAAATTACCTGAGGAGGTATAAAAGAAATATGCTGATCATTGATTCTAAAGACTGCGAAAACATAGACAAGGCCCTCAAAAAGTATAAAAAGAAATTTGAGAAGTCGAAAGTCCTGCTCCAGTTGCGGGAACGCCAGAGCTATATGAAGCCATCGGTAAGGCGCCGCAACCAGGTGTTGAAAGCAGTTTACAAGCAAAAGATTGCCAGCGGCAAGATCGAAAGCTAATCATAACAATTTATCCGAATATTATGAGATAGCTGTAAAGTTGAATAGCTTTACAGCTATCTTTTTTACGTCCCGCATGAATACGGCAATTCATAGTTCAGTTCAATCCTTTATAAATTACCTCAAGTTCGAGAAAAGGTATTCCGAGCACACTATTCGCTCTTATCATGATGACCTGGCTCAATTTTTTAACTGGCTGGAAATGCAATATGGCAAATCCCCGCTTAAGGACATTAGCTATGTCTTTATTCGCAGTTGGCTGGCAGAGTTGAAAGAAAAAGATCAAACATCAAAGACGATCAACAGGAAAATTTCTTCACTCAAATCTTTTTTCAAATACCAGGTGCGCACAGGTGCTTTGGAAAACACACCAATGACCAAAGTGATCTCACCAAAGAACAGCAAAAGGCTTCCATCTTTCGTTCAAACCGGGCAGGCGAAAGAATTGATACAGTCTTTAGAGAATACTGAAAACTGGAAAGAATTAAATACAAAAATGCTGATCACATTATTTTATAATTCAGGAATGCGATTGAGCGAATTGGTGAATCTGAAAGAAAGCCAGGTTGATTTTGGAAAAAAACAGATCAAAGTATTAGGAAAGGGTAATAAGGAAAGGATAATTCCTGTGAGTCCGGAGACGATCGATAGTATTAAAAATTATATTCAGCTCAAACGAAAGGAATTTGACCTGGAGGAATCATGTTTATTAGTTACAGAGAAAGGAAAGAAGCTCTATTCTAAATATGCCTATTTATTAGTGAACAATTTTTTGAAGGGCTCAAAAGAGCTCAAAACACTTGGCAAAAAAAGTCCCCACGTTCTGCGGCATAGTTTTGCAACCCATCTTGCAAATAATGGGGCAGATCTGAATGCTATTAAAGAATTACTGGGGCACAGCAGCCTTGCGGCTACGCAGATATATACTCATAATACTATTGAAAAATTAAAAGATATTTATAAAAAAGCCCATCCGAAAGCCTGAGATTTTAGGTTCCAGATAAAAAATCAAATGTATTTTTTTGGAAAAAAATATCAATGATGCTAACTTCATGAAGAGCCAAAAACACTCAGCCTATGGGGAAATTTTACCGTTAAAAAAGTTCTTTATTTATTGTTTCACTGTTTAAATGCGATGAAATATGAACGTTAACATTCAGACAGTACATTTCGATGCGGATGGTAAACTATTAGACTATATTAACCGAAAAATGGAAAAGCTAAACAGCTTTCATGACCGCATCATTAAGGTAGACGTATTCCTGAAACTCGACAACGTAGTCCATAACATTAAAGACAAGATCGCTGAAATCAGAGTACATGTACCCCGGCATCAATTATTTGTAAAAGCAACAAGTAAATCTTTTGAAGGTTCATTTGATGATGCTTTTGATTCAATCATTAACCAAATAAAAAAAACAAAAGACAAACAGGCCGCTTAACTAAAAACTAATTCATATTAAGACCTCTCCCGAGGTCTTTTTTGTTTTGATACTCAACAGAAAAAATCCGTCAAAATATTTTTCAATTGCCATTTTCCTTTACCTTTGCCTTCCCTAAAAATAGGGGTAGCTCTTTATTGCTTTTACCGCCGGGACAAGTGAAGGCGGATACGAAAAAAGACGCCACTTTAGCTCAGCTGGTATCCCGCAAAATGCGGGACCGACCTGCGTCGGGAAGGTCATTGGTAGTAAGCTAAAGTGAGTTCTTTTGAAAAAGCGAATGCCACTTTAGCTCAGCTGGTAGAGCAACTGATTTGTAATCAGTAGGTCGTTGGTTCGATTCCGACAAGTGGCTCAGCTAACAGCTAATAGCTATCAGCTTCTAGCAGGGCAAGTAGCCAAGTGGCCAACGGCAGCAGACTGTAAATCTGCCCTCTTCGGAGTTCGGTGGTTCGAATCCATCCTTGCCCACGTTCTTTGAATTTTGAAATTTTGGAAAGGCGAATTGGGAAATTGGGTTTTCCGACTCAATTTCAAAATTTCCCAATTGAACTTTTCCCAATATTACTGCGGGAGTAGCTCATTTGGTAGAGCGATAGCCTTCCAAGCTATAGGTGGCGAGTTCGAGCCTCGTCTCCCGCTCAAGATGAGTCAAAATGGTCAAATAAGTCATATGAGCCAAATGGCTTCTTATATGACTTGTATGACCCGCTGGCTTCAATGACTCAAAAAGCCGTTGTAGCTCAGTGGTAGAGCACTTCCTTGGTAAGGAAGAGGTCAAGGGTTCAATTCCCTTTAACGGCTCAGGGCGTCTGACGGTCTCCGTCTGACGCATTCAAAATATCAGGCGGAGACCGTCAGATATGCTGAATAGAGAACAGAAAGTACAAGAGTGCGACGCAACAGAAGATGAACAGAGTTGATGTCGCTGGGTAAATAAAATAAAAACAAACAGCAAAGAGATTTTCCGACTGATCTCGGAAGGCTCAATTAAAAAAAACAAACCTAAAACGGATAACAATGGCAACAAAAGAGACCTTTAAGAGGGACAAACCCCACCTGAACGTAGGTACAATTGGTCATATCGATCACGGCAAAACAACTTTGACTGCTGCTATCACTACTATTTTGTCAAAAAGAGGTTTAGCAGAAGCTAAAAAGTATGATGAAATCGATGCTGCGCCGGAAGAAAAAGAGCGTGGTATCACGATCAATACGGCTCACGTTGAATACGCGACGGCAAAACGTCACTATGCTCACGTTGACTGTCCGGGTCACGCCGATTATGTGAAGAACATGATCACCGGCGCTGCACAGATGGACGGAGCTATTCTTGTTGTTGCTGCAACCGATGGTCCGATGCCTCAAACAAAAGAACACATCCTGCTGGCTCGCCAGGTTGGTGTACCACGCATGGTTGTGTATATGAATAAAGTTGACCTGGTTGATGATCCCGAATTGCTTGACCTGGTAGAAATGGAGATCCGCGATCTTCTGAATTTCTACGGATTTGATGGTGATAACACACCAATCATTAAAGGTTCAGCAACGGGCGCATTGGCTGGTGAAGAAAAATGGGTGAAATCAGTTGATGAATTGATGGATGCTGTTGACAGTTATATCCCTATGCCTCCACGTCCCATCGATCTGCCATTCCTGATGTCTGTGGAAGATGTATTCTCTATCACAGGTCGTGGTACCGTTGCCACAGGCCGTATCGAGAGGGGAAAGATCAAAGTAGGTGAAGGTGTTGAGATCGTAGGATTGATCCCTAAACCTCTTAACTCAGTGGTGACTGGTGTTGAAATGTTCCGCAAACTGTTGGACGAAGGTGAGGCTGGTGATAATGCGGGGTTGCTGTTACGCGGTATTGAAAAGAATGATATCCGCCGCGGTATGGTTATTTGTAAGCCAGGTTCTATCACTCCGCATACTGAATTCAAATGCGAAGTGTACGTGTTGAGCAAAGAAGAAGGCGGACGTCACACTCCATTCTTCAACAAATACCGTCCACAGTTCTATTTCCGTACAACGGACGTGACCGGTGAGGTTGAATTGCCATCAGGAACTGAAATGGTGATGCCTGGTGACAACACAGCGCTGACAGTAAAACTGATCCAGCCGATAGCGATGGAGAAAGGTTTGAAATTCGCGATTCGTGAAGGTGGTCGCACAGTAGGTGCAGGACAGGTAACAGAGATTTTAAAGTAAGGCTTTAGTCAAATAAAAAGTAAAAATTCAAAAGTCAAAAAAAAGGTCGTTGCCTTTATACTTTTGAATTTTTACTTTTGACTTTCTTACGGGCATATTTCAATGGTAGAATGAAGGTCTCCAAAACCTTAGATCTGGGTTCGAATCCTAGTGCCCGTGCTGAGGTGGTTAATTGGTCAGCTGGTTAATTAGTTAACCAGTTAATCGGGAAGCCCCTAATAAACCAATTAACAAATTAACCAATTAACGAATTAACTGATCAACAATTTTGCTATGAATAAGATCTCGATTTATTTCAAAGAAAGTTACAAGGAGCTGATGGAAAAAGTGACCTGGCCAAACTGGGCACAATTGCAGCAGTCCACTATGATCGTGCTGATATCCACCCTTCTTTTGACTGTGGTGGTAGCGCTGGTAATGGATACTGCCATCATTTTTATTTTGAAGAACATCTACAAACTATTTCATTAATGGAAGAGGTAAGCAACAATATTCAGAGCGCAGAAAATGGCCAACAGGAAACTACCAAATGGTATGTGCTTCGGGTTGTGAGCGGAAAAGAGCGCAAAGTGAAAGAATATCTTGACAAAGAAATTTCACGTGGCGGTTGGGGCGAGATAGTGAAGCAGGTTTTCCTGCCGGTAGAAAAAGTGTACAAAGTGCAGAACGGAAAAAAAGTGATGCGTGAAAGAAACTATTATCCCGGCTATGTGATGGTGGAAATCAAAGAAGGAAAATTAAGTGATGATCTTCGCGATACAATCAAGAACACAACCAATGTGATCCATTTTTTGGGAAAAGAAAATCCAATTGCATTGCGAAAAGCTGAAGTGAACAAGATGCTGGGCAAGATGGATGAAATGGCTGAAGCGGGTGGTGTGAGCATGAGTGAGCCGTTCATCGTTGGAGAAACGATCAAGATCATTGAAGGGCCATTTAATGATTTCAATGGTGTGATAGAGGAAGTGAATGATGAAAAGAAAAAATTAAAAGTGACCGTAAAAATATTTGGTCGCTCCACGCCGGTTGAATTGAATTATATGCAAGTGGAAAAGATCAGTTAAAAAATTTTCTCATATAGAAAAATGTCCGCTCATCAGAGCGGGCATTTTTTTTGCGTTAAGAATTTCTTAAACAAAAATTTCTTCAACAATGTTTTGATAGGCGGTAACGTAATAGCATGCTGTTACGTCTAATTTCGTAACTGCGAATCTTAAAGTATAACCATAGCCAACGGTATAGCCATGAAAACAAAAATACTGCTGCGGTGCGTCACTGCTATGACGATACCTGCGTTTGTTTTTGCACAAACAAGTCAGAAGATCTCATCAACATCAATTCAAAAAACCCTTGCTGCAAAAAGAACAGTCGCCTCTATAAAGATTGATGGAAAACTTGATGAAGCTGCATGGAAAGAAGCTTCGCCGGCTACAGATTTTGTCGAATGGCGGCCAAATTTTGGAGCAGTTGAAAATTCAGCAAGCAAAACAGAAGTGTATTTATTATATGACAATACCGCCGTCTATATTGGCGGCTATTGTCATGAACAATCCCCTGATAGCATTTCAAAAGAATTGGTAGGAAGAGACCAGGTGGGGGTGAACGATTTTATTGGAGTGATCTTCGACACTTACAATGACAAGATCAATGGAGTTGGATTTTATGTTACTCCCCTGGGAGAACAATATGATGCGAAATATTCGAATTCGGGAGGAGAAGATGCTTCATGGAATGCAGTATGGGATAGCGAAGCACGAATTGTTTCTGACGGTTGGACATTCGAAATGAAGATTCCTTACTCGGCTCTGCGATTTGTGAGTAAACCCGATCAAACCTGGGGTTTAAATATTACAAGAAACAGGAAAAAAGCCGGAAGGCAATTCATGTGGAATCCAACGGATCCCAAGGTGAATGGTTTTATTAACCAGGAAGGATTGTGGGTGGGCCTTGAAAAAATTGATGCACCGGTTCGGTTGTCATTTTCTCCTTATTTCTCCACTTATGTAAATCACTATCCTGCCAATACTCCCGGTGTAAAAAACTGGACATCTTCAGTAAATGGAGGAATGGACGTGAAATATGGAATTAATGATGCGTTTACCCTTGATATGACTTTGATACCGGATTTTGGACAAGTTCAAAGTGATAACCAGGTGCTCAATCTTTCTCCTTTTGAAGTGAAGTATAATGAGAACCGTTCTTTTTTCACTGAAGGAACTGAATTGTTCAACAAGGGGAATCTATTTTATTCCAGGAGAATAGGCAAAAGACCTTTGCACTATTATGATGTGCAGGATTCAACAGGTAATTATCCAGGACATATAGTGCCAGGAGAAAAAATTTTCAAAAACCCCCAGGAATCAAAACTAATTAACGCCACAAAAATTTCTGGTCGAACAACCAAAGGATTAGGAATCGGTTTTTTTAACGCCCTTACAAAACCAATGTATGCTACAATTGAAAATATTGGGACAGAAGATGCAAGAAAAGTCCTAACGGACCCGCTCACTAATTACAATATTGTAGTTTTTGATCAAACCTTAAAAAACAATTCCGCTGTTTCCCTGATCAACACAAACACCTGGCGAAGCGGAGATGACTACGATGCAAATGTCACTGCAGGATTATTTGATTTCAACAACAAGAAAAATACATTTAACTGGAATGGAAAGTTTGCTGTAAGCCAGAAGTTTAGCCAGGGAAATAATGACAGGGGTTATTCTCACAGTCTTGGGTTTGGGAAAACCGGTGGCCGCTGGAATATTAATTTTGGAGAGGAGATCGCTGATGATAAATATGACATCAATGATATGGGCATTCTTTTCAATAACAATTATATCGATCATTTTTTCTGGACGGGATATAAATGGGTAAAGCCCGGTTCATGGTTCAACCAACTAAGAATAAATTATAATGCTTATTACAGTTTGCTATTTAAAGATTTTCCTGGTCAAATAATAAACAGTCATTTCCAGACATTTTCTACAAATGTGAATGCAAATGCTCAATTGAAAAACCTTTGGTGGGTGGGGATGTTTGTGGGTTTTGTGCCTCATGGAAATGATTTTTACGAACCGCATCAAACAGGAAGGTCATTCCGGACACCGCAAAGAATACAATTCAATCCCTGGTTTGAAACAAACTCAACGAAAAAATATTACGTGTCATTCAATTATTTTGTTGGGTTAAGAAGTTTATTTAATAGTCCTAATCACCAGTTCAATCTTAACCACCGTTACAGGTTCAGCGATAAGTTTTCAATTGCACACCAGATAAATTATAACCCCACTATTAACGATGCCGGTTTTTATACAAAGTATGAGGAGGCCGGAGTGGTAAAGGACATCATTTTTTCACGGCGCGACCTGTTGACAATTGAGAATATACTTTCTCTTAAATATAGTTTCAATAATAAATCAGGGATCACATTCAGAGCAAGACATTATTGGAGTGAAGTAGAACAAAAACAATTATATGACCTTCAGGCTGATGGAGATCTTACGCCAACAGTACATAACAACCTTGAGATGAATCACCAGAATTTCAACATTTTCAATATCGACGCTGTTTACACCTGGCAGTTCGCACCAGGCAGCTTCATCAATGTTGTTTGGAAAAACCAGGCTGATCATTTTGACGGGATAGTAAATAATAGTTATTTCAGAAATTTTGACAACACGATTTCATCGCCACAGAATAATAATCTTTCAGTTAAAATTATTTACTACCTGGATTATTTGAATTTCAGAAAGAGATCAAAAAACTGAACTTTTCTCCTTTTGATTTTATGAATCGGGAATTAGGTCTTAATTTGAGGAATGACCTGATTCTATGAAGTATATTTTCAGCATAGCGGGTATTTTCTTTTTTAGTTCTATCTATTCTCAACAATTGAGGATATCAATGAAAACAGGATATGCCATCGGGGAAATGGAATCTTTGAAAAAAATCATGCTTTCAACTGCTACTAATTTCGGAGGAGAATTTTTTGTTAGAGAGAATATGTACTTAAATGTTTCACCTGGCATTTCAACTTTGCAATTTAGCCATACTGATTCAGCCAACGCATCAGTTTTTAATAAGAAAACATTCCTGGATTTTAGTATTTCTTTAAAAAAATATTATCGACTTTCAAAGAATTCTTCGGCATTTTGGGATTTTGGTATATGTGGGGACTATTTTTTTAGAGATAAAAGAGAGATTAACGCAGGCTTGAATAATTCAATATTTATAAACCATAACCTGGGTTTTAATTTTGGAACAATTGCAAGTTTTGGCTTCAAGACTTTAATTACAAATAAATTGGCCTTTGATGTTGCGATATTCGTACAGCAAGATGAATTCTTCATATATAAGATCAATGCAGATAAAATAAAAACGACCAGAAATTTTTTGGTTTTTTCTTTTTATAGAGAATTTGAAAAGTGAATCTCGCACAATAAATAATTGATTCACCACTCACCATTGACCATTCACTCAATCTTAAGGATGTCTCTAATAAAGTTGTGGTATTCATCAAACTTTGGAAGATTATTATGCCTGCCGCCGTGAATCCGAATAAGAGTGATCTTGTTCGGATTTATTTTTTGCAGACGTTCGCTATGCCGGATCGGTATCAACCAGTCTTTTGTGCCGTGAAGAATATAAGTGTGGCAGTTCACAGTAGTTATCCATTTGTCTGTACGCAAATGATAGCGTAAGACATAACGTACCGGCAGAATTGGCAAAAACCGTTCAACCACTTTTCTGAAATTATAATAAGGTGCATCCAATATCAAATACCGGGGTTTATTTTCTGATGCGATCTTGGTTGCAAACCCACTACCCATGCTTCGGCCGTAAACAATTATATGATCCTCCCGGTACTGTTTTAGCAGAGCTTCATAAACAAACTGCATATCATTCAGCATTTCTTTTTCACTGCGCTTGCCTGTGCTTTTCCCAAAACCACGATAATCAACCAGCACCACATCATAATTATAGCGATAAAAATCGCGGGCATATCTTGCCCAGCCTTTGATACTTCTGGTATTGCCGTGAAAATAAAGGATCAATCCATGCGGCTGATCACGATAAAAATGTAAACCATTGATGCGCACTCCCGGCTCAACATCAAAAAATAATTCTTTAAAAGGGATGTCATATTTGAATTCAAAATCCTGCTTTAATTTTTCTGGCCGGAAGAAGAATTTTTCCTGGACAAAATAGATAATGATAGAAAGAAAGATAATGGAGCCGATTGTATAGTAGATGAATGTTGGCAAGAGATAGCAGATAATGAAAGATATAAACGTTTTCGGTAGAGACAAGGCATGCCTTGTCTCTACCGAAATTCTAATCTTCTATTCTTTTCAATTTCATATCGGAAACGGGAGCAACGATGAGGGGGAATTTTTCAATAGTCACATTACTGACATCCAAACCAAAACCCCTTTCTTCGGAAAGACTGATCTCTTTCAACCAGAAATGCAATTTCATTATGATCCTTTCAAAGAAAGGCAATTCGTTATCCTGGCTGAGATATTTTTCCATGACGATAAATTGGAAATCGCCTACCACATTATTTTTTTCCAGGCTTTCATAGCGACTGGTCACATTCACTTCTTTGTTGGCAACAAGGTCTTCAACAACCTTGCGGAACATGAGATTGATCTTGGGTTCCATTCTGAAACCCAGGCGAAACTCAACCCTGATGATATCATTGGGAATGATGTGATCGACTTTATATTCGGCAGTATAGGGATCATCCAGTGTATCCACATGTACAAACCAATAAATGTCGGCACGTTTTGGCTTTTTGTTCAGGATAGAATAAATGATCTTATGCTCAATTTCTTTAGGATTATTTGCACTGGTCAAATAAACAAGATGCGTAGCATATTTCGGAACCGACCTGTCATTACTCAGCTCCTGGATCTTAGGTATGTAGTGCTCAAGTCGTACAAATTCAACATAGCGGTTTTTGATCTTGCGACTTCGATACCAGATATACATCACGAAAAACATGACCCCACCGATAAGAAGTGTTATATATCCGCCGTGAGTAAACTTCTGGAGCAAGGCCAGCAGGTAACCTGATTCAATAATGAGATAACCGACAAGAAAAACCCAGATGACCGCAGAATTCACTCTCCTGGCAATAAGGAAATTTGCAAACAGAATAGTGGTCATTAACATGGTAACAATAATCGCCAATCCATATGCTGATTCCATTCTTGATGAATTTTGAAAATACAGAACAACGCCGGTACAGCCCAGGAACATAATGAAATTAACACTGGGAATAAATAATTGTCCTCTTTCTTCTGAAGGAAAACGAACTTTTAATTTGGGCCATAGATTTAATCGCATTGCCTCACCGATAAGAGTGTAAGAACCTGACACCATCGCCTGGCTGGCGATGATCGCAGCGCTTGTGGCAATGACAACACCAAACATGATAAACCAATGCGGCATCAGGTCATAAAATGCATTGATAGTTGAGTTGGCGCCAACATAAACTCCATTATGATGAGAGAGCAGGTAGGCACCCTGGCCGAGGTAATTTAGAAGCAGGCAGGTTTTTACAAATATCCA
>Ga0137463_1000602_pt1 | contig 11998 bp, 11 predicted proteins | sample EasRivERMGT800_2_FD_102333 | JGI IMG/M metagenome (GOLD analysis project Ga0137463, IMG submission 102333) | Soil microbial communities from meander-bound floodplain in the East River, Colorado, USA - East River MetaG ERMGT800_2 | ecosystem: Environmental > Terrestrial > Soil > Floodplain ...
ATTGCGGCGGCGGCGCCGCGCATCCTCGCGGAGCCGATGAATCCGTGGCCGTCGAAACGCTCGCCTCTCAGGGCGACGAACAACGCGCCGGGCGAAAGCGTGCGGCTGTCGCTCGACACCGAGGTAAATCGCACGTTTGCGCCCAGATTTTGAGCGCCGATCGCGTTAGCCGCTTCGGAGAGACTCATCATTCTCCCCAGCCTTTCAGCGCCCGCTCGGCTTCGAGCACGTCGGAGAACGGAATTTTCCGGCCCGCGATCTCCTGCCAGGTTTCGTGCCCCTTTCCGGCGACTAAAATCACGTCATTGGCGTTCGCGGCCGCGACGGCGCGGGCAATCGCCTCGCGACGGTCCTCGATTGCCTCGTGCGGTACCGGAATCGCGGAGGCGATCTCGGCGATGATCTTGGCCGGATCTTCGCCGCGCGGATTGTCGCTCGTGACCACGATGGCATCGGCATGACGCGAGGCGACTGCGCCCATGAGCGGCCTCTTGCCGCGGTCTCGCTCGCCGCCGCATCCGAACACGGCGACGAGTTGCCCGCCGCCCGCCCTCGCCACGTCCTTCAGGGCAACCAGGGTCAGCTCGAGCGCATCCGGCGTATGCGCGAAATCAACGACGATGAGCGGCCTGCCCGCCCCCCCCAAGCGCTGCATGCGGCCGACCACCGGCTCCAGGCGGGCAAGCGCTGCCGATGCGCGTTCGAATGGAATGCCCGAGACGAGCATCGTCGCAAGCACCCCGAGAAGATTTGAAACATTGAACCGCCCCAGCAAGGGACTTTCGATTCGCGCCTCGCCCCAGGAGCTCTTTACCGTGAATGCGATGCCTTTCGTCGATACATCGATTGCGTGCGCCTCGACATAGCGCTCGATCCCCGCCCGGGCAGCCACGCCCTCGAAGCAGCTGTAGCCGGCACGGTTGACTCCTCGCCCGGCGAGCTGGCGGGCGATCCGCACGCCCTGCACGTCGTCGAGATTGAGCACGGCGTGCCTGAGGCTTGGCGCTTCGAACAGGCGCTGCTTGGCCCTGGCGTAGCTCTCCATGTCGCCGTGGTAGTCGAAATGATCGCGCGACAGATTGGTGAACAACGCCGCGCCGAAAGCGACGCCGTTGACGCGTCCCTGGTCCATACCGATCGAGGTGACTTCCATCGCCACGCCTTGCGCCCCTGCGGAGAGCAGTTCGGCGAGAGAACGATGCAGCAGCACCGCATCGGGCGTGGTGTTGACGCCGGCGTCGAGCGTGCCGGGAAGGCCCGTCCCAAGAGTGCCGATCACCGCGGTGCGGGCGCCGCAGGCGGTGCAGGCCTGCGCGATCCACTGGCTGCACGAAGTCTTGCCGTTGGTGCCGGTGACGCCGATGGTCCACAGCTTCTCGGAAGGCCGCCCGTAGACCTCGTGCGCGAGATGGCCGGCCATTTCGCGCAAACCCTCGACGTCCAGGTTTGGTAAACGCCAGCCACTGTTCCATTCGAAGCCTGCGCGCTCCCAGAGCACAGCGGCCGCGCCGCGCGCAACGGCGTCCGGAATGAAGCGGCGCCCGTCCTGCCGCAAGCCCGGATACGCGAGGAATGCCTCCCCCGCGGCGAGTGTCCGGCTGTCGGCGGCAAGGCCGGTCACGCGTGCTCCCCGCGCGGCCAGTTGCCGCAGAATATCTTCGGCCTGTTTTCCCACACCTATATGCTTTCCTTTACTTCATCGCCTTCCGACGGCAGCTCGATCGGTGTCATCGGGCCGTCCGGCGTTACATCGAGAACGCGCAGCGCCCCGGTCATCACCTGCGCGAAAACCGGCGCCGCAACCGTACCGCCGTAGTAAAGGCCGTCCGAGGGCTCGTCGATCATGACTGCGATGACCAGCCGCGGATTGGAAGCGGGCGCGAAGCCGACAAACGACGACACATACCGGGACGAGGAGTAAGCGCCGTTCTCCTGCTTTTGCGCCGTGCCGGTCTTGCCGGCGACGCGATATCCCATGATTTGCGCCCGCGGGGCCGTACCGCCCGAATGCACCGCGAGCTCGAGCATCGCCCGCACCGCGCGCGCCGTTTCGGGGGCGATTACGCGCTGCGCGGACGGCGCTGCGTCCACCCGCAGCAGGGACAGCGGCACCATGTCCCCTTCGCGTGCGAACATGGTGTAGGCGCGCGCCAGCTGGACGAGCGATACCGAGATTCCGTGGCCATAGGCCATGGTCGCCTGCTCGATCGGGCGCCAGCTCCGGTAGGGCCGCAGCTTGCCGGTTGCCTCCCCGGGAAAACCGAGATTCGGCGCCGCGCCGAATCCCGCGTGCTGGAACATTTCCCACATTGAAGCCGCCGGGAGCGATAGCGCAATTCTTGCCGCTCCGATGTTTGAAGATTTCTGAATGACCTGGGCTACCGTCAGAGTGCGCTCGGCATGCGTGTCGCGAATGGTTGCGGCACCGATGCCGAAGCCGCCCGGCGCGATCTGAATCAGCGTATTCGGCCTGACCTTGCCGGCCTGGAGCGCGAGCGCGATGGTGAAGGGCTTGAGCGTCGAGCCCGGCTCGAACGTGTCGGTGATCGCGCGGTTCCTGAACTGCGCGCCCGATAGTCGACTGCGCTTGTTCGGGTTGTAGGCAGGGGCGTTGGCGAGCGCAAGCACCTCGCCCGTGGATACGTCGACTACCACGATGCTTCCGGCCTTGGCGCGGTGCTTCTCGACAGCACTCTTGAGATGGCTGTAGGCGAGGTTCTGCACGCGCGTGTCGAGCGCGAGCACGAGATCCCGCCCGTTTTGCGCCGCCTTGATCGATTGCACGTCCTCGACGATCTGGCCGAGCCGGTCCTTGATCACGCGGCGGCTGCCGGGCTTGCCCGCCAGCGTCTCCTGGAACGCGAGCTCGATACCTTCCTGGCCGATATCGTCTGCGCCGGTGAAACCGAGCACATGGGCCATGATTTCGCCACCGGGGTAATAGCGCCGGTACTCGCGGTTCTGGAACAATCCGGGAATTCGCAGCTCGGCGACCCGGTCGGCGGTCTCCGGAGAAACCTGGCGCTTGATGAATACGAAGTCGCGTGCCGTGTCGGTGACGCGTTTGTCGATCTCCTGCGCTGGCATCTCGAGCAATTCCGCCAGCCGCGCGATCTGCTTGCGGCTGATCTTCACCTCGTCCGGAATAGCCCATATCGATTTCACCGGGGTGGTAATGGCGAGCGGCTCGCCGTTGCGGTCGAGGATGCGCCCGCGGCTGGCAGTGATCTCGATCACGCGGCTGTAGCGCGATTCTCCTTTTGCCTGGAGAAAATCGTTATGCATCCCCTGCAGATACCCCGCGCGGGCGATGAGCACGACAAACAGAGAAACGAACGCAAAGGCAAGCAGCCGCGAGCGCCACACAGGCAAGGTGAGTGTGAGCACGGGACTGGTGGCGTACTTCATTGCGCCGGGCTCTCGGGTTTGACAATTTGCAGACGCGTCGCGTCCGGAACGCGCATGCGTAGTTGCCGGCTGGCGATGCGCTCGACGCGCGAGTGCATCGCCCAAGTGCTGGCCTCGAGCTGGAGTTGGCCATATTCGACCTCGAGCTGACGCGCGCGCTCCTGCTCCTGCTCCAGCTCCGCGAAAAGCTTTCGCGCCTGGTGCTGCGAGGTGACCAGCCCCAGCGCGCAGGCGGTGAGGATGGCGAGCAGAATGGGGGTCGATTTGCTCATGGCGGGCTCAGGCGGATTTTTCGGCGACGCGCAACACGGCGCTGCGGGCGCGGGGGTTTGCCCTTGTCTCTTCCGCGCCGGGCCTCACCGGTTTTCCGAGGATGTGCAGCTTGGGCTCCGGCAGCTCCCGCGCTCTCAACGGCAGGCGTTCCGGCATTGCGGGCCGCGCCGCTTCACGCATGAAGTTCTTCACGATCCTGTCCTCGAGAGAATGGAAGCTGATCACGGCCAGCCGTCCATGGGGCTTGAGCGCGGCCAGCGCCTGCGGCAGCGCTAGCGACAACTCCTCAAGCTCCTGATTGACGTGAATCCGTAGAGCCTGAAACGTCCGCGTTGCCGGATCCTGCCCCGGTTCACGCGTCCGGACGGCCGCACCCACGAGAGCGGCAAGTTGCCCGGTGCTGCGGACAGGCCCCTTTCCCCGAGCAGAAACAATCGCCTTTGCAATCTGTTTAGCAAACCGTTCTTCGCCATAGCCGCTCAATACCTCCCTGATCTCGGCTTCTTCTGCCTGGCCCAGCCACTGCGCAGCGCTCACGCCCCGCGTCTGGTCCATGCGCATGTCGAGCGGCGCATCGAACCGGAAGCTGAATCCCCGCTCCGGATCGTCGAATTGCGGCGACGACACACCCAGATCGAACAGCACCCCGTCCACGGCGCCTGCACCTGCGCCGAGAACCTCGAGGGTCGGCCGCAACTCGCTGAAGCGCGCATGCACCGGCGTGAAGCGCGAATCGCCGATTGCGTGCGCCGCGGTAATCGCGTCCGCATCCCGGTCCAGCGCGATCAGCCGGCCGCGCGGGCCCAGCCGATCGAGAATCAGACTGCTGTGGCCGCCCCTGCCGAACGTCGCGTCCACGAACGTGCCGTCGCGGCGCGCCTCGATCGCAAGCGCATCGACTGCCGGGTGGAGGAGGACGGGGTGGTGCGCATCGGCATTCACAGCGAAAAGTTTTCGGTGCCGGGCGGCGGGTTGGTGCCCACTTGCGCGAGGGCTCTGGTGAGCCGCTCGTCCCACGCGGCGACGTCCCAGATTTCGAAATGGCTTCCCTGCCCCACCAGCATCACGTCTTTCTTGAGATCGGCGTACTTGCGCAGCGCCGGCGAAATCAGCATGCGTCCCTGGCTGTCGAGCTCGAGTTCCTCGGCGAAGCCGACCACCAGCCGCTGCCACCAGCGGGCTTGTTCGTTGAAACTGGAGAGCGCCTGGACTTTTGCGCCTATGGGTTCCCAGGCGAGACGGGGATAGAGAAGCAGACAGCTATCGGGGTGAGCGGTAAGAACCACCGCGCGCCCTCCCGATAGCAACGCGTCGCGATGCCGGGTCGGCACGGCAAGCCTGCCCTTGGCGTCGAGACTCAACTCTGTCGCCCCTTGAAACAACGGTCCCCCTCATGATGGCGGAACAAACACTTTGCAACGCCACAGTTTCCCACTAAATTCTACTTCTCACCACTTTAGAGGAAACCAAGGGGGTGGTCAAGGCTAAAATAGAGAAAATTTTAGCTGCAACAGGGACTTAAGAGAGCTTTCCGAGAATATTCCTTATGTAAAATTAGTGTAAAAAAATGAAGGTCTTATAAAGTAAATCGAATGTAACACATTAAGAACTAAAGGGGTTCCAGAAAAAAGCAATACGAGCCGCCGCGCCCGAATGCCAGGCGCAGGGGTGGTGGCAGTTCAGTGCAGGTGTTTCTTCCCGGGAACGCTCGTGGCGCGGGGCTGGGGGCGGTCTTGCGGGCCCTCGGCGCCGCGGCGCGTGAAAAGCTGGTTGACGAGCGCCGTGACCTCGCCGATCTCGGCGTCGCCGAAATGGCGTGCAAGCAGCGCGGAGACGTCGTCCAGCATGCGCCGGCGTTGCATCTCGCGGATCGATTCCGGAGTCGGGCCGACAAAAACCCAGCTGTGCTCGTCCTGTCCGTCCTCCTGGTAATAGCTGACCTCGACCGCGGCCGCCTCCTCCGAGAACGGCGACAGCGACTCGAACGCCCCTTGGAGGGAATTCTGGAAATTGCGCCCGACAAAGCCGGTCCAGCAGATGTCGAGCGCGCGGCGGCGGCGGTCGAACACGACGCCGGGCTCGTCCTGGTGAGCGCTGCGCGCGTCGGCAAGGCCGTCGACGTCGACGTAGTCGAACCACAGCCGCAGCGCCTGCTCGACGTCGGTCTGGCTCACCCCGTTCTTCAAGAGCACCGTGCCGTGAACATGAACTTCGGTATGCATGCCGTCACTCCTTCGTTTCCCGATGCTATGCCGCTCGCGCCGGGACTTCAAGCCCGGCGCAGCCGCTCGCGCCGGGGGCATAGTCTCGCACAGTTGTTCGCCGCGCGAACGTCGGCGATAATCGGGGCCGACGCCGCGATGAAATCCGGAAGCAGCACGTTCTTCACCGTTCGTCCCGGCGCCGCCGAACGCGGTTGACGGTCGACCCGGCCTCCATTCGCGAGCAGCGCCGACCGGCGCAATCACCGCCCCCGCTGGGGCACTGGAGCAGAAATGACCGCACCTACCGACACCGTCAACCTCGCCGTGTTCTGCGACTTCGAGAACATCGCGCTCGGCGTGCGCGACGCGAAGTACGCCAAGTTCGATCTTTCCAAGGTGCTCGAGCGCTTGCTCCTCAAGGGCAGCATCGTGGTGAAAAAAGCGTACTGCGACTGGGAGAGGTACAAGGAATTCAAGTCCGACATGCATCAGGCCTCGTTCGAGCTGATCGAGATTCCGCACCTGCGAATGTCCGGCAAGAACTCCGCCGACATTCGCATGGTCGTGGACGCGCTCGACCTGTGCTACACCAAATCCCACGTGGACACTTTCGTCATCATCAGCGGCGACTCGGATTTTTCGCCGCTCGTGTCGAAACTGCGCGAGAACAACAAGACCGTAATCGGCGTCGGCGTGAAGAATTCCTCTTCCGACCTTCTGATCGCGAACTGCGACGAGTTCATCTTCTACGACGACCTGGTGCGCGAGAAGCCCGCCCGCAGGCAGCCGAGGAAGAAGCCGCAGGGCAGGCCCGCCGCCGCCGGCGAAGCCGCCCCGAAGGATGCCGAGGATAAGACCGAGAAGGCGCTCGAGATGGTGATGGAAACGGTCGAAGCCCTGATCGCCGAGCGCGGCTCCGAGGAAAAGATCTGGGGCTCCATGGTAAAGCAGGCGCTCAAGCGCCGCAGTCCGGGATTCAACGAGTCGTTCTACGGCTTCCCCTCGTTCTCGAAGCTCCTCGACGAAGCCGAATCGCGCCACATGCTGCAGCTCGAGCGCGACGAGAAGTCAGGCGGCTACATCGTCAGGAGCGCTCAGCAGCACGAATAGCCGCGTCGCACGATCCCGGCCCGGATCACGGTTCCTGCGAATCTTTTTTGGATTGCCAGCGGAGCTCAGCTGCGGCCCAGGAAACATTGGTTATCCGCACCTGCCGTCGCGGGAAACGACAATACTGCTTCAGACCCGCTCGATGACAAGCGCGATGCCCTGCCCCACGCCGATGCACATGGTGCAGAGCGCGTAGCGACCCTTCTTCACCTGCAATTGATTGAGCGCCGTGGTCACCAGGCGCGCGCCGGATGCGCCCAGCGGGTGGCCGATGGCGATCGCGCCCCCGTTCGGGTTGAGGTGCGCGGCGTCGTCGGGCAGGCCGAGGTCACGCATCACCGCGAGCGCCTGCGCGGCAAAGGCTTCGTTCAGCTCGATAACGTCCATCTGCCCGAGCTTGAGGCCAGTCTTCTCGAGCACTTTGTTCGACGCCGGTGCCGGGCCCATGCCCATGATGCGCGGCGCCACGCCCGCGGTCGCCATGGCGAGGACGCGCGCCTTCGGCGTCAGCTTGTGTTTTTTCGCCGCGGCGTCGGAGGCGAGGATCATCGCGCAAGCGCCGTCGTTGACTCCCGAGGCGTTGCCCGCGGTGACCGTGCCCTCGGGCTTGACCACGCCTTTCAGTTTTGCGAGCGACTCGAGCGTAGCATCGGGGCGCGGATGTTCGTCCGCCGAGACGATCTTCGGTTCGCCTTTCTTCTGCGCGACGGTGACGGGGACGACTTCCGCCTTGAAAAAACCCGCCGCCTGCGCCGCCGCCCAGCGCTGCTGGCTGCGCGATGCAAAGGCGTCCTGGTCGGCGCGCGCCACCTTGAATTCTGCTGCGACGTTCTCGGCGGTCTCGGGCATGGAATCGATGCCGTACTTCGCTTTCATGAGCGGATTGACGAAGCGCCAGCCGATAGTGGTGTCCTCGATTTTCGCCGCGCGCGAGAACGCGCTGTCCGCCTTGGCAATCACGAACGGGGCGCGCGACATGCTCTCGACACCGCCCGCGATCATGAGTTGGGTTTCGCCGCACTTGATCGCGCGCGCCGCGGTGCCGACGGCATCGAGGCTAGATCCGCACAGGCGGTTCACGGTCGCGCCGGGAACTGTTTGCGGCAGGCCGGCGAGCAGCAGCGCCATGCGCGCGACATTGCGGTTGTCCTCGCCCGCCTGGTTGACGCAGCCGTAGATGACGTCGTCCAGCGCGGCCCAGTCCACCGATGCATTGCGCTCCATCAGCGCCTTGATGGGGAGCGTGGCGAGATCGTCGGTGCGGATCGAGGAGAGCGCGCCGCCGTAGCGTCCGAACGGCGTGCGCACGGCGTCGCAGATGAAGACTTCGGTCATCGTCGTCCTATCGGTTCAATTCAAACAAGCCCGGCAACGGGAATCGCGGCGCCGTGAATGGCGCGCGCGCTGTCTGAGGCGAGAAAAAGAACGACTTCGGCGAGCGCCTCCGGCGCCACCCAGCGGCGCGGGTCGGCTTTGGGCATGGCGGCGCGATTTTGCGGCGTGTCGATGATGCTCGGCATGATGCAATTGACATTGATGCCTTTGTCGCGGAGCTCGGCCGACATGCTCTCGGTCAGCCGGATGACCGCGCTTTTCGAGGCGGCGTAGGCGCCCATGTCCTGTTTGCCGCCGAGGCCGGCGAGGGCCGCGATATTGACGATGCTGCCCTGGCCCGCGGCGAGCATCCCGGGCACCACGGCGCGGGCGGTGTTGATCACGCTTCCCGCGTTGAGATCGATCATCAATTTCCAGGTCTCATCGGGAGTTTCGTGCACGGGATGCCCCGAGCGGAAACCGCCGGCGAGATTGCACAGGACGCTGATGCGGCCGAACCGGGCGCCGGCGAGCTCCACCGCTTTTGCCACGGATGCAGCGTCCGACAAGTCAGCGCGCACGAGCAGCCTGCGCGCATCATCGCCCCCATAGGCGGCGCTCAGGGTCTTGTCATTGTGATCGAGCAAGACCAGCGAAGCGCCAGCCGAGGCGAACGCAGCGGCGACGGCCCGGCCAAGATTGCCGGCGGCGCCTGTGATCAGACAGGTCTTTCCTTGAAATTTCACGAACCGCCCGCTTCTTATCGGCGCGCGGAACCGTCCGCGCGCCTTGCGATTTCATCCCGCACAGGCACAGTCCAGGCTCCAGCTTCCGCTATCGCCGATTATGAGCGGATGCTGATGCGTCACGGCGACTGCGCGGGGCGGTTCGATGCCAGCGCGCTTGTAGTAGGTGCCGTAGGCATTGACGGGCAGCCAGCCCTGCGCAAGTGGCGGCGCCGGCGGCGCGAGACGCGCGTACGGCCCGGCGCCGTAGACCACTTTTCCGCCCACCATGGTCATGACCGATTCCAGATCCTTGATGGCGTCCTCGGGAATGCTGAAGTAATCGGCCGGGAGAACAACGAGATCCGCGAGCCTGCCGGCTTCCAGCGTGCCCTTGCGGTTTTCCTCGCCGGAGATCCACGCGCCGCCCGAGGTATACAGCCGCAGCGCCTCGGTGCGGTCGAGCAGGTTGCGCTCGCCCTGGAGCTTCGTCCCGCCCAGTGTTTTTCCGGTGATCAGCCAGTGCACGCCGATCCAGGGGTTGTAGCTGGTCGCGCGGTTGCCGTCGGTGCCGCAGGCAAGCGGTATGCCCATCTCGCGGATGCGCGCGATCGGCGGCGCGTCGGCGGCGGCCTGCGCGCCATACTTGGCGAGGAAGGCCTCGCCGTCGAGCGACATGCGGTTCTGGATGTCGATACTCCCGCCCAGCGCCGCAACGCGCTCCAGCGTCCTCGGCTGCAGCGTCTCGCAGTGGTCCAGCCCCCAGCGCAGATTCTTCAACGGCACTTCCCGGTTCACGACCTCCAGCACGTCCAGGATACGGCTCGCCGAAGCGTCGAAACTGGTGTGCTGCCTGAACGGCCAACCCTGGCCGGCTACGTACTTCACCACCGCCGCCAGGTTTTTTTCCATCACGCCCTGCGGCGGCACGGGATAGTCCTTGGCGAAATTGGCGACGTCGCCCGCGGCAAACAGGATGTATTCACCCGCGCCTATCATGCGGTAGTAGTCGTTGCCCTGCCCGACCTTTACCAGCTTGGACCAGTTGGTGTAGTTCTCGAGCTCCTTGCCCGGCGCCTGCGCAAACAGTGTGTAGCCGATCCTCAGAGTCATCTGGCCGTCGGCGGCGAGCCTGGCGATGGCGGCATAGTTGTCGGGGTAATTCTGTCCGCCGCCGCCGGCGTCGATGACGCTGGTGATACCGAGACGGTTGTGCTCGCGCATGAAATGGCGAGTGGACAGGATCTGGTCCTCCGGCGACAGGCGCGGGATGCGCAGCCACACCGATACGAGGCTTACCAGACTCGTCGTCGAGGTCACCAGGCCGGTGGGATTGCCCGAGGCGTCGTGGTCGATCGCGCCGCCGAACATGTTGGGCGTGTCCTTGTTCCAGCCCAGCGCCTTGAGCGCCGCGCGGTTGAGCCAGGCGCGGTCGTACAGATGCATGATCATGCAGGGCGTGTCGCCGGTGGCGGCGTTGATTTCGTCGAGCGTCGGGAAGCGTTTTTCCGCGAACTGCGCCCAGGTCCAGCCGCCGATCACCTGCACCCAGTGCGGCGACGGCGTGCGCTGCGCTTGCTCGCGCACGCGCCGCATGCCTTCCGCGAGGGAAGTCACGCCGTCCCAGCGCACCTCGTTGGTGTAGGTGAGCCCGCCGCGGATGAAATGGGTGTGCGCATCGTTGAGCCCGGGAATGACCGTGCGTCCGCCCATGTCGATGACCGCGGTGGCGGGGCCTTTCAGATGCTGGAGGTCGGCGTCCGATCCCGCGGCAATGATGCTGTCGCCCTTGATGGCGAGTGCCGAGACGATAGTGTTGCGCCGGTTCATGGTGGCGATGCGCCCGTTGACGAGCAGCGTATCGGCTGGGCCGCTCTCGGTCGCTACCATGCCGGCGCAACCTCCGAGCACTGACAGGCTCATCAACCCCGCGCCCGCCGCCAGCGAGTCCTTGAGGAATTCGCGCCGGCCGCTGTCCTCAGGCGGGCTGCTGTCGCGCGGCAGATGGAACAGGTGATCGCAATTCAGGTGATTGCACTTCATGCCCCCTCCTTTGTGCCGGCCGCGGTTGTCACGCGGCGTGCTTTGGCTTGGCTGCGGACTTCGCCCAGTATCCGGACGACGCTTTGGTCTCGACAAGCGCATCGGCGCTCTCGAATCCGGGCGCCATCGACGCCGCGGTTCCCGCGAGCACCTGGTGGTGCTCGATGTCGAGCAGCCGCAGCCAGCTCTGCTGCCCCATGGTGAGCGCGATGAAGCAGCCTATCTCGACCAGCTCGGGCTCGCTGAAGTGCCTGCGCAAGCGTTCCCAGAAAGCATCGTCGGTGTTCAGGCGCCAGGTGATGGCCTCGGCATAGGCGAGCGCCGCCTTCTGGCGCTCGCTGTAATTGACCGACTTCTCGAAGTTCAGCAGATCCTTCACCTGTTCCTCGACCACGCCGCTCGCGGCGGCCTTGATCGAGCGCTGGTTGCCGCAATACTCGCACTGGACCGTGCGCGATACGTAGAGGCGGCACAGCTCCTTGATGGCGTGATCGCACATCCCGTTCCTGAAAATGTCGCGCCAGGAATTGGCAAACGCCCAGAAGCAGGCGGGCACGTGGGCGCGCACCGCCGAACTCTCGGGCCGCGGAGTGCCCTCGCGCCGGCAGCGCTCCATTTCCTTGCGCATATCCGCGTCCATCTTTTCGGGCGCGACGTAGCTGATTCTCGGTTTCGCCATGATGCCTCCTGGCTGCGAGCCGGTGGTGCCGCTCACTGCGGCTTGATGCCTGCCGCCTTGATGACGCGCGCGTAGACGTCGATTTCGCTGCGCACGAAACGGGCGAACTCCTCGGGCGACATGTCCATCGTGTCGTTGCCGAGGTTGGACAGCCTTTCGCGCACGCCCGGATCGGCGAGCGCCTTGCGCGTGTCGGCGGAAATCTTAGCGACGATATTGGCCGGCGTGCCTGCGGGCGCCCA
>Ga0137463_1000603_pt1 | contig 11982 bp, 10 predicted proteins | sample EasRivERMGT800_2_FD_102333 | JGI IMG/M metagenome (GOLD analysis project Ga0137463, IMG submission 102333) | Soil microbial communities from meander-bound floodplain in the East River, Colorado, USA - East River MetaG ERMGT800_2 | ecosystem: Environmental > Terrestrial > Soil > Floodplain ...
AAATTATTTTGGGCCAGCTTTTGTTCTCTGTTTCTCTTCCGTTCCCGCAACGCTGGATATTTCAGCGCCTGGTAATTCGATTTACCCGCTTTTGGATTTAAAAGAGCTGAATAGTGAAGAGAAAGCAAAAGAGTCCCGCACGTGCGGGAACAAAAGTTTAATAGTAGTAAGCAGCTAAGTACATAAAAATAATTATTGAAAAATAATGCCTTCATACGATACATACAACTACGATGTCCTTGTTATCGGTGCTGGTGGTGCCGGTCTTCGTGCTGCTATTGAAGCATCGGCACAGGGAGTTTCTGTGGGTTTGATCTGCAAATCTCTTCTTGGGAAAGCGCACACTGTAATGGCTGAAGGAGGAATTGCTGCCGCGCTGAGTAATGTTGACGAACGTGATAACTGGAAAGTACATTTCACTGATACCATGCGTGGCGGGCAGTACGTCAACAACTGGCGCATGGCAGAATTGCATGCTAAAGAAGCTCCTGACAGAGTAAAAGAATTGGAAGCATGGGGAGCATTGTTCGATCGCACCAAGGATGGAAAAATTCTTCAGCGAAATTTTGGTGGTCATAAATATCCGCGGCTCGTACATGTTGGAGATCGCACCGGATTAGAAATGATCCGCACTTTGCAGGATCATGGCATTTACCAGGGAATGGAAGTGCACATGGAATGCACCATCATTAGGCTGCTTAAAGATGGTGACCGAATTGTGGGTGCTTTCGGATATGAACGGGAAAGAGGCCAATTTAAAGTTTTTAATTCCAAAGCAGTTATTCTTGCAACGGGTGGTATTGGCCGGGCATATAAAATTACCAGCAACAGTTGGGAATATACGGGAGATGGCCATGCACTCGCCTATCATGCGGGTGCCGAATTAATTGATATGGAGTTTTTGCAGTTTCATCCTACTGGTATGATCTGGCCGCTGAGTGTTCAAGGTATTTTGGTAACAGAAGCTGTTAGGGGCGAGGGAGGAATTTTACTGAATAAGAATGGTGAACGGTTTATGTTCAATGATATTCCGGATTTATACAAATCTCAAACTGCCGACAATGAAGAAGAAGGTTGGCGATATACACAAGGTGATAGAAATGCAAGGCGACCGCCTGAGCTTCTCACCCGTGACCACGTTGCCCGCTGCATTATGCGGGAAGTAAAAGCAGGAAGAGGCAGCCCCCACGACGGTGTTTATCTTGATATTTCCTGGATCAAAAAAAGAATGAGTAATGCTGAAGACCATATTAAGAAAAAACTTCCAAGTATGTATCATCAATTTAAAAAACTGGCTGATATTGATATTACTAAAGAGCCGATGGAAATAGGTCCTACCACGCATTATATGATGGGAGGTTTGAAAGTAGATGCCGAAACGCAGATGTCAACAGTCCCGGGTCTTTTTGCTGCCGGTGAATGCGGAGCAGGTTTACACGGGGCAAACAGGCTTGGTGGGAATTCACTTTCTGATTTATTAGTTTTTGGAAAAAGAGCAGGCGAATATGCAGCAAAATTTGCAAAGGAAAACCATACCGGCTCTATTGATGAAAAACAAATTGATGAAGCTGCAAATTGGGCTTTGAGATTTTTCGAAAGAGATAAAGGAGATAGTCCTTTTGATGTTCAATTTGGCTTGCAGGATATGATGCAACAACTTGTAGGAATTGTTCGGAATGAAACAGAAATGCTTCGGGCATTTGAATATTTACAAATGATGCGGAAACGAGCTGCTGATGTTAGGGTAACAGGCAACCGTGAATATAATGCTGGATGGCATACTGCTATGGATCTGAATAACCTGCTTACCGTTTCAGAAGCTGTTACTATAGCAGCTCTTGAAAGGAAAGAAAGTCGTGGCGCACATTTCCGGGAAGACTATCCTCAAAAAGATGAGAAAAATGGTAAATTCAACCTGGTAATTTTTAAGGGTAAAGACGGGCAAATGGAGATCAAAAAAGAATCTTTGCCGGAAATGCGGGAAGACCTTAAAAAAATAATTGAAGAAATGAAGTAGTTTTCTGGGTTATTGGTTAATGGCGGGTTGGTTAAAAAGGTTTAGGTCATTGAAAAAGACCAATAACAACTTACCACAATTCCAAACAGCGCCAGGACCACAAACCAAAAACAAATTTCAATCATGGCGGTAGCAACATTTAAAATATGGCGGGGTGATGCAAAAGGTGGAAAGTTTGAGAATTATTCCACTGAAATAGCTGAAGGCATGGTAGTGCTGGATGCGGTGCATAAGATACAGGCCAAACAAGCCAATGATCTTGCTGTTCGGTGGAACTGCAAGGCTGGTAAATGCGGATCCTGTTCCGCTGAAGTAAATGGATTGCCCAAACTCATGTGCATGACTCGCCTGAGTGATCTGCCGCTGGATAAGCCGATATTGATCCAACCAATGAAAGCATTTCCATGCATTAAAGATCTCGTTACAGATGTTTCATGGAATTTTCGTGTCAAGAAAAAAATTAAAAAATTCAAGCCCCGTAAACCTGACGCTGAAGATGGCACATGGCGGATGGCACAGGAAGATATTGACAGAGTTCAGGAGTTCCGGAAATGCATAGAATGTTTTTTATGCCAGGATGTTTGTCATGTGATACGGGAACATCAACTATATGATGAATTTATTGGTCCGAGGTTTTTTGTACATATAGCTGCGCTGGAAATGCACCCGCTTGATGTTGAAGATCGTCGGGAAGATTTAAAAAAAGCAAATGGCATTGGTTATTGCAATATCACGAAATGCTGCACCAATGTTTGCCCCGAAAGTATTACAATCACTGATAATGCAATCATTCCGTTGAAAGAAAGAGTCGCAGATAAATACTATGATCCACTAAAAAAACTTTTTAGATTGTTCCGAAAGAATAACACCTACTGAAAGTTAATGGTAAGATTGAGTTTCAAAATCATTCAAAATAGTAATTCCATGTTTCAGTTAAAACCGATCTCCAGGGAAAGCATCCCTGCGGCGCTTGAAAAGGCTGAACGGTACCGCTTGCTTAATGAACCCATGCTTGCAGAAAGTATTTGTCTTGATATTCTTGATGCTGACGCTCAAAATACTCAAGCCATTGTCACAATGCTTTTGGCAATTACCGATCAGTTCGGCTCTTCTTCCTTAGTTGATGTAAACCAGGCAAAGCAACTTTTATCCCAGCTTCCGGCTGAATATGACCGGGAGTATTACGCAGGTCTCATCTGTGAAAGACAGGGTAAAGCCGTACTTAACAAATACATGCCCGACAGCGGATTTGTTGCGTATGAATGGCTGAGTGATGCGATGGAGTATTATGAAAAGGCGGAAGCGATACGTCCGCCTGGTAAGGATGATGCTATTCTACGCTGGAATACCTGTGCCCGTTTGATCATGCGACATCATTTGAAGCCAAGAGATGAAAAATACTTTGAGCTGCCATTGGAGTAATTTTAATTTACTCCTCCTTTCTTTTTTACGATCATGAACCAATCATTCTCTGTGAGCAGGCAGCCTATTCACAGGAAAAAAAATAAGTGTTGCCTTTTTTTATTGGTATAACTGTGAGTAATATATTTGAATTGAAAGCCAGGGTGGATCAATTTTTCTTTATTTCCCTTCGCTATTTCCTCCTTTGTGGTAATAAGCTTTCGGCTACGGTCTTTCCATTAAGATTTGCCATATGAAAAAATTTAGAAATGAAAAATAATTCTATATAGAAAAGGATAACAAAAACCAGACCTTAAGAAAAAGAAAAATAGTCTGATCTTTTTTCTTTTACATTGAGGGAGTTAATAATTTTAAATGATAAAACGAAAAGTTATGTACGCATTAAAAACGAAGTCCAGTTGATTGGCAATATCAGGCGGTAGGCCGGAAGTAAAAAACTCAGAAATTGACAGGAAGTGACACCATTCAGCCGTAATGTTTTTCTTATTTTAGTAAATAGAATATGAATTACGACCTATCTAATGAAATGTTCGGGCTTGCTGCCGGATTGATCAGGCAGAGTTCATGCAATGTTTTTCTAACCGGCAAAGCAGGCACAGGGAAAACAACTTTTCTTAAATACATCAGGGAAAATTGTGCAAAGCAAATAGCCGTGGTTGCTCCAACGGGTGTCGCAGCCATAAATGCGGGTGGTGTTACCATTCATTCGTTCTTTCAATTGCCTCTTTCTCCATTTATTCCGGAACCCAAAGGGTTTTTAGAAAAAAACGACGCGACAACAAATCCGCATAGCCTTATCAGCAGGCTTCGAATGAACAATGAGAAAAAAAGACTACTTCAGGAATTAGAATTATTAATCATCGATGAAATAAGTATGGTGCGGTGCGATGTACTGGATGCCATCGATCTTATACTGCGCTATGTAAGACATCGTCACCAGGAACGATTTGGGGGCATACAGGTTTTATTTATCGGCGATATGTTTCAATTACCTCCCGTAATTCGGGAGGAGGAATGGAGATTTTTATCTGATTACTATAATAGCCCTTATTTTTTTGATAGCAAGGTGATGAAAGAAGAACCGCCTGTTTATATTGAGTTTACAAAAGTGTATAGACAACGTGAAGAACAATTTATAAATCTTTTGAATCAGGTCAGAAATAACGATTTAAACGAAACAGGAAATGCCCTTTTACAATCAAGGTACCAACCTGGTTTTCGTGCCGGCGAAAAAAAAGATTACATAATCTTGACCACGCACAATGAAAAAGCAAGAAATATTAATGCTTCTGAATTAGCGAAGCTTGATAGCAAGCTATTTACCTACAAAGCGGAAATTCAGGATGATTTCCCTGCAACGGCCTACCCGGCGGATGAATTGCTGCAATTAAAAGTCGGAGCACAGGTAATGTTTATTAAAAATGATGCGGAGAAGAGCAAGCGATATTTTAATGGGAAGATTGGTATTATCACGGAGCTTGAAGAGGGGAAGATCTTTGTTAAATGCTCGGATGATCCTGCTTCTATTGAAGTTAAAAAAGAGAAATGGGAAAATATCCGGTATACTTTGAATAAATCAACCCGTCATCTCGAAGAACAGGTTTTGGGGACCTTTTCACAATATCCTTTGCGGCTGGCCTGGGCTATTACTATACACAAAAGCCAGGGATTAACATTTGAAAAAGCCATTATTGATGCAGGTGAAGCATTTGCTCCGGGGCAGGTTTATGTCGCATTAAGCAGATGCACCAATCTTGAAGGAATGATCCTTTATAGCAAGGTCCATCCCCATAGCCTTTTTACTGATAAAAAAATTATTCAATTTTCTAAAAGCTGTACAACAACTGAAAGGCTTCAGCAAGAGCTGGAAGAAGCAAAAAATAAATATCAGCAAAAAATCCTTTTATCAATTTTTGAATTTGACAGCATCATTATTGAAATAAACGAATTACAGAAGTATCTTTTGCAACATACCTCATCTTTTAATCCTGAAACTTTTTCCTGGACGGAAGAATTGTTGAATAAGGTGATTCAATTCCAGAAAACTTCTGAAAAATTTCAAGTACAGTTAAAATCATTATTCGGGGAAACAAAAAGACCAGAAGAAAATTCTTTTTTGCAGGACAGAATAAAAGCGGCTACTATTTATTTTGTAAATGAATTAAAAAGGACAGGTAATTTCCTGTTACAATCACCGGCTGTAACGGATAGCCGACTTCATGCAAAAGAATATAATGAGGCTATAAAAGAAATCTTTACCCAATTTTCAATAAAGGAGTTTTTGTTGGAAGGCTTCAGTGGCAAATTTGATACAGAAGCGTTTCATAGGCGTAAAAAGGCTTTTCAGCTGCGCCCATGTACTGTAAATGCATATGCGGGTGTTTCCGATCAAAAAACAGCGAATCCACATCCACATTTGTACCAGGAGTTGAAAAAATTAAGAGATGGTATTTGCTCTAAAAAAGATTTGCCCGTGTACCTGGTTGCAGCTGGCAAAACTTTAGATGAAATGGCAACTTATCTTCCTCAAACCATTGATGAGCTTGAGCAGATCAGTGGTTTTGGAAAGGCAAAGCTTGAGAGTTACGGAAAAGCATTTCTTGATATCATTCAGGATTATTGTCATAAGCAAAACTTGTCATCACGAATTGCAGAAAAAACTCCTAAGCGAAAAAGAAAAGAGACTAAAGAACTCAAGAGTGATACAAAGGCAGAAAGTTTTCGTCACTACCAGAGTGGAAAAAAAATAATTGAGATTGCAAATGAAAGAAATCTGACAGTTCAAACTATTGAGGGACATCTTGCTCATTATGTACAAACCGGAGAAATTAAAGTAGAAGAGTTGATTAGTCGCGAAAAATTTATTTTGATCGAACCGCTGCTAAAAGAATTTTACATTGGGTCCTTAACCCCGATTAAAGAAAAACTTGGAGAAACTGTCAGCTACGGAGAAATTAAGATTGTACTTGCCTGGCAGGAGTTTCAAAAAAATCTATCTCCCCATGTACACCATTAATATTTGTACATCACTTGGATTAATACCTGAGATTCGGCTTGCCTGTCCAAGTGTTCTTGGTTTTATTTTTGTAAGTTTTTCTCTTGCTTCATTACCCAGGGCCTGAATTTTTTTGAAATCAAAGTTTTCCGGAATTTCAAGATCTTCTAATTGATTCATTTTTTGGACTAACTCTTTCTCCTTTTCAATGTATACCTCATATTTTATTTGAATGGAAGCTTGCTCTAGTGTTTCGATTGAAAATGAACTCAATTCTTCTTTAAGTTTCGGTAACTGAGCTACCAGGTATGATAATTCAATATCGGGGCGAAGTAATAATTTTTCAGCTTTTTGTTTTTCAGTGATTTTAGAAGAATTAATTGATTCAAGGTAATTATTGATTTCTTCTGGCTGTATTGCAAACTCTTTCAGGAGTTGTTTTATTTTCTCAACACTTTCTCTTTTTTTAATAACACCATCCATTCTCTCCTGGGAGGCAAGACCCAGCCGATAACTCAATTCAGTTAAGCGCAGATCAGCATTATCCTGGCGAAGCAACGTTCTGAATTCAGCCCGGGAGGTGAACATTCTATAAGGTTCTTCTGTGCCCTTGCTTATTAAATCGTCAATCAACACACCAATATAGGCTTCGCTCCTTTTTAAGATGATTGGTCGAAGTCCTTTTATTTTTTGATGTGCATTTATTCCAGCCATTAATCCCTGACAGGCTGCCTCTTCATATCCCGTTGTACCATTAATCTGCCCGGCAAAAAATAAGTTATCAATACGCTTAGTTTCAAGCGAATACTTCAATTGAGTAGGTGGAAAATAATCATATTCAATGGCATAGCCTGGTCTGAAAATACGGGCATTCTCAAAACCAGGAACAGTACGAAGTGCTTCGTATTGCGTTTTCTCTGGTAAGGAAGTTGAAAATCCATTAACGTAGATCTCTACAGTATTCCAGCCCTCGGGCTCAATAAATAGCTGATGCCTTTCTCTTTCTGCAAAACGATTGATCTTATCTTCAATGCTTGGACAGTATCTTGGCCCCACTCCATCAATTCTGCCCGCAAACATGGGACTTTTATCAAAGCCGGTTTTTAGAATTTCATGGACCTTTTTATTAGTGTAAGTTATCCAACAGCATCTTTGTTTTTTTGGTTTTGGAATGTCTAAATAAGAAAACCCTATGATTTCACTATCCCCTTGCTGCTCTTCCATTTTGCTATAATCCAAACTTCTTCCATCTACCCTGGGAGGGGTTCCTGTTTTCAGGCGGTTAGTTTCAAATCCAAGGGATACTAATTGTTCCGTTATACCCGTTGCAGGTTTTTCAGCGACTCTTCCCCCGCCAAAATTTTTTTCTCCAATATGAATTACTCCATTCAAAAATGTTCCATTCGTAAGAACTATCGCTTTAGCCTCTATTGAATGTCCCAATCCTGTAATTACCCCATAAACCTCATTGTTCCTTACCAAAATGCCCCGTACCATGTCCTGGTAAAAATCAATATTAGCAATCTTTTCAAGCTGCTCTCTCCATTTTAGTGAAAATAATCCCCGGTCATTTTGGGATCTGGGGCTCCACATGGCCGGTCCTTTGGATTTGTTTAGCATCCTAAACTGAATCATTGATAGATCTGAAATTATACCGGAATAACCACCCAAAGCATCTATTTCACGCAGAATTTGCCCTTTTGCAATTCCGCCCATGGCGGGATTGCAACTCATCTGGGCAATCGTCTGCAGATTCATAGTAATTAATAGAACCTTTGAACCGAGATTTGCGGCGGCTGCTGCTGCTTCACAACCAGCATGGCCGGCCCCAACAACTATAAGGTCATAACGTGGAAACATGAGGACTGCAAAGATATTTGATTCTGCCAGCCTCTATTCAAATGTTTTGAAAAAAGAGATTTCATTCAACACCTCATCAATAGATCGGCCACTATTCAACAGATCGAACTCAAAGGAAGAATAAGAAGAAATTTGATCCAAATAGTCTTTATTTTCAATAATAAAGGATTGCTGTCCTTCTGTACTTGCGAGCTCAGATAATTCAATTCTGGAGATTTTTTGAAGCAGTTTCAGGCTAGGAACATACTGTGTTTTATCGAAAAGGTCTGAAAAAAAGCCTTTGGCAGCAATAACATCCAGGCGGTTACCCTTATTTCTATCTTTGTCCAGCTTTTCAACCCGTACATTGATAAAATTCCAGCAAAGCCTTAATTCTTCCTCATTGCTAAAATCAAAATATGTAACAGGAACAATATGGTCAAATTGCCACTCTTTTCCGAAATTATCCCAGTTAAGGTCCTTGTCAAATTGTATTTCCATCCATTTTCTGAAATTTTCAATATCAATTCCAAAATAAGGCGCGTAAGACGAACAAGGATTTCTCTCCAGAATATACCTTCTTAAGGCAATTTGCCACTTTCTTTTTTCCCTGAATTTTAAAACTGAGTGAGATGTTTCTGTTTTAGCTGTCCATTTTTTTCTAGGCATATGGGAATTTTGATTCAAAGATAATGTTTCACGGAACACAGTTTCAGGTAGGAACAATTCCATTACCTTCTGAAATAATTTGATAATAAATCATCCTCTTTCCTGCGCATTCTTTGTACCTCTCCCGCAGTTTTGTCATTATATCCACAAAAATGCAAGGCTCCATGAAAAATAACACGATGAATTTCCTCAATCGCAGATTTATTAAACTTCCTGGCATTTTCCTTTACCCGGTCAACGCTAATATAAACTTCAGCTATGATTGTATCCGGGGAATCAGACAAATCAAAACTAATTATATCAGTATAAAAATCATGGTTTAAGTATTGCCTGTTTACCTTTAAAAGAGCCTCATCGGTACAAAATATGTAATTCAGGCTCGAAAGCTTCTTACCTTCCTTTTTAAAAAGCAGGCCAATAAAATCTTTTAATTTCTTTTTGTTTTTTAGAGAAGGGCTTACATTTTCAAAAAAGAAATGAATGGAGGAATTACTGTTCAAAGCCATAATTTCAAAATTCGTAAACAAATGATAATCTGCAAGGGTAGCTTTGCAATAAGTATCAATAATGACAAAACTTTCAGAATTAAAACCGGGGCAAAAGGCCGTAATTCGAAACTTCACTAATGCAGAAACCTATTTGAAGCTTATGGAAATGGGATGTGTACCAGGAGAAAACATTGTGCTGGAACAAATAGCACCCTTTGGCGATCCGATTTCTGTAAAGGTTTCAGGATATTCCCTAAGCCTTCGACTAAATGAAGCAGAAGATATTGAAGTCGAGATAACAGATTGATTACCATAAGTTTAAAATGAAAATTGGTTTATTTTTTGGCTCTTTTAATCCTATACATATAGGCCATCTTATCATTGTCAATTATATATTAAACCAAACGGATTTAAAAAAGATATGGCTGGTTGTTTCCCCATTGAATCCTTTTAAGACGGATGACTCTTTATTAAATGAATATCACCGGCTTGGTCTTGTAAAAAAAGCGGTTGAGAATGATGATAGAATCATAGCATCGAATATCGAATTTCAACTGCCCAAACCATCATATACTGTTAACACGCTGACATATTTAAAAGAAAATCATGCTGAAGATGAATTTTCGGTAATTATGGGAAGCGATGGCTTTCAAAATTTGGACAAGTGGAAAAATTTTGAAACTATAATTAATAACCATAAAATCTGGATTTATTGCAGACCTGGTTTTGAGGTCGAAAATAAAATAAATGCAGAAATAGAAATAGTGCAAGCTCCTTTATTAAATATTTCATCCACAGAAATTCGTCAATTAATTAAAAAAGGAAAGTCGATTCGTTATTTGGTCCCCGAAAAAGTTAGAGAAGAAATTGAAAAGAACCAGTATTACAAAGAATAAATTCAATTACAGGAAATAACCGAGAAGCAAACAAAAAATTACAATAATCGGAGAGGGAATTTTAGTGTATTGAAGTAATAGAAAAGTTCCTAAAATAATTCCAACATTTATAAAGCTGATAGTTTTTGCTTCGATGATGGAAATATCTTTCATGATAAAAAGTGTAGCAGCGATAAGAATTCCGACTACTGACGCATTAATTCCTTCGATTGATCGGTAAACCGCAGCATATTTTTTTAGATTATTCCAAATAGGAAAAAAGAAAAGTACAAGTAACGCACTTGGCAAAAAAATAGCTACAGTTCCGATAAGGCAACCTAAAAATTGCATGGCAGTTCTTTGTTCGGGCGTTTTACCCATGTCTTTTAAGGCCATGCCGCCTGTAAAAGACGCTATAGAAAAAACCGGTCCTGGTATGGCGCGAACAATTCCCATTCCATTGTACATATCATCCTTGTCAATGGTAATTATATTTTGATCATTCTTTTTTTGTTTTACCTCTACAGAACGAATGCAAAACTGCTCATACATCATAGGCATCAACACTTGTCCCCCGCCAAAAACAAGACTTCCCATACGATAGGTGTTTTCAAACAAATTAATGGGCTTTCGATTCGGCCAGTTATTTTTTTTAGCTGTTGAACTTATAAATCCTGCCGCAATAAAAATGATGGCAAACATCCAGATGTTCCACCATTTAATTTTTCTTGGTTTTTGTTCTACCTGCGGAATACGTTTTCTGCTGAGGTTAGTTGTTACTCCCCCTAACACGATCAGGACAGGAAATACCCATGGCTGTTTAAACAAAAGATAAGTAGCAGCAGCACTAACGAGCATTATGATCCATGTCACGGTATTTCTTATCGAAACTCCAAAAGACATAACGGCCGCGTAAACCAAAAATCCGGCCGCCATCGGGGCTATAAATTTAAAAATATCGCGATTGAGCGCTTTTTTATCAAAATAATGAAGTAAAAATGAAAAAGCTCCCATCAAAATAGACGCTGGCAGGATCCAGATAATCAGAGTTAAAACAGCGAGCCATACACCACCCCTTTTGTATCCAATTAATGTAATGGTTTGAGTAGAAGAAGCCCCTGGTAAAAGTTGACAAAATCCATTGTACTCCAGCAATTCTTCTTTTGTTACATAAGGACGCTGATGAACAAAAGTTTTCATCATCATGGCAATATGTGCCTGTGGTCCGCCAAAAGCGGTAACACTATGTAAAAAAACAGTTTTTAAAAAATGAAGGTGGCGAAGCATCACCATAATTAAATATAAAAAATTTCACGATAGGAGAAGATGATTATCTTACAAAAACAGCTATTGATTAACTTGTTCAAAAATTCAGAGTGAAATGTTTACTATCTATAACAATAATCATTTTTATAGTCGGAATATGTTTTAGTCAAAACTTTGATAAAAAATTAGAAAAAAAACTTACCATCTTAATTAAAGGTTATCATGGTGATATCGGCATTTTCGTAAAAAATTTAAAAACCGGGAAAATGGTTGCTATCAATGGTGATACTATTTTTCCAACCGCAAGTATTGTTAAGGTTACAATTCTGATTGGTTTAATGGATAAAATAAACCGTGGGGAATTATTTTATGATTCTGCATTTGTTTATAAAGATTCGCTTTTGTATGCGG
>Ga0137463_1000604_pt1 | contig 11976 bp, 13 predicted proteins | sample EasRivERMGT800_2_FD_102333 | JGI IMG/M metagenome (GOLD analysis project Ga0137463, IMG submission 102333) | Soil microbial communities from meander-bound floodplain in the East River, Colorado, USA - East River MetaG ERMGT800_2 | ecosystem: Environmental > Terrestrial > Soil > Floodplain ...
CAAAGCCTCCCACGCGAGGCTATTTTTACGCCCCCGGCCGGATCACCGCTCTATGCCTCGGCAATTACCGGGCGCCGCTGACCGATGACCGGGGGCAATCTATTTCGGGGAGAGTGGGGGACGCTACCCCGCCGCTCTGATCCCGGGAACCGCAAGCACGTGCGCCCTACACCGTGTAGACCCCCGGGAGGGGGCAAGGGGTGGAAGTCCCCACCTATTTTGGGTATGAACCTACCCATTCTGTGCAAAACCCGCACAAAGGCTAGAACGAGATGCTCCACGACGCCTTTCTGTTCGCCTTGGGCGGTGGCTTCATGTTCCTGATGATCTGGGCAAAAGACCGTCAGGACGACGATTGGGATGAGTAAGTTAATCCACGTCTGCCCGGTAGACGGAGAGCGCAAGCACATCGTCAGGGGCCTTCAATGCTGGTGCAAGCCCACTCAAGACAACGGAATGGTGCTTCACAACGATTTGGCGTCCAACTCGCAGTTGCCGCCCCTTTCTACAGACCCCATCTCATCCCAATGGGACGACAGGGAGTCAGCCTACGTCCTGGCCCAGATGAGTGCCACCTATGCGCTATTGCTGGACAGGCTGGGGGGAGACACGATCTACCCTCTAAAGCAGGTGTTTGACTGATGCCCATCTACGTGGACGAGCCGAAAAATTCGGGACGATTCGGCGCCGGCAACCCCGGCAAGCCCAAGGGGGCTATCTCCAAGACCACCAGAGCGGCCAAGGAGGCGATAGCTTTCGCTGCCGAGGGTCTAGGGGGGGCTGAGCGTCTGATCGAATGGGCGCAGTCTGATCCCCTCAACGAGCGAGCCTTCTGGACGAGCATCTATCCCAAGCTCATTCCGGTGACGCTGGCTGGGGATGCCGAGAACCCGCTATCCATTGCTCACATCGCCATCGAGCTGGTAAGGGCCAAGCCCGTTGAGTGAACTCCGGGTGAAGATGCCCGAGTGGTCAGACGGGCTATTCGCAGAGGGGCGCTACAAGGTAATCCACGGGGGGCGAGGCAGCGGCAAGTCATGGGCGGTTGCCCGGGCATTGCTCATCCTCGCAGCAGCCAAGCCCATCCGCGTGCTCTGCACCCGGGAAGTGCAGGAGTCCATCAAGGATTCTGTGCACCGCCTGCTGAGCGACCAGATCCAGGCCCTCGGGCTGGGCTCAGCGTTCGAGGTGACGCAGGCAGAGATTCGGGGCCGCAATGGCTCCCTGTTCGTGTTCTCGGGGCTGGCCTCACAGACCGTCGAGTCCATCAAGAGCTTTGAGGGCATCGACATCGCATGGTGCGAGGAAGCCCAAAGCGTCTCCAAGCGCAGTTGGGATGTGTTGCTCCCGACGATCCGGAAGCCCAATTCTCAGGTCTGGATGACCCTGAACCCGTTGCTCGAGACGGACGAGACATACGCCCGCTTCGTTGCAGACCCCCCCAAGAGTGCGTGGGTCAGGCGGGTCAACTGGCGCGACAACCCCTGGTTCCCCGAGGTTCTGGAATTCGAGCGGCTTGAGACCAAGCGCAGAGACCCAGACGCTTACGGCAACCTGTGGGAGGGAGAGCCGCTAAGGGCGGCAGAGGGGGCGATCTACCGCCACGAGATAGACGCGATGTATGCGACCAGCCGCATCAAGCCTCTGCCTCACGACCCGATCCTCAAGGTGCACACGGTCTGGGACTTGGGCTGGAACGATGCCATGTCCATTGGCATGTTCCAGCGGTCCAGCTCGGCGCTGATGTGTATCAACTACATCGAGAACACGCACCACACCGTTGACTGGTACGTCAGGCAGCTAGAGGCGAACAAAGAGTATCGGTGGGGAACGGACTTCATCCCCCACGACGGGCGAAGCCGGGACCACAACTCGGGCAAGAGCACCGAGGACATTCTCCAGCAGATGGGCAGACGGCCACACGTCCTTCCTCCCCTGAGTGTGGAAGAAGGCATCAAGTCGGCCCGGATGATCTTCCCCCGCCTCTACATCGACAGCGGGAACGGAACACGGCTGATTGAGTGTCTGAAGCGATACAGGCGAACCCTGAGCAAGACCGGGGTTCCCATGGCCCCGCTTCACGACGAATTCAGCCATGGAGCGGACATGCTGCGGTATGCCGCCCTGTCAGCCAACCAGATGCACAACTGGGATGAGATGCCGATCTATGAAACCGAGCCCGAGTCCTTCATTGACTGAAGAGGCTATCGCCGACCGCATGGCCGCCCTGATGGCGAACATGGATCGCCTCGCGGCAGCAAGGGCGGCAGCAAGGGCGGCGCCGCCTGTTCGCTACTTCCGGCAGGTTGGAGACGGTCCGATGGAAGAGATTGAGGCTTACGACGTTGACTAGAGGCTGGTCGGGCAACAAGCCCCGGATCTATTGGGGCGGTGACAGGTGGTTCGTGCAGGCCCGCAGTGGCACCGATAGCTGGATGTTCCGCTCTGCCCTCGTCTGGGCGTGGGATCGCTACTTGGGTGGGAAGAGGCTATGGCCGTAGTAGTCGGGTACGACACAGAACACGAGCGCGACGAGCCGATGGCCAACGAGATCGTGCACACGCTCTCCACATCCTATCCCGGGCACGGCTGGTTCGTGCTCATCAAGGGCGGGGTGATTCAGGTCAAGAACCTCGATTGGTCCGACACCTGGGGGATGGTCCTGCACTACACCCAAGTCAACGGTGACGCCAACGAGCGCAAGAAGAACGTTGTGAGAGCTGCGGGTGAGTTCCTAGAGCGCGCCAACGTCAAGCGTGGCGGCAAGACGGCCCAGCTCGTAACCGCCATCGAAGGCATGCCCGACAAAGATGTCGCTCGGTAAGTGGCGGATCGTGCATGACTCAGAACACGGCATCTGGCTCGATGGCCCGGTGCGTCGCGTGCCGTCGATCTTCGAGGGCCACACCTATCCGGTCTGGGAACGTATGACGCTCAAAGCCGAAGACATCGTAGCCCTCGCTCGAGATGCTGCCCGGTATCGCTTCCTCCGTGACGACGACATCGAGCGCGGCATCTGGCAAGCCCTGAGCGCCGAGGAATTCGACGCCAAGGTGGATGCCGAAATGAAAGAACAAGTGTGACCGACCAAACCGATTGGCTCCAGCTTGCCAAGGACGTATTCACGTCCTCGACAACCTACATGGACGCCAACCATCGCAAGGTGTTCGAGCGCAACATCGCCCTGCACAAGTCCGTCCACCCGGATGGATCGAAGTACAAGAGCCAAGCGTACAAGAACCGCTCACGTCTGTTCCGGCCCAAGACCCGCTCAGTGGTGCGCAAGAACGAAGCCGCCGCGAGTGCTGCCTTCTTCGCCAACGTCGATGTAGTCAACTGCGAGCCCGAGAACGACGCTGACCCGCAACAGGTGGCATCCGCTGCCTTGATGAACGAGGTTATCAACTACCGCTTGACCAAGACTGTCCCGTGGTTCGTAACCGTCATGGGCGCCGTCCAAGAGGCGCAGGTTATCGGCATCGTCGGCAGCTATCAGTACTGGAAGTACAAGGAAGAGCCGGGCGAGAAGTTCACCCACGAGGGCGAGGAATACGAAGCGCCGCCCACGGTTCTCGAGGACCAGCCGTGCATTGAACTGATGCCGGTGGAGAACTACCGATTCGACCCTGCGGCAGACTGGACCGATCCGGTCGGCACCTCGCCTTACTTCGTGCGAATCGTCCCGATGTACGTGGACGACGTTCGCCAGAAGATGAGGGAGACGGACTCAAAGACGGGTCAAGCGAAGTGGAAGAAGCTGACGGATCAAGAGATCCGCTCGGCAATGGCCGAGTACGACACCACCCGCCAAGCCCGGGAGTCGCCGAAGCAAGACCCCCTGACGGAGCGGGACGACTCCCTCAAAGACTTCGAGATGGTGTTCTGCCACGAGAACTTCATCAAGCGCGGCGGCAAGGAACACGTCTACTGGACCCTCGGCACCGAGCACCTTCTTACCGACCCGGCCCTGCTGAAAGAGGTCTACCACACCGGGGAGCGGCCTTTCGTCATCGGCTGTGCGGTCCTCGAGGCTCACAAGGCGGTCCCCGACTCCCTCGTCGGCATCGGCTCTGACCTCCAGAAGGAAGCCAACGACGTAACCAACCAGCGACGGGACAACGTGTCCCTGGTCCTGAATAAGCGTTACTTCGTCAAGCGTGGCGCCCAGGTTGACACCGAATCCCTGCTGCGGAACGTCGCCGGGGGTGTGACCCTCGTCAACGACACCGAGCACGACATCCGGGAAGTCGAGTTCAACGACGTGACCGGCTCTGCCTATCAAGAGCAGGACCGGGTGAATCTGGACTTTGACGAGCTGGTGGGCAACTTCAGCCAGGGCTCGGTTCAGACCAACCGGAAGATGAACGAGACGGTCGGCGGCATGGAGCTCGCCGCTGGCGGCGCTTCGGCCATGACCGAATACCTGCTCCGCACCGTCGTTGAGACGTGGATGGAGAAGGTTCTCAACCAGCTTGTGAAGCTGGAAAAGACCTACGAGACTGATCAAGTCATCCTCGCGGTGGCTGGTGCAAAGGCCCAGATCGCCCGCTTTGGCATGGAGCCGAGTGACCAGATGCTCGAGCAGCCCATGACGATCCGCGTCAGCATGGGCATGGGCGCCACCGACCCCCAGAAGAAGCTGGGACGCTTCCTCGGGGCTCTCAAGGCGGGCGGGGAAGCGATGCAACTCCTGCCCAACGCCAACCCCGAGATGGTCTGGAACGAGATATTCGGCCTTGCCGGCTACAAGGGCGGGTCACGGTTCATGCAACCGAGTGCGCCTAACGCTGCCCTGATGCAGCAGAACCAAGAGATGCACCAGGCGCTACAGGAAGCCCAGCAGAAAGCCGCCCAGGCTGAAGTCGTGGCTACCCAAGCCAAGATGCAAGCCATCAAGGCCCAGATGGACGCCGCCCACATCAAGGCACAGGCCGACGCAGCAGTCAGACAAGCCCAGATGGACAAGGGCGTCATGCAGGCCAAGGGCGAGATTGAGAGAGCGCACGGCCAGTTCAGGGAAACCGTCCTCAAGAACAAGCCCGCAGAGACGATGCCCGTGGACATCAAGCCCGCCCTGGACAAGATGCGGGTGGAGGTCGATAAGCAGATTTTGGACAAGGACAAGGCCAATGCCATCCTTCAGATCCAGCTTGCCGAGAAGACCGCAGAACTTCAGTTAGTCAAGGCCGACCACAGCGTCCAGATGAAGTCCCAAGCGGTGGACCACACGCTCGAGAAGGACAAGGTAGAGCGTCAGGCGGGCGAGAAGGTCAGCAAGGCCGAAACCACCGCGCACGACGCCAAGCAGGACGCCAAGCACAAAGAGCCGGCGAAGGACAACAGCGCCGAAGTCGTCAAGCACGTCAAGGAACTCAAAGAGATCGTGACCGCGCCCAAGGAACTCGTCAGGGACGAGAGCGGCAAGGCTACCCACGTCAAGCAGGGCGACAAGCTCACCCCCATCAAACGAGACAAGGACGGCCGCATCGTCGGCCTGTAAATGGACATCGTCGGCGGGCATTTCTTCCGTGTCGAAACACACGGGGACGGAGTGTGGTTTCAGATCGCGCTAAACAGCATGGACGGCGTGTCTAACGGGCACGAAATCGGTCTCCGCCTAACCCGCGACGAAGCGAAAGAGTTGATCGAACTACTCACCTACGCAATTAAATAGCATGCAAAACGAACCCCTCATCTGGACGCTCTACGGCAATCTCCCTGTCAACTCGCTCAAGTACGAGCACAAGTGGGAGGACACCCCAGAAGAGGTGACGTTTTCGGAGTTCTGGTTCACCCAAGAGGGTGAGCTGGTTAAAAACAACTGCCACAAGCTCGCCAAGAAGCAGTTGCCCATCAGTGGCGAGCAGGCCGCAATGGCCTAGACCCACACAAACACAAGCAAGGCCACCTCCGGGTGGCTTTTTCATTTCTGGAGATCAAGTAATTGGCTAATTCACAAGCAATCTGCACCTCGTTCAAGGTCGAACTGCTGAAGGGCATCCACGCCCTCGGTACGTCGGTCGTTCGCGCGGGCACTACCGCAGACACCATCAAAGCAGCCCTGTTCCTGTCCTCGGCCTCGCGCGGCGCTGGCGATACTGTCTACAACAGCACGGGCGAAGTCTCGGGCACCAACTACACCGCTGGCGGCGTTGCGGTGACCAACGGCACCCAACCGACGAACACGAGCACGACGGCTCACTGGACGCCCAGCTCGTCCATCGTCTACACCACCGTTACCCTCTCGACTCAGTTTAACGCTGTGCTTCTTTACAACAGCACGCAGGGCGACAAGGCGATTGGGGTCTACACATTCGGCGACCAGACCATCACGGCTGGCACGTTTACCCTGACGATGCCTACCAACGACGGCACCACGGGCCTTCTCCGGCTGGCGTAAGGCCAGATGTCGTCCACAGGCTTTGTCTTTCCCGGTACTGGCGCCAATGACGCCAGCATCGGGGCGACGGCCTGGACGACGCCGGGCAACATCACCGCCGCTGATGCGAGCGACGCTACCTGCAACGCGGGCGCATCCTCTCAGTATCTAGTAGCGAAGAACTTCGGGTTCGCGATCCCATCCGGGGCGTCGATTTCGGGGATCACAGTCACAGCATCCGTATCCGAGCACTCCGCCGGTACGGAGACATTCAACGCACGGCTTCAGGATGACGCCGGGGCGCTGACGGGGACGGGCAAGACAGCCTCTCTCAACGGCACAACGAAGGTCACCTACACATACGGCTCAACGTCGGATGTGTGGGGCGCCACGCTGACTCCGGCTAAGGTCAATGACGTTGACTTTGGCGTTAGGTTCTGGTTCACCACCTCGCACGATGTCCGCGTTGACAACGTGCAGATGGCGGTGGAGTACCTGTCCGGTGGTGCGACGCTCGTCACGAGCGTATCGACCGCAGCGGCGGGCACGGCGACCGCGAGCTACAGCAGGGCGCCGACAGGGCAGGCAAGCACGACGGGGCAGGGCTCGGTTACTCCGAGCGCCGCAATCGCCCCGACCGGCTCGGCCGTCACGAGCGGGCAGGGGACGATTGAGGGGGTCAGGCAGCGTGGACAGGTCGTCACGCTATCGCAGGGAACGCTTACCTACAGCCCGGCCACAAGCCAAACGCTGACGGGTTCGCAGATCAACTCCGCTGCCGGCGTCATGCTGGACAGCGGGACGATTCCGACCGATGAGGATCTGGTTGGCGAAGTCCTGGCGCTTGCTCAGGGCGCATCGACACAGACAACGACCATCGGGCTCAAATCACGTAAGGTCGGTGGCGGTTCTGCGGCTTACGCCATCGGCGGACAGTCGTTGACCAGCGCGGCGGGGTTGTTCACTCCGGCGCCAAGCAAGGCCCCCACGGGCCAAGTGGCGGCGTTGTTGCAGGGCGCGTTTGCGAAGCAGCGGTCGGCGGCGCTAACGGGAACGCAGATCGCGTCCGCCCAAACCGCATTTTCGTTCGGGACGCCTCCGTCATCGGATTGGGTGACGCGCTCGACCGGGGCTGGTGTCGTGTGGGCGCACAACTTCGACTATGACGCCGAAGTCTCGCAACACTTGCTCACGGGTGGCGCCGCCGACCCGACTGGCAACGGTGTTTATCCCCGCCGCGTTGTCGATGGTGCCGGGTACGGCTGTCTTGAGCAGATCGCCCTTGGGGCCCGGCTTACCGCCAACTACACCGCTGGCGGCACGACGATGCAAATTGACGACGCGACCTATTGGCCCACGTCGGACTTCTACTTCATGGCTTGCGGGGCTGTCGGCACGGCTTCGCACAAGAACCTTTTCCACTGCACATCGCGCTCGGGGCTGACGCTGAGTGGTGTGACTTGGTATGGCCCGGTCAACTCTGCCTTCTCCAGCACAGCCCAGAACTATGTCGTCGGGGACATCGTTGGCAATGAGGCGCAGTGCGAATGGCGGCGCACATTCTCCGCGCTGCCGGCAGGAGAGAACGGCAAGCCGGTAGACGATCCTGCCGCGGCCGGCGCGGTCCCGCTCCGCTCTCGCCTCACCGGAAACGCGCTCTCTGTTCCCAGAGACGCTAGCTTGTGGCAATACGGCTGGTATGGGCACACATCGAATCAAACGACTTGGGCTAACTGGACCCCCTGGACGTCTCAGGACACCAACGCTGACGGCATCAATGACCTAAAGATTCCGTATACCGCTCGCGGCGTCTCTCAGGGCGCCGCCGCTAAATATCGTCTCTGGGATGGAAATGAGTTCTTCGTGCAGTTCCGCATGAAGATTGATCCTCGGTTCTTTGCCCTCAACCGCACGGACCCTGCCGGGGGAGATTCAAACTTCGTCCGCAAGGCGTGGGCGTTCCAAAGCGAGAACACCTCACTTAACCAGCTCGTCCCCTCCGTTGGCACGAGCAATATATACGGCATCCCGTCAACAACGCCGATGCCGTTCTACTTGCAGACCCACAAGGCTGCGATGACTGTGGGCTCGGACGATTGGGCGCGGCCATCTCCCCCGGCTGCCGGCCACTACTCGCACCAGGCGGGCTCGCCGTGGGATGTGGCGCCCTATTACGCTGGCCTCTCGAGCAGCGGCAAGCCAAGCACGGGCTGTCCGACCCCTGACGGGTCGGCTGCGTGGGAGTGGAAGGATAACGAGTGGGTCACGTTTTACGTGCGCGTCAAGCCCGGCCGCGCGACGTTCAAAGAGACCGAGATTGAGGTCAAGTTCGCACGGACGGAAGACGTGAACTACAACGGCACCTATACGACGCTATTGTCAGTAAATGACGCCCTCATTCCTTACTCTGGGCAGGGCGACGAGGAGTTCCCGGACGGGCTGTTTGACTTCCCCGTTACGAACGTGATGACTGCCCTCCCGGGGTATCAGGCATTCGGCCTGATGGGCTACTTCAATATCTTTCAGTCGGCCGATATCCCACCACCGCAGGCGAGCTATTACATCCGTATGGCTCAGGTGATCTTCAGCAAGGCGGCGATTCCCGCGCCAGCCTCAGATGTGGTTTCCTTGCCTTCTTACGTCCCGGCCCCCGGGACCGTGACGACGCTGACGGTCGCCAATGGTGGCTTGTCCAACAGCTACATCAGCCAGTGCGCGCCGTATTTCACCACTTTCTCCTTCGCTCACACTAATGCGACGTGGGGCGGGGCGTTTAAGAATCCGTATTGGGGAGCCTTCGGCTGCACGCTCTTTAGCTCAGGCGGGCACGGCAACCACAACGACAACTCCATCACGATTCTCGAGTACGGCGCGACGCAGATGACGTTTAAGCGCGTCATGGACCCGACGCCGTACTTCGGCACCGGCACGGACGGCACGACCAAACAGTACAACTCAAACGCGACGAGCAGCGACAGCATTGGGACAACGACGGTGATGGGCGGGATGGACCTGACCCCCGCCTATAACTACGCGACTGAGTTTCCCACCGTCCGCCCGACGTGGATTTATAACTACGGAGTCAGTACCCTTGGCGGCAAGACTCGGGCGGGCGCGTCGCACACCTATGGCGGCAGAGTCTTCGTTGGTCCAACAGACGGCGGCGCGGCAAACGGCACGCTTTTCTCCATCTGGCAACCGGCGCTCAATCAGTTTTCGCAGAACGGGTGTCGGGCGGCGATCTGCGTTGACTTCGCGTCAACGACGACGCCGTCGTCAAGTTTGGAGTGGACGCTGCACGGCGCCCCTAGCGGGGCCTACGATGGCCAATACGGAACTTCGCCGATCATCGCCGAGTTCGTCCCCACGCAGAAACGCATTTACTACGTCACCCGAGCCACGAATTTCCCGCCGCGTTGGTACGACATGGACCCGGCGTCTGGTACTTATAAAACCTATGTCACGGGAACCGGCACGGGCTTCAGTTTCAACGACATGGACGCCCCGGGCTCCTTCGCCGAGTCGGGTGCACTCATGTTCATCCCGTCTCGCAACATCCTCGTCTGCGCCTTCGCATATGGGGGCGTTTGCCGGCTGGAGTGGATGGATGTATCCGTCAGTCAGCCAACGTTGGGCGGCACCGCAACTCTGAGCGCGACCTTCCCGGTTAGCAACTATTGGGGCGGCATTACATGGTGTCCCGATAACAACCGGCTGATTGCCTTCGGCACTGGCGTTCGTGGCGACATGACGCAGCGCAACATCGTCTATGAGATTCAGATTCCGTCCACGCTAACTTCAACGTGGACGGTCGTTTCCACCACGGCTGTCGGGACCATGCCGGACTTGAATACATATCAGGCCTATACCTCAGTTGTTGGCGATCCGTGGCAATACCACTACGGCAAGCGAACCGAGTATGACAAGAGGCTTAAGTGCATCACGTACTACTCCAACCATGACGCGGAGACGGCGCCCGATGCGGTCTACATCTACAGACCAAGGAACACCTGATGACCGCAACCGTCGTTGACAGTTACCGTGAGCCACTGAGCGGCTTTACGGACTCGCTGGAGACACCATCGCTCGATCTTGGCACCGGCACCGATCGCTGGGTCATCGTCGCCGCGATGGTGCATGACTCCGGAGGGTTCGGCGGCGTCAACTACAGTAGTTGCAAGATCGGCGGCGTGAGCGGAACGGCCATGACGTCCGACGCCGCAGATGAAGTGCTCACCGGAATCGGGATCTACAAAACCTATAGGTTGCAGGGCGCCTCCGTCCCGTCTGGTAACAACACAATCTATGTCAAGGTAGATGCCGTCCTTTACAAGATGAGCTGCTACGTAGTCTGGGGCGCGGGCAGTTCAGCCCTCGGCGCCGCCACCGCGACTGCCATCGGAAGTAGTACCTCGCCCGCGTTCACGGTTTCCAGCGCTAGCGGTGACCTAGCAGTCGCGGCCCTCTTCGGCGCGACTACTGGTTCGTCGATTTCGACCTATGCGGGCGCTAGCGGCACGACGCTTGACGAGTACTTTTCTACTCAGGTTAGTACAGACGGTTACGACACGGCAACGCTGCATAAGGCGGGCGCCTCTTCGGTAACGCTCAACGCCACAATCTCCAACTCGCAATTTACGCCCGGGTGGTGGGGGCGCGGGTGGAGCGTCACTTCGGGCGGCGGTGGCGGGCCGGTCACTGACGCCGCGACAGGCTCGGCCATCACGGTAGGTTTGGGAACACAGGCGCCCGGTACGGCTATTGGGCTCTGAATGAGCGGCGGGCAGGGTTCAACGTTAGGCCAAGGCAGTGTTGCGCTTGGCTTGACGATAGCCCTCGTCGGGTCGTCGGTCGCGTGTGGCCAAGGCCCTATTACGGGCGGCTCGCACGGCCAAGTAATCACGATCTCGCAGGGAACGCTTACAGCGGTTTCCTCGGGTACGGCAACACTCTCTGGACAGGCATCAACGACCAGCGCGGGAACGCTGGTAGCGGGCCAATTACACCCCGCATTGACCGGGCAGGCGATCACGTCGGCGGCTGGGTCTGTCACCATCGTTGGCAGCGACCTAACACTAAACATCACCGGGGAGGAATTTGCCGCCTTCACCGGCAATGTGCAGGGTGGCTATCAGTTCATCACCGGGTCAGTAATAACGGGGGCGCAGGGTTCTCCGGTGCCGACCCTGACGCTGCCGCTCAGTGGGCAGTTTGCAACGTGCGGAATCGGTAGCGTAGCGCCCGACCAATCCGCAGTAGACACGCGGATCGACTCGGGCCAAGGCTCTGTGTCCTCGTGGTCGGCAGATGTGGCCCTGACGGGGATATCGCTCACAAGCTCTAGCGGCACGGTATCTGTCACGAGCGATAGCAACACCGCTCTAACGGGCTCGGCCTCGACGGTTAGTGCGGGATCGTTCGGGTACGACAAGGCTTACCCGCTGACGGGTTCGGCGATCACCTCGGCTCAACAGTCGGTTGGCGCCCCTGGCGGGGCGACGCTGACTGGCACAGAGGTGGCGGTATCGGCTGGCTTTGCCTTCACGACGAACGACCGCGACTACGCACTGACCGGCCAGTCGATCTCGGTGCTGGGC
>Ga0137463_1000605_pt1 | contig 11958 bp, 9 predicted proteins | sample EasRivERMGT800_2_FD_102333 | JGI IMG/M metagenome (GOLD analysis project Ga0137463, IMG submission 102333) | Soil microbial communities from meander-bound floodplain in the East River, Colorado, USA - East River MetaG ERMGT800_2 | ecosystem: Environmental > Terrestrial > Soil > Floodplain ...
CACCCTTCCTGCACCTTCATCCTGCCCGCCTGCCCGCCTGCCCGCCCACAAGGAGAGTGGCCCCGGGATCGAACTGCTTGGCCGCGACCCCGGAGCCCTATTGTGGAAGGACAATCAACGGGGACGCTAGGATGCGCGTCGCACCGTTGAGACCAGAACGCGCCCCGCCGTGAAAAGGTTTCACCCGATCACGCGCAGGAACTCGCGGATCTCCGCCGTCGTCTCGGACGGGCGCTCGACCGGCGGCAGGTGCCCGGCCCCGGGAATCACAACGAGGCGCGCGCCGGGAATCAGCGTGGCCATCCGGCGCGCCGCGTCCGGCGGCGCGAGCGCGTCCTCCTCGCCCACGAGCACCAGGGTGGGGAGGTCGACGAGCGTCGGCAGGAGGCCGGTGCTGTCGTGCCGGTCGCGCATGGCGGCAAGGGCGCCGATCATTCCCGCCACCGGGGTGGCCGCCATCATCCGCCGGACCCGGTCGATGAGCTCGGGCGCACGCTCCTCGCTGCCGGGGGCCAGCATCTTCGGGAGCAGGGCCCCGCCGACGGCACCGGCGCCGCCATCGCGCGCGGTTGCGGCGGCCGCGTCCCGCGCGCGCCGGCCCTCGGTCGAGTCGCCCTCGACCCGCGTATCCATGAGGATCAGCGCGCGCACGCGGTGGCGCCAGCGCCGCAGGAACTCGAAAATGACGTAGCCACCCATCGAGAGCCCGCAGAGCACCACCTCGTTGACGCCGAGGGCGTCGAGCAACGCGGCGAGGTCGGCGGCGTAGATCCCCATGCCGTAGCCGAGGTCGGGGGCATCCGACTGCCCCATCCCGCGAAGATCGGGCGCGATGCGGCGGTAGCCCTCGAGCGAGTCGATCTGGTCGCGCCAGATGGTCCGATCGAGCGGGTAGCCGTGCACGAACAGGATCGCGGGCCCCTCGCCCCGGACCTCGACGGCGAGGTTCACGCCGTTCACGGTGAGCCGTTGGGTGTCGTCGCCCGCAGCGCGCACGCTCATGAACGCCCCGAACTCCTCGGGCACCGGGATCGGCCGGCCCTCGCGGTTGATGCAGACGAAGACGAACTCGGCCGTGGCGATGAGGGTGTCGTCGCTGCTCCGCCGCGCCGTCTGGCGCATGGTGAAGCTGGTGCGGCCGCGATGGGTGAGCGCCTGGTGGAAGCGCAGCACGTCGCCCGGAAAGGCGGCGGCGTGATAGTCGATGACCGTCTTCCGCACTGCGGGCCAGGTGCCCGCGCGGGTGAAGACGTCCATCCCCGGCCCTCGCGCGAGCATCTCCCACCGCGCGCGCTCGAACAGGCTGAGGAACGACGCCTGGTTCAGGTGCCCGAACGCGTCGCACTCGTCCGGGTAGACGGTGAGGTCGATCTCGGTGGGGTGCGCCATGGTGGTTGGAAGATTACACTTCCCGGATTCGACGGAGAATGCCTCTTATGAAGCCAGCCACCGACTATATCCGGCACGCCGCCAGACTCGCCCGCAAGCTGCAGATGGACGCGGCAATGGGCGGGACGCCCCAGCCCGACGCCGAGTTCTACAAGGTGCTCGCGAAGGCGCTCGACGAGATCTCGGCCGGACTCGAGCTGGTCTCGAAGTCCGAGTGAGCGCCGCCAGCGTTCCGCTCATCGAGTCGCAGGCGGATCTGGAGGCGCTGTTCGCGCGGCTCCGGAGCGCGCCGCTGCTCGCGGTCGACACCGAAGCCGCGAGCTTCCACCGGTTCATCGACCGCGTCTACCTGCTGCAGATCAGCTCGCGCGACGAGACGGCCGTGGTGGACCCGCTGGCGGTGGAAAGCCTGGCACCGCTCTCCCTGGTGCTGGCCGATCCGGAAGTGGAGATCATCTTCCACGACGCGGACTACGATCTCCGCCTTCTCGACCGCGAGTATGGCTTCCGCGCCACCGCCGTCTTCGACACGCGGATTGCGGCGCAGCTCCTCAACGAGCCGGGCGTCGGGCTGGCGGCACTGCTCGAGAAATACCTGGGCGTGCGGCTCGACAAGCGCTTTCAGCGGGCCGACTGGTCGGCCCGTCCGCTCTCGCCCGAGATGCTCGAGTACGCCGCCTCGGATACCCGCTATCTGCCCGCGCTCCGGGACATCCTCAAGGCGCAACTCGAGGCGCGTGGCCGGCTGGGATGGGCCGCGGAGGAGTTCGCCCTGCTGGACGACATCCGCTGGAGCCCGCCGAACGGGGAGCCCGGGTATCTGAGGCTCAAGGGCGCCAAGGCGCTCAAGGGCCGAGAGCTCGCGATCCTGCGGGAGCTGCACGAGTGGCGCGAGGGGGTGGCCCAGCGGAGTGACCGAGCCACGTTCCGGATCCTCAACAACGAGCCGATGCTGACCATGTCCCGCCAGCCGCCCACGGACATGGCGGCGCTCAAGACCATTCCAGGAATCGGCGGCGAGCAGGTGGAGCGGCGGGGCCGGGAGATCCTGGCAGCGGTGAAGCGCGGACTCGGGATCCCGGACCAGGACCTGCCCCGGATCGAGCGCCCGGCCCGCCGGGCCTACGACCCGGCCTTCGAGGCGCGGCTCGAGCGGCTCAAGGCGGTGCGGAACAAGCTGGCGGCGCGGCTCGACCTGCAGCCGGGGGTGCTGTGCCCGAACGGGACCCTGGAGGCGATCGCACGGGCGAATCCAGGAAACCTGCAGGAGCTCGGCGCGATCGAGGAGCTGCGGCGGTGGCAGCTGCGGGAGGTCGGGAAGGAGCTGCTCGGGGTGGTGAAGGAGCCGGCGGGTGGGGCGGGGGGCGGGGCGAAGGCTGGAACCGTTGGCGGGTCGGAAGCCGGTTAGTCAGCCAGCATCGCCTGCAAACTGAGCTTCGACTTCACCACAGAGGCACAGAGGGCACCGAGAACGGCAAGCACTTTGTGGGTGTGCTGTTCACCCCCCGGCTGTCCTCCGTGAGTCTCGGTGCCGCCTCCGTGTCTCCGTGGTGAAAAATAGGTCGAACGCTTGATGGGCGACGCTCAGGGTGACGGACCTTCGCTTTGGACAATACGCGTACGTCACTGTGCTGCAGTAATTTACAATGCCCTGTCTAGTCACTGTACTTAACATGCTGCTATGGTGTCGCCCACCACGCACCCTAAAATCCCAAGAACGCCCGCACCCTCGGATCCATCTTGTCCGGCGTCCAGTACGGATCCCACACCAACTCCACTTCCACCCCCTGCACGCCCTCCATATCGGCCGCCACCTTCTTCACGTCATCGATGATCTCGGTACCCGCCGGGCAGCCGGGGCTGGTCAGGGTCATCCGGACGTGCACCATGCCCGGCTCGTTGACCTCGATGTCGTAGACCAGCCCAATGTCGATGATGTTGAGGTTGAGCTCGGGATCCTTCACGGCGCGGAGCGCCTTCCGGACCGACTCGGGGGTGGGAACGGTTGGGGTGGGGAGCGGGATCTCGGACATGCTCCTAACCTAACAGCCTGCCCGTCGGACGCGAGGCGGAGCCACTATCCCGTCAGCACCGCGCCACCAGCTCCTGATGGCAGCCGTGCGGCACCAGCCGGACCGCGGCGTCACTGAGGTTGGCGCGGACGAACTTGAGCTGCTTGGCCGACTCCCGCACCCGCGGGTCGAACGCCCGGTTGGTGAGGAAAATCAGGAACAGGTCTCGGGCCGGGTCGATCCAGAGCTCCGTGCCAGTGAACCCGGTGTGTCCGTACCCCGCATCGCTGATCAGCGACCCGAAGACGCTCGGTTCCTCGGCGGTGGGATCGATCTCGGGCGTGTCCCAGCCGAGCAGTCGGGACCCGGTGTGCGGCCCCTTCACGAGGAAGCGCCCCATGGTCGCCGGGCGCACCCATTGCTCCGTTGGCCCGGCGCCTGAGCGGAGCCAGACGGCCGCGAACCGCGCCAGATCCATCCCGGTCGAGAATACCCCCGCGTGCCCGGCTACGCCGCCCATCGCCACCGCGTTCTGGTCGTTCACATCGCCCGGCACGGGATGGCCGCGCCACATCCCGCTCGGAACGATCCGCCGCTTGAGCGAGGCGGGCGGCCTGTACATGGTCTGCGTCATGCCGAGGGGACCGAACACCTCACGCCTGGCGAGCTGGTCGAGCGGCAGCCCGGACACCTTTTCGAGGACCATGCCGAGGAAGAGGGCGTTGAGATCGCTGTACTCCGCACTGTCTCCCGGGACGCGGACCAGGGGCTGCGCGTAGAGCAGGTCGACGGCCCGCGCCCGGCTCCCGCGTGCCTTCAGATAGAAGGGGACGTAGCTCTTGAGGCCGCTCGTGTGATCGAGCAGCATGCGTACGGTGACCTGGTTCTTGGGGCCGCCGGAGAAGCGGGGCAGATACCGGCGGACCGGCGCCTCGAGGTCGAGCTTGCCCTGATCCACCAGCCGGAGTGCCGTGGCGGCGGTGCTCACGACCTTGGTGATCGAGGCGATATCCCACAGGCTCGAGTCCGGCTGGGGCACCGGCGACGAGGGGCTCCAGGTGAAGTGGCCGTAGCCCCGGGCGTACAGCAGCGAGTCCCGCCGCCCGATGATCACGACCGCGCCCGGATAGATGCCCTTCTGGATGCCCTCCTTGACCGCGGCGTCGATCGACGCGAACGATTGGCCGTGGGCCGGGGTGGCAGCCAGGGTCATTGCCACCACCCCGCACAGGATTCCTGCACGCCAACCGACTGCGACCATGCGATTCTCCACCCTACGGACATTGTTCGTTCGGTTTGGCCTGCTGTGGGCAGGATCTGCCGCTGACTCAGGCAACGATCGTGCCCGAGGCCTCGACCGTTCCGTGGGCAAGGAGGGGGCCGCCTACCGACCGTCGTCGGGGATGTCGCGCACGGGGCCGGGGGGCAGCCGGTAAAGCACCGCCGCGGTGCGGCGATCGCGATCCGAGAGCGTGCCGGTCCGGGTGGCGGGAAACATGACGTCGTTGGAGTCCGACGAGTGCGGCAGGCCGATGGCGTGCCCGGTCTCGTGGACCGCCACCGAGAGCAGCGCGTCGTCGGGCAGCTCCACGCCAGTGTTGGTGCGGAGGGCGAGGGAGACCAGCGCGCGCCGGACGCGACCAGACTGGTCCCAGGTCAGGTCGGTCTGGCCAGCCCGGTCGAAGTCGAAGTGGTCGATCCAACGCACCAGGATGTCGGCGCGGCTGGTATCCTGTACCGGCGAGAACTTGACCCCGATCCCCAGGCTCTCCCATCGCTCGAGCGCCGTGCGCACGTAGTCGGCCATGCGCGGGTCCCAACCCGGCACGCCGCCCTCGACGATCGCGACCCGGATCGGCGCGCCCCAGCGGTCGGGCCAGCGGCGCACCACCGAGTCGGTGCTCAGGATCAGCGAGTCGAGATACGTGGACCCGGCCTCCCGGCTCAGGGCTTCCCGTGCGGCCATGCGAGCCAGCCGAGCCTCGCCGGCGCCTCGCACGGCCGGGGTGGCGCCGCCGGAGGTCCGGCGCTTGAGATCGGGGGTGGCGCTGTGGGTTTCACTGGCCACGAGCTCGGCGGCCTGGTAATGGCGCATGAGCTTGGAGGCGCGGTCGGCCAGCACCAGCGTGAGGAGGCCAAGGATGGCCAAGGGGAGGAGGTGGCGCCGCATGGTCACAATATGGAGGGCGGTCGGCTCCGGCCGCTAGCGCCCCCCGGTCCCGGGGGGCGGCCGGACCCCCGGCGCTGGCGCCGGAACCCCCAGCCGTCTAACATTTTGCCACCTTCGAAGCCGGCGGACTCCCGGGAGGCAGCTCTGAACCTGATGGACCGATTCGCCCGGGCGCTGGTGCGCTGGCGCTGGGTGGTACTGGCAGTGTGGGCGGTGATCGGCGCGGTGGCGGCGGTCCGGGCCCCCGCGACGCCGTCGCTCCTCAACATCCGTGGCGGGAGCGCGCGGCCGACCGAGGCGTCGCGGACCGAGGACCTGCTGACCCAGCGATTCAGCCGGCCGATCGGGGAATTCTTCGCCGTCGCCCTGCAGGCACCCGCGTCGCTCGACGATCCGGCGCCGCGTGCGGTACTCGACAGCCTGCTCGCGGCGCTCGCCCGCCAGCCCTACATCCGCGGCCTCGTCTCCTACCGCTCCACCGGCGACACCACCTTCCTCAGCCGTGACCACCGCGCGACTTTCGTGATCGTGGCGCTCCAGGCTACCCGCGGCGACAGCGCTGGGGCGCTGGTGCTGCCGGTGCGAGCGCTGGTTCAGGAGACGCTGGCGCGGATGCCCGGCGGCGACCGCTACCGGGCGCAGGTGACTGGCCGTGCGCCGCTCGACCTCGACGTGCGCACGGTGGTGACGCGGGACAGCGCCGATGGGGAGAAGCGGCTCCTGCCGCTCACGCTGGTGATCCTGGTGCTCGCGTTCGGCGCGCTGGTGGCGGCGGCGCTGCCGCTGATCATCGGGGTGCTGGCGATCACCGTGTCGCTCGCGATCATCGGCGTCATCGCGCACTACACGCCGATGTCGGTGTTCGTGCTCAACATGACCACGATGATCGGGCTCGGCGTCGGGATCGACTACTCGCTGCTGATCGTCACCCGCTTCCGCGAGGAGCTGGCGCGCGGGTCCCGGCGGCGCGTGGCGGCGGCGAACACGCTGGCGACGGCAGGCCGCGCGGTCATCACCTCGGGGCTCACGGTGGTGGTGGGCTTCGGCGCCCTCCTCCTGACACCGCTGATCGAGACCCGGAGCGTGGGGATCGGCGGCCTCATCGTAGTGGCGGTCGCGGTGCTGCTCTCGATTACGCTGCTCCCCGCTCTGCTCGCGGTGCTCGGCCGCGAGATCGACCGGCCGCGCTGGCTGGCGCGCCGGCTCACATGGTACCACGCGCCGCAGGTGTGGGAGAAGTGGGCCCGCACGCTGAGCCGGCACCCGATCCGGGCGCTGGGATACGGCGGCGCGGTCATCGCGCTGCTCACCCTGCCGGTGTTCTTCATCAAGATCGGCCTGCCGTCGCGCCACTGGTGGCCGTCGGGCACCGAGGCCGGCGACGGGCTGAACGCGCTCTCCGCGATGGGCGTGGCCGGGTTCATCCAGCCGGTGCGAGTCCTGGTGCAGCTGCCCGAGGGCCGAAGCGCGGTCGAGGCGGCCGCGCTCCGCGGGCTCATGACGCTGGCCGACTCCCTCAAGGCCGACCCGCGCGTGCGCGAGGTGCGGAGCGTGGTGAACGTGGAACCCAGGGGCAGCCTGCTGGGCTACTCCGTGCTCTACAGCGATCTGCCCGCGGCGCGCGCCCGGTTTCCCGACTTTCTCGATGCCTACCTGAGCAGCGACCAGCGGCTCGCCCTGATGGACGTGATCCTCGCCGACACGACCTCGCTCACGACGGCGACGGACGTGGTGATCCGGGCGCGGCAGCTCGCCAAGGCGCAGCTCCGGGGCACCAAGGGGATGACGATCACCGTCGGCGGCTACTCGGCCGCAGCGCTCGACTTCCAGGAGGACCTGCTGGCGCGGTTCCCGCTGCTCGTGATCCTCATCCTCAGCGCCACCGCCGTGATGCTGGCGATCGCGTTCAAGTCGGTGCTGGTGCCGATCAAGGCGATCATCATGAACACGCTGTCGGTGAGCGCCACGTTCGGACTGATCGTGCTCGTGTTCCAGCACGGCGTCGGCTCCCAGATCTTCGGGCTCGACGGGCCGACGTCGGCGATCTTCGTGGCAGTGCCGGTGCTGGTGTTCGCGGTGGTGTTCGGGCTCAGCATGGACTACGAGGTGTTCCTGCTGAGCCGGATCAAGGAGGCGTTCGACCGAAGCGGGCGGAACACCGAGGCCACGATGGAGGGCCTGAGCGCGACGGCGTCGGTCATCACCTCGGCGGCGCTGATCATGATCCTGGTGTTCGGAATCTTCGCGTTCGCGCGGGTGCTGGCGATGCAGCTCATGGGCTTCGGACTGGCGGTGGCGGTGCTGCTCGACGCGACGGTGATCCGGATGGTGCTGGTGCCGGCGTTCATGCAGGCGATGGGGCGGTGGAACTGGTGGCCCGGCGTGAAGCGTATCAGGCCGAAGGGGCGGCCGTCGGCGGAGATGCCGGAGTTGGGGACGGGAGCGCGGGGGCCCCGAGGCGTTGGCTCGTGACTCGCGTCCAAGCAGCTATTTCTGGGAAGTTATCCTGATCGCCGCAGCTGCGAACTCGCTCAGGCGGGTCGCAAACGTTACGACTGCCCACGCGACCACTGCCAGCACCACCAGTGCCCATATCACGCCGACGGCGGCGAAGCGCGGCTCGCGCTGGTCGCCTTTTTCGTGCGTCCGCACCTCGACCGGCACCGCCGACCGGATCCGCGCGAAGGCCTCGCGGCGCTCGTCGCGCTCGGCAGCCTCGTCGGGGAGGCTCCGGGCGAGAGCGGTCATCGACGGGAGCGCGGGCAGGCCGAGGCCCGAATCGCCGGGCGGGCGGTAACGCTGGCGCGCCTCCCAGGCGGCGCGGATCTCGGGGTGCATGCCCACCGGCTGCCAGCTCTGGCGGGCAGCGTCGAACAGGGGCGTGGCAGGCTGGACCAGCGCCGCTTCGATCGCGTCGAGCACCGCGTCGACGTCGGCGAACCGGAAGTCGCCCGCGTCGGGATCGGTGCAGACGAAGCGCGCGGTGCCGGTCATGGCGCGCGGCTCATCGCTTCGCGTCCAGCCAGTTGGGGCCGACGCCGATATCCACCACCAGCGGCACGCGGAGCTCGACCACCTGCTCCATATGCTGCGTCACGAGCGTCCGCATCGCGTCGAGCTCGTCGGGCGGCACCTCGAAGATGAGCTCGTCGTGCACTTGCAGCAGCATCCGGCTCCGGAGCTTCCGCTCGGAAAGCGCGGCGTGGATGCGGATCATGGCGAGCTTGATCAGGTCAGCCGCCGAGCCCTGGAGCGGCGAGTTCTGCGCGGTGCGCTCACCGTAGGCACGCATGTTGAAGTTGCGGTCCTTGATCTCGGGGATATAGCGGCGCCGCCTGAAGATCGTTTCCACGTATCCCTGCTCCCGCGCGAGCTGCACCATGCGGTCGAGGAACTGCCGCACCCCCGCGAAGCGCTCGAAGTAGCGCGCGATGAACGTCTTGGCGTCCTCCTGCGAGATGCCGAGCTGGCGGCTCAGCGCGAACGGTCCCTGGCCGTAGATCGTGGCGAAGTTGATCGTCTTGGCGCGAGCGCGCATGTCGGGCGTCACCTCCGCGACAGGGACGCCGAAGATGAGCGCCGCGGTCTGCCGGTGGATGTCGCCCCCCTGCTGGAAGGCCTCGATGAAGCCGGGGTCGCCCGAGAGATGCGCCATGAGGCGCAGCTCGATCTGCGAGTAATCCGCCACCAGGAACTGCCAGCCGGCCCGGGGAACGAATCCGCGGCGGATCGCCTCGCCACGCGGGGTGCGCACGGGGATGTTCTGCAGGTTGGGCTCGACCGAGCTGAGGCGGCCGGTGGCGGCGCCGATCTGGTTGAAGCTCGTGTGGATCCGGCCGGTATGGCGGTTGACCCGGGTGGGCAGGGTGTCGACGTAGGTGCTCTTGAGCTTCTGCAGCTCGCGGTATTCGAGGATGAGCCGCGGCAGCTCGTGGCCCATCGCGGCGAGCTGCTCGAGCACGTCGGCGTCGGTGCTGGGACCGGTCTTGGTGCGCTTGAGGACCGGGAGCTGCTGCTTCTCGAACAGGATCGTGGCGAGCTGTCGCGGCGAGTTCAGATTGAGCGCCTCGCCGGCCACGCCGGCGATCTCGCCCTCGAGCCGCCGGAGGTCGCCGGTCAGCTCCGCGTTGAGCCGCGCGAAGACCGAGAGGTCGACCGAGATCCCGTCCCATTCCATGTCGGTGAGCACCTGCACGAGCGGCATCTCGATGTCGCGGAGCAGCGGCTCCATCGCCATCTCGCCGATCGCGGGGGCGAAGAAGTCGTGCAGGGCGAGAACAGTCGCGCTGTCGGCGCCGCAGTAGGCGGCCACCGCCGGGATCGGGACCTCGGCGAACGGAATCTGCGCCTTGCCCTTGCCGGTGAGGTCGGCGTAGGTCTGCATCGGGCGGCCGAAGTGCTCGAGGCTGAGCGTGTCGATCGCGTGGGAGCGGCGGCCGGGGTCGATCACGAAACTCGCGAGCATCGAGTCGTAGGTCACGCCGGCGAGCTCGACGCCCACCCGGCGGAGCACCTGCCAGTCGTACTTGATGTTGTGGCCGGCCTTGGGGACCGCGGGGTCCTGGAGCAGCGCGACCACCGGCGCGAGAGCGACATCGGTCATCGGCGGCAGGTTCCTGACCGGCGCGGGTGCCGCGAGCTCGCCGCCGCGCGGACGGTGGCCGAACGGCAGGTACCACACTTCGGTCGGGCTCGCCGCGAGCGACAGGCCGACCAGCTCGGCGTCGTGCGGCTCGATGGAGCTGGTCTCGGCGTCGAGGGCGACGAGGGGCGCCCGGCGGAGGCGCTCGACGAGCGCGGGCAGAGCGTCGGGATCGTCGACGACGACGACCTCGAGGGCGGGGCGGTCGTCGATGGCGAGCCAGTCGGCGGCGGTGGCGGGGAGGGTGGCGGTGGCGGTCGCGCCGGACGCGGGCTCGAGGGCTTCGGCGGTCTCTCCGTCGTCAGCCCGAGCGGACCGCTGGGGCCAGGCGTCGGGTGATGGCCCCTTCGCTTCGCTCAGGGTGACGCCTCGGGGGGTGTCCGCCAGGGTGACTCCTCGGGGAGTGTCGGCGGGGGCCGACGCTTCGTCGGCGGTAGGGGCCGGGTCTTCGTCGTCCGCGGAACCGGCCTCTCCGCCGCCGACGGCGATCAGTGCCCCACCGTCCGCGAGGTCACCCTGCCCTGCCGCTCGCACTTCTGCCACTGTGCCCGCTCCGGTACCAGCCCCAGTCCCCACCCCCACGCCCCCCGCCCCGCCCTGCCCCAACCGCCGCGCCAGCGAGAAAAACTCCAGCTCGGTCAGGATCCGGATCAGTGCATCCCGATCGGGCTCCTGCAGCACCAGATCGGCGAGGTCGAGCTTCACCGGCACATCGCGCTGGATGGTGACGAGCTCCTTCGATAGCCGAGCGGCGTCGGCCTGGGCGAGCAGCGCCTCACGGGTGCGCTTGGCGGTGACCTCGGCGGCGCGGGAGAGGATGGTATCGAGGTCGCCGTACTCGGCGAGGAGCTTCTGGGCGCCCTTCTCGCCGATGCCCTTCACGCCGGGGATATTGTCGGACGTATCGCCCACGAGGGCCAGGAAGTCGACCACCTGCGACGGCGGGACGCCAAGCCGCTCGGCGGCATTGGACGCGTCGACCCAGACCTCGTCGACCGCGGCGGGCCCGCCACGGCCGGGGTTGAGGAGGACGATGCCGGGCCCGATGAGCTGGTAGAAGTCCTTGTCGCCCGAGACGATGACGGAGCGGAGGCCGCCGGCGGCACCGGCCTGGGCCAGGGTGCCGATGACGTCGTCGGCTTCGTAGCCGGGGATGGCCACGAGCGGGATCCGGAACGCGGCGAGCAGCGCGATGACGCGCTCGACGGCGCGGTCGAAGTCGGCCTGGAGCGAGTCGTCGAGCTTTTCGCGGGTGGATTTGTACTCGGGATAGCGCTCCTCGCGGAACGAGCTGCCGGCGTCGTTGACCCAGGCGACGTAGTCGGGGCGGTATTTCTCGCGCAGGCGGAGGAGGAAATTGACCACACCCCAGGCGGCGGACGTGTTCTCTCCCTTGGTGGTGCGGAGCGGCCGGCTGATCATCGCGTAGAACGCGCGATAGATCAGGGCATACCCGTCGATCAGGAAGAGCTGCGGGGGGGTGTGGTTGGGCATGTGGGGAAGATAAGGCGAAAAACTCGAGGCGGCGCGCCGTCAGTCCGAGCCCTTCGCTGCGCTCGAGGGCAGGCTCCGCGAGGGACCTTGCCCGGCCGAGCTCGAACCCAGGCGGCCGAGCTCGGACCCCCGGAGGAGAAGGTCCCTCGCGGAGCCTGCCCTCGAGCGCAGCGAAGGGCTCGGACTGACGGCGCGCCGCCTCGAGTTTTTCGCCTTATCTTCCCCACATGCCCAACCACACCCCCCCGCAG
>Ga0137463_1000606_pt1 | contig 11928 bp, 13 predicted proteins | sample EasRivERMGT800_2_FD_102333 | JGI IMG/M metagenome (GOLD analysis project Ga0137463, IMG submission 102333) | Soil microbial communities from meander-bound floodplain in the East River, Colorado, USA - East River MetaG ERMGT800_2 | ecosystem: Environmental > Terrestrial > Soil > Floodplain ...
CTACGTGCTCGGTATCACCAAGGCGTACGCCACGCGCGTCGGCTCCGGGCCATTTCCGACCGAACTCGAGGACGCCACCGGCGAATTGCTGCGCTCGCGCGGGAAGGAATTCGGCGCCACCACCGGAAGGCCGCGCCGCTGCGGCTGGTTCGATGCCCCCGCGCTCAGGCGCTCGGTGCAGATCAACGGCGTGACCGGCCTGTGCGTCACCAAACTCGATGTGCTCGATGGCATGGACCGCGTGAAGCTGTGCACCGGGTATCGCATCGACGGCGAACCTCGCGACCTGCTTCCCCTCGGGGCCGAGGATGCCGATCGTTGCGAGCCCGTGTACGAGGAAATGCCTGGCTGGCAGGAGAGCACGCTGGGTGTCCGGGATTACGCGAAGCTGCCGGCAAACGCCCGCGCCTACCTGGAGCGCCTGCAAGTCCTGTGCGGCGCTCCGGTCGACATGATTTCGACCGGAGCAGACCGGGAGGAGACCATCGTGCGGCGGCATCCGTTTCACTGAGTTGGTGGAGAAGTGCATGCTGCAAGGAGCCATACCCTTCCCTCCGGAATTTGCCCGGCGGTACCGGGAATTGGGTTACTGGCAGGACCGGTGTCTTGCGGCGGAATTTGCAGACGCATTCGTGCGCTACTCCGAGCGCGTCGCGGTCGTAGATCGTGGCAAGTCCTTCACCTATGTGGAAATCGATAGCGTCTCCGACCGCCTCGCGCTGAATCTCCTCGATGCAGGCTTGCGGCCTCTCGACCGCGTGGTGGTGCAGCTTCCGAACGTCGTCGAATTCGTCTACCTGTATTTCGCGCTGCAGAAGATCGGCGCGATCCCTATCGCGGCGCTCGCCACGCACCGCTATCTCGAGGTGAGCCAGTTCGCGAGGCTCTCGGGGGCCGTCGCTTGCGTCACGCCCGATCGTCATGGTGAATTCGATTTCACCGACATGGTGACCCGGGTGCGCAGGGACGCCGCCACGGTGCGGCTCGGGATCGTGCTCGGCCGCGCGCCCGCGGGATTCCTTTCTCTGGAGGAACTCATCTCGACCCCGGCTCGCCGCCCGCTGGACGAGCTGCGCAATCTGAAGATCGATCCGGGCGAGCCCTGTATATTCCAGCTCTCCGGCGGCACCACCGGCGTGCCCAAGCTCATACCCCGGACGCACAACGACTACGCCTACAACTCCAGGATCGCCTCGAGTGTCTGCCGGGTTGGCGGCGACTCGGTGCTGCTGCTGGCGCTGCCCATCGCCCACAACCTGCCGCTCGCGTGCCCGGGGCTGCAGGGGTATATCCTGCACGGCGGCAAGGTGGTGCTTTCCGCGGGCGCCAGGCCCGAAGACTTGTTTGCGCTGATCGAACGACACCGCGTTACGCATCTCAAGGTCGTGCCGGCGCTGCTCATCCGCCTGATCAACGACGAGTCCATCGGCAAGTACGACCTTTCCTCGTTGCAGGTGATCCAGAGCGGGGGCCAGCGCATGCAGCCCGAGGTCAGATTGCGCGCCAAGGCGCTGATTCCCAGCGTAACGGTTCAGGAGAATTTCGGCATGTCCGAGGGCATGCTGTTCTTCGTGGACCTGGACGATCCCGAGGACGTCCGCCTGGAAACCTGCGGCCGGCCGCTGTCGCCGGACGATGAGGTCAGGCTGGTCGACGACGAGGGCAGGGAAGTGCCAGCCGGGGAAGTCGGGGAACTGACCTGCCGCGGTCCGTACACCCTGCGCGGCTATTTTGGCGTGCCCGAGTACAACGCACGACAGTTTACGCCTGACGGCTTCTACCGCTCCGGGGACCTGATGCGGCGGCACGCATCGGGCAACTACGTGGTCGAAGGCCGCAAGAAGGACCTGATCAACCGCGGTGGCGAGAAGATCAGCGCCGAGGAAATCGAAAACCTGATTCTCTCGCATCCCACGGTGCAGAACATTGCCTGCGTGCCGATGCCCGATCCTGTCCTGGGCGAAAGGATGTGCGCCTGCGTGATCCTCAAGCGCGGCTGCTCGCTGACGCTGAAAGAGCTGATCGCCTTTCTCATGGACAAGGAGATCGCCAAGTTCAAGCTGCCCGAGCGGATAGAGATTCTTGAAGACTTCCCGGTGTCGACTTTCGGGAAAGTTTCCAAGAAGACCCTGAGCGAGATGGTAGCGAAGAAGCTCGAGCAGGAGCATCGCCCAGGCGCGCATTTGACGGGAGCCCCATGAGAATCATCGACCTGCACTGCTACCCTGGAACGCAGGAATGGATCAGCTGCCAGGGTCCCTATGTCGAAGCTCTGGCGAAATACTGGAACAGGGGCTGGGCCGCGAAAACGGAGGAGGAGGTGATCCGCGACTTCACCGACGCCGGCGTCGAGGCGCTGCTGGTGGCGCTCGACCTGGAGACGACCATCGCCACGCCCCCGTGCACCAACGAATACGTGCACGCCATGTGGAAGCGCCATCCCGGCCGCGTCATTCAGGCCTGGGGAGCGGTGGAGCCCGCGAAGGGGGAAACGGCGATGGCCCAGGCGAGGAAGGCGGTCAGGGAACTCGGCATGATCGGCTTTCACTTCCATCCGATCATGCAGCACTTCGCCGTCAACGATCGCCGCTACTACCCGCTGTTCGAGGTCATCAGCGAGCTGAAAGCCGCCGTGATGATCGACGTGGGCACCACCGGCATGGGCGCGGGGCTGCCGGGCGGCATGGGCGCGAGGATCCGTCACGCGCATCCGTCGGCGATAGACGATCTGGCGGCGGATTTTCCGGACCTGAAGATCATCATGGCGCATCCCGGCTGGCCCTGGGTCGACGAGACCACGGCGGTCGCGCTGCACAAGGGCAACGTCACCTGGGAAATGTCGGGCTGGGCGCCGAAATACTTTCCGGCTCAGCTCAAAGTGGACATGCGTGCGCGGTTGCAGGACAAGATCATGTTCGGCAGCGACTACCCCAGCCTGCCCTATGCGCGCATCCTCAAGGAATGGAGCGAGCTCGGCTATCCCGACGCGGTGATGGAGAAGATCTTCCACGGGAACGCCGAACGCATCCTGGGCTTGTAGCCCGCGGTCGTTAGCCGCCGCGACCATGAAGGCAAGTCAATCGCTGTTTGTCGACATCCGCGGCATGCGCTGTCATTGCCGCGTGTGGGGGCCGGAAAGCGCGCCGCGGCTGTTCCTGCTGCACGGCTGGATGGACTGTTCGGCGTCGTTCCAGTTCCTGGTCGACGCATTTCACCGCGAGTGGCGGGTGATCGCGCCGGACTGGCGCGGTTTCGGAGAGAGCGAGTGGGGCGGAGAGGAAAGCTACTGGTACCCCGATTACCTTGCAGATCTCGACGCCTTGCTGCGCCATTTCCAGCTCGAGGCGCCGGTCTGTCTCGTCGGTCACAGTCTGGGCGGCAATGTAGCGGCCTTTTACTCGGGGACACGGCCGGCGCGGGTCGCGAAACTCGTCAACCTCGAAGGATTCGGGCTGGCGAGGAACGACCCCAGCGAAGCGCCGGCCTCCTATGCGCGCTGGCTGGATGCGCTGGCCACCGAGGCCAGGCTGCGCGATTACGTCTCGTTCGATGCGCTCGCGGATCGCCTGCAGAAAAACAACCCACGTCTTAAGCGCGAGCGTGCAGAATTTCTCGGGCGTCACTGGGGACGGGAGGAAGGGGCCCGAGTCGTGCTGCGGGTCGATCCCCGGCACAAACGCGGCAGCCCGGTACCGTTCCGGCTCGACGAAGCCATGGCGTGCTGGCGCAACATCGCCGCGCCCGTTCTCTGGATCGAGGGTGCCGAGTCGGAAAATTTCGCGCGCCACCGCCTGCGGCCGGAAGACTGCGCCGCGCGAAAAGCCTGCTTTCGCAACCGGTCCGAACACGTCCTTCCAGGTGCCGGGCATATGCTGCATCACGATCAGCCCGAACGGCTGGCGTCGCTGATCGAGGCATTCCTGGTTTGACAGCCCCCTGAGCGTGCTAAATACTGAGGATGTTCATTGTTCAACCACGGTGCTTCCGAAGTGTCCACGAATGCACAAAGACCGGCGGCGCTCGTCACCGGCGCCGCGAGCGGCATCGGCAGGAGTGCATGCCTTGCCCTGGCGCGCGCCGGCTACGATGTCGCGATCAACTATAGTTCGAGCGATGCCGCGGCCCGCGCGACCGCGGCGGACGCGGAAAAACTGGGAGCGAAGACTCTCGTCGTCAAGTGTGACGTAAGCGACGAGGCCGCCGTACGCCTGATGCTGAAATCGGTCGGCGAGCGTTTCGGGCGGCTCGACGTTCTCGTAAACAACGCAGGAACTACTGCCCAGTGGAAGCCGAAAGACCTGGAGAGCCTGTCGCTGGAGGACTGGGACCGGGTGTTCGCGGTCAATGTGCGCGGCCTGTTCCAGGTCACGCGCGCGGCGGTGCCGTTGTTGCGCGCAGCCAAAGGCTGCATCGTCAACACGGCGAGCATCGTCGGGTTGCGGCCTGGGCCGCAACCGCTTCCCTACGCGGCAAGCAAGGCGGCGGTGATCAATCTGACCAAGACGCTTGCGTGGAATCTGGGGCCGGAGATACGCGTCAATGCGGTTGCGCCGGGGTGGATGGAAGGCGACTGGATGCAGCGCATGCTCAAGGACAAGTACGACGACCTCATGGGCAAACGCGCCAAGGCGACACCGCTCAAGCGTTGCGTGACGGCTGACGATGTCGCCGAAACCATGATGACGCTGATCCAGGCGAACCGCTTCGTCACGGGGGAAGTGATCGTGATCGACGGCGGATTTGCCAGCTCGACCTAAAGCGCGGTGAACCCGGCGGCAGGCGCCGGGCCAGGCGTTGCTGCCGCTATAATGGCGGTCGCGAACAGGGTCCGAGGGAACAAGGGGTAAGCATGTCTGCAAGCGAGATGCCGAATTCCGGCGCACTCAGTGCCGAGGAGTTGAAACTCGCGGAGTTGATCGTCACTGCTCTCAACCTGGAGACGCCGGCGGCATCGATCGACCCGAACGCCCCGTTGTACGGCGAGGGCCTCGGCCTGGATTCGATCGATATCCTCGAAGTGGCTTTGGCGGTTTCCAAGGCGTACGGGGTGAAGCTGCGCTCCGATGACGAGCAGAACCGCAAGATCTTCGCCTCCCTGCGTGGTCTCACGCAGCACATCCAGCAGCACCGGGCCAAGTAGGCGTCGGGGGCCAGCCGGCGCTTATTCATGGCCGATCTTCCGCTGATTCGCAGCTATTCCGCCGGCGAGGCGTTCGCGTATCGGGCCGGACGGCGCATTCCGGTCGAGGCTTTTCTCGGCGACGCAGCGCATCTGGCAGATGTCCTTCCGGATCGGCCGCACGTTGTGAATTTGTGCGCCGACCGGTACCGTTTCACAGTGGGCCTGGCGGCGGCGCTCCTGCGCGGGCAGGTCAGCCTGTTTCCGTCGAATTCGACCCCGGATCTCCTCGAGCGGGTCGGGCGAGGCTATCCCGGGGCGTATTGCCTGAGCGACGGCGCCGGCGACACGCCACAGCTGGAGACGTTCGCCTATCCGGAGATGTCCTCGCCCGTGACCGGGCCGATGGCCGTTCCTCTTGTGCCGGAAGCGCAGGCAGCGGCGGTATTGTTTACATCCGGATCGACGGGGGAGCCGGTGCCGCACGCGAAGACGTGGGGCGCGCTGGTGAGGAGCGGGCTCGCCGAGATCGAGCGCCTCGACCTGACCGCGCACCGCAATATGGCCCTGCTCGGCACGGTGCCGCAGCAACACATGTACGGCCTGGAGTCCACCGTGCTGGCGGTGATGCAGGGCGGTCTCGCGATGCATGCCGGACGACCATTTTTTCCTGCCGACGTGTGCGCCGAACTGGAGGCTTTGCCGCGCCCGCGGGGACTGGTAACCACGCCCGTGCACCTGCGGGTTCTGCTCGGCGAGTCCGGCGCGTTGCCTGCGGTCGACTTCCTGCTGTGCGCGACGGCACCGCTCTCGCCGCAACTGGCGGCGGAAGCCGAGGCGCGATTCGCTTCGCCGCTTTTCGAGATCTACGGCTGCACCGAAGCCGGCCAGGTCGCTACGCGCCGGCCGGCACGGTCGCAGGAGTGGCGCCTGCTTCCGGGATTGAGGCTGCGTGCCGTCGACGGAGGCTTCGGGGTGAGCGGCGGGCACGTGGAAGGGGAGGTGCCGCTCGGCGATGTGATCGAACCCCGGGGTGAAGATACTTTCATTCTGCATGGGCGCAGCGCGGACCTGGTCAATATCGCCGGCAAACGCACCTCGCTCACGCATCTTAATTTTCATCTGAATTCCATCGCAGGCGTGAAGGACGGCGCGTTCGTCATGCCCGAGGAAGACGACGGGACGGTGGCTCGCCTCTTGGCCTTCGTGGTCGCTCCGGGACTCTCGAGTGAGGTCCTGTTGTCGGCCTTGCGGCAACGAATCGATCCGGCATTCCTTCCCCGTCCGCTGTGCTTCGTCGATTCGCTGCCTCGCAACGAGACGGGCAAACTGCCGCGGCTGGCGCTGGACCGCCTGGTCAGCCGACTCGCCAGGGTGGAATAGCGTTGGCGTTCCTCGAGCGCGCCTTTGCGCCGGATCACCCGGCCGCGCAGGGACACTTCCCCGGCAATCCGATCATTCCGGGTGCGGTGCTGTTGAGCGAGGTGCTCCTCGCGATCGAAGCCGACCTGGGCAGGCGGCTGCAGTCCTGCAGGGTCAGGTCGGTGAAGTTCCTCCATCCGGTACGCCCCGGGGACAGAATCCGCATCGAGTACTCCGGTCGCGGCGACCCGGGACTGCGCATCACCTGCAGCGCAGGGGGGCGCCCCGTTCTCGCCGGCGAGGTGTGGTGTGACACTTCCCGCCCGGGATAGCGATCGATGCAGGCGAGGGGAAGGCGTTTCTGGTACTTTCCTCACACCGTTTTCCTGTCTCTGGCCACCACACTGTTACGATTGGGCATGGGATCTATCCTGAGTAATGCAACGGCGATCGGTGCCGACAACGGCCGTCGCTGGAAACCGAGACCCATAATCTGGATCTCGGTGCTGGTGCACGGAGCGGCGGCGCTGTCGCTGGCTGTGCACCCGGAAGGCTGGGCCTGGGCGGTGGCGGCGCTCCTGGCAAATCACTCGGTTTTGGTCGGGGCTGTCCTGTCGCCGCGCGGATCCTGGCTGGGCCCAAACCTGGTGCGTCTGCCGGCCGCTGCGGCGCACCGCGGCGAGATTTGCCTCACGTTCGACGACGGCCCGGACCCGGTGCTCACGCCGCAGGTTCTGGAACTGCTCGACCGGTACCGGGCCAAGGCGAGTTTCTTCTGCGTCGGCGAGAAGGCGGCCGCGTTCCCGGAACTGGTGAAGGAGATCGCACGCCGCGGCCACAGCGTCGAGAACCACAGCTACCATCATCACGCCGTGTTCGCTCTTTTCGGCGTGGCGCGGCTCAAGCAGGAAGTGGAGGCTGCGCAGTCAATCCTGACCGCGATCACCGGCCGTTCGCCGCGGTTCTTCCGCGCGCCGGCAGGATTTCGCAGCCCGTTGCTCGACCCCGTGCTCGCATCGCGGGCGCTGCAGTACGCGTCCTGGACACGCCGCGGATTCGACGCCGTGAGCGGTGATCCGCGGCGCGTGCTGCAACGGCTTACCCGGGGTCTTGCCGCCGGCGATGTGCTGCTGCTGCACGACAACGCCCGCGTCGTGCTGACGGTGCTTCCCGCGCTTCTGGATGAGATCGGCGCAAAAAGCCTGCGCCCGGTTTCACTCGCTGCGGCGTGCGGCGAAGACGTGGCGGCATAGACCGACACCCGTGTAGGCACGTGCAACCTTTCGTCATCAGCCACTTCTCGATCGTCAACAGCCTGGGTGACGGAGTGGAGGCGGTGCTGCACGGCCTGCGCGAGAAGAAATCCGGTCTCACGCCGTGTGACTTCGATTCCGCAGCGCTCGATACCCATATCGGGCGCGTCCCCGGGCTGGAACGCGGTCCGGTTCGATCCGACCTCGCCGCCTACGACTGCCGCAACAACCGTCTGGCGCAGCGCTGCCTGGAACAGGACGGGTTCGCCGCGCAAGTGGCTCAGGCACGCGGGCGCTACGGGCCGGGCAGGGTAGGCGTGTTCCTCGGCACCAGCACCTCGGGAATCCACGCGACCGAGCTGGCCTACCGGCGGCGAGACCCTGGCAGCGGCGCCCTCCCAGGCGACTACCACTACGCTGAGACCCAAAACGTTTTTTCGCTTGGCGAGTTCGTGCGGCGCCACTGCGGGCTCAACGGTCCCAGCCTCGTCGTATCCTCTGCATGTTCCTCCACGGCCAAGGTGTTCGGAAACGCCGCACGCATGATCTCCGCCGGAGTCTGCGACGCCGCCGTGGTCGGCGGTGCCGACAGCCTGTGCCTGACCACGCTCTACGGGTTTCATTCGCTGGGGCTTACCTCGCCGGGTCCGTGCCGTCCTTACGACGTGGAGCGCAACGGCATTTCTGTCGGTGAAGGCGCCGGCTTTGCGCTCGTCGAGAAAGAGGATCGCGCGGTGACCGGCTCGGTTCTGCTCTTCGGCGTCGGCGAGAGTTCCGACGCCTATCACATGTCCACGCCGCACCCGGAGGGACTGGGCGCGAAGATGGCCATGCGGCGGGCCCTGGAATCGGCAGGCCTCGGCCCCTCGGACATCGACTACGTCAACCTGCACGGCACGGCCACGAAGACCAACGATGCCAGCGAAGACCGGGCGGTGGTCGAGATATTCGGCACCGACACGCCGTGCAGCTCGACCAAGGGATCGACGGGCCACCTCCTGGGGGCTGCGGGAATCACTGAAGCCATCGTCTCTATCATGGCGATCGCTCATGGTTTCATGCCCGGCGGCGCGAATACCCGGGAGGTGGACCCGGAGCTGAAGTGCCAATATCTCCTCGCGACAAGGCACGCCCGGGTACGCCGCGTCCTCAGCAACTCGTTCGGCTTCGGTGGCAGCAACTGCAGCCTGGTATTCGGGGCCCGGGGGTGAATCGCGTATTCGTCGAGGGCGTCGGCATCGTCGGCCCGGGACTGGCCGGCTGGATGGCAAGCCGTCCGGTGCTTGCCGGAACCGAGGCCTACCGTCCGGTGCCGACGGTCGTCGCCGCGAGCAACCTGCTGCCCGCCGCGGAGCGGCGCCGCACCCCGATGGCGGTGAAGCTCGCGCTCGCCGCAGGCGAGGAGGCCTTCAGGAATGCCGGCCGCGACGCGGCCACGACCGCCACCGTGTTCGCTTCTTCATCGAGCGATGGCGATACGCTGCACCAGATGTGCGAAACGCTGACCACGGCGGAGCGCGAAGTGTCGCCAACGCGGTTTCACAATTCCGTGCACAACGCCGCCGCCGGCTACTGGAGCATCGCCACGCGCTGCCGGGAGCCGTCGACGAGCCTCGGTTGCTCGGATTCGAGCTTCGCCGCGGGTCTGCTCGAAGCGGCGGTGCAGGTCGGAACGGGCGTACCGGTCGGCCTGATTGCCTACGATCAACCCTATCCCGAGCCGCTGCATTCGGCACGACCCATCTTCTCGAGTTTCGGCGCCGCCCTGGTCATGACATCTCAGCCGGGTGACAACGCCTTTGCCAGACTCGATATCGAGTTCGTCCCCGGTCCGGGTCAGGCGACGCGCATGTCCGATGCGGCGCTGGACGCGGCAAGGCTCGGCAATCCGGCGGCGCGCGCGCTTCCCCTTCTCGCGACGCTGGCGCGCGGGGGCGGCGGCATCGTCGTTCTGGATTTCCTTTCCGGCGCGCAGCTGCGAGTCGCCGCAAGCCCATGCTGATCGGGCGCGACAGGATCGCCGCTCTGATTCCCCATGCCGGTGCCATGCAGCTTCTCGATGCCGTGCTTCACTGGGACGCGAACGGAATCCGCTGCGTCAGCCGCACGCACCTCGATTCGGCCAATCCGCTGCGCTGCGGCGGAGAGTTGCCCGCGCTTTGCGGCATCGAGTACGCCGCCCAGGCGATGGCTTTGCACGGCGGTTTGAGCGGGCAGGCCGGCGCGAAGCCGCGCGCGGGCTACCTGGCCAGCGTGCGCGAAGTGAATTGCGCGAGGCGCCGCCTCGACGACCTGGAGGGAGATCTCGTCGTCTCAGCCGAAAAGCTCATGGGCGAAGGCAGCCACGTGATCTATGCATTCGAAGTAAGCGTGGGCGAGCACCGCGTGCTCGACGGGAGGGCCGCGGTGGTGCTCGACGCGGAACAGGCGAAAACATGAAGCGCGCGCTCGTCACCGGCGGCAGCGGCGCGATCGGGGCGGCGGTATGCCGCCGCCTGGCCGCCGACGGCTGCCACGTCTACGTGCATGCGAACCGTCGCGCGGAGGAAGCGCTGGCGCTGGCGGCGGCGATCGTTGCCGCAGGCGGCTCCGCATCCAGCGTTGCATTCGACGTCGCCGATGGCGAGGCGACGCTGAAGGCGCTGCAGAAGGTCCTCGAGGCAGGACCGATCCAGGTGCTCGTCAACAACGCCGGGATCCACGACGACGCCGTCATGCCGGGAATGAAGCCGGAGCAATGGTCGCGCGTGATCGACGTTTCTCTCAACGGATTCTTCAACGTGACGCAGCCGCTGCTGCTTCCGATGCTGGGCACGCGCTGGGGTCGCATCGTCAGCGTTTCCTCGGTGGCGGCGCTCGCCGGCAATCGCGGCCAGACCAACTACGCCGCGGCCAAGGCGGGTCTGCACGGGGCGACCAAGGCGCTGGCCCTCGAGCTCGCGAGCCGGGGAATCACCGTGAACGCCGTCGCCCCCGGGATCATCGAATCGCCGATGAGCGGCGAAGCGTTCGGCCGCGAGGTCATCGAGCGCATCGTTCCGATGAAGCGCTCGGGCAAACCGGAGGAAGTCGCCGACCTGATCGGGTTTCTCGCTTCGGAGCAGGCCGGCTACATTTCCGGCCAGGTCATCTCGATAAACGGCGCGATGCTCTGAGCGCGCGCCTTACCTCGCGACTTCGACCTTTGCGTCCGAGGTCTGGAGGATCCAGGCGACGGCGATGCCCGAGGTGAAATTGTGCGTAGCCTTCACCAGCGGGCTGTCGGCGAAAACCGCTCCGCTCACGCTGTCCAGTTTGGCAAAGGCGCCCACCCAGAGCCCGGAGTAGCGTTTGCTGAGCGCAGCGATCCAGGTCGTGCCGGCGTAGCCGCCGCCGACACTGAACACCGGCCTGCCGGGCGTCGCGTACGCGGGATCCACCGAGTAGAAATAGCGGTTGTAGCCCGCGTCGGAATACAGGACGCCGGCTTGCAGGCCGAGATTGAGGCCGCGCTCTCCGAGCAGGTCGTGCACGTCCAGGTTCAGGTTCGGCTGGGAGACCCAGCCGACGTGCGCGATATGGGAGAAATCCGAGGCGATGACCTTGCGCGTGGGCAGCCTGAATTCCAGGACCTGCCTTCGGTCCGGGGAGCGGTACACGATGAAATTCAGCGAGGCGCCGACTTCCAGAGTCGCGTCGAGGTCGGGCATGCCGGCGCGCGCGTCGTTGTTCCTGACCGGAGGGGTTCCGCTGATGCTCAGGTCCAGTTCCACCCGGTCGGTGTCGAAGAGCCGGCCATGCAGCCTGCGGTCGTCGACTTTCAGCGTATCGCCCCGGTAGACGACATACGGGACGGGGAGCACCCAGTTGCGATACTGATTGGCGCCCCGGTAGTGCGCCAGGTAGGCGGTGCCGATGCCTGCGCCCGCCTCCCACAGAGGAAGCGGTTCGGCGCAAGCTGCGCCGGCCGCAAGGCACAACAGCAACACGCTGCGGAAGCATCCGCCGCCGCCGAGTGAACTCGCGAAGTTTACGCCGAAGGACTCTATCCCGCGGACAGACAAGATAGAATCCAGTGTTGCTGGCTTGGTACCGAGGAAGGGACTCGAACCCCCACAGTGTTGCCACCGCTAGGACCTGAACCTAGTGCGTCTACCAATTCCGCCACCTCGGCGAAAGGGCCGCGCCAATTCCGGTCTTCAGCCCGAGCGCGGA
>Ga0137463_1000607_pt1 | contig 11919 bp, 11 predicted proteins | sample EasRivERMGT800_2_FD_102333 | JGI IMG/M metagenome (GOLD analysis project Ga0137463, IMG submission 102333) | Soil microbial communities from meander-bound floodplain in the East River, Colorado, USA - East River MetaG ERMGT800_2 | ecosystem: Environmental > Terrestrial > Soil > Floodplain ...
CCGCTCGCCGGGATATCTTTGCCACAACAACGCGCGCGAGACGCGCGACATCCACCTGTGCATCGAGTGGGCGGCGTCTCAAGCATGGTGCAGCGGCAAAGTGGGGATGAATGGCATTTCCTACTACGCGAGCAATCAATGGCGCGCCGCCGCGTCGCAGCCGCCGCACCTCGCGGCGATCTGCGTGTGGGAAGGCTGGTGCGACAGCTATCGCGACGGCAACCGCCACGGCGGAATCATCTGCAGCTTCCGCAAAAACTGGCAGGACATGCAGGTAAAGACCGTGCAGCACGGCGTCGGCGAGCGCGGCGCGAAGAGCCGCGTCACGGGCGATGTGGTGTGCGGCCCGGAAACGCTCGCGGAAGCGGAGCTCGTCGAGAATCGCGAGAACATGTGGGCGGAAATTCTCTCGCGCCCGCTCGACGGATCGTACTACCGCGAGCGCACGGCCGACCCGGCCAGGGTTGTCGTGCCGCTGCTCTCGGCGGCGAACTGGGGCGGGCAGGGCCTGCACACGCGCGGTAATTTCGAGGGTTTCATGGGCGCTGCCTCCGGGCAGAAGTGGCTCGAGGTGCACGGCAGCTCGCACTGGGCGCCGTTCTACACCGATTACGGAGTCAAGCTGCAGAAGCGCTTCTTCGATCATTTCCTGAAGGGCATTGCCAATGGCTGGGACGGGCAGCCGCGCGTGCTTCTCAACGTGCGCCATCCCGGCGAACAATTCGTCCCGCGCCACGAAAAGGAATGGCCGCTCGCGCGCACGAAGTGGACGCGCTTTTATCTTGATCCGCGCGAAATGCGCCTGTCTCCCACGCCCGCTTTTTCGACCGGCTCGCCGGACCTGCCGGTCACCTATGATGCGACGGGCGACGGCGTCACCTTCTCCACGCCTCCGCTCGATGCGCAAACCGAGATCACCGGACCGTCCGCGCTGAAACTTTTTGTTTCTTCGTCGACCGCCGACGCGGATATCTTCGCGGTGGTTCGCGTATTCGATCCTCAAGGGAAGGAAGTCGTGTTCCAAGGCGCGCTCGACCCGCACACGCCGGTTGGGCAGGGCTGGCTGCGCGCCTCGCACCGCAAGCTCGATCCCAAGCGCTCGCTGCCTTACCGCCCGTATCACGCGCACGACGAGAAGCAGCCGTTGAAACCGGGCGAGATCGTCGAGCTCGACATCGAGATCTGGCCGACCTGCATCGTCGTTCCCCGCGGTTACCGTGTCGCGCTCACCGTCCGCGGCAAGGACTACGAGTACGAGGGCGAGGCGGCGGTGCTCTCCAACATGAAAAATCCCATGCGCGGATGCGGACCCTTTGTGCACGACGACCCGACAGACCGGCCGCCGGCGGTCTTCGGCGGCAAGGTCACGCTGCACTTCGGTGCGGGGAGGCAGGCGAGGGTGCTGCTGCCGGTCATTCCCTCGAATTAGAATTTGTCTCTGCAGGTACGCCCAGGTACACCGCAAACTCAGACGGGCCGATATACTGGGACGTATGTCCGAGTCCAGATTCAGGCGTCTTCTGCTCACTGGCGCGGCCGGCGGCCTCGGACGTGTGCTGCGCGAGAAGCTGAAGCCTCACGCCGACGTGCTGCGGCTTTCCGACCGCGCCGATCTCGGCGCCGCCCGTGCTCAGGAGGAGATTCGTCTCTGCGACCTTGCCGACCGGCGGGCCGTAATGGCGCTGGTTGAAGGCGTAGATGCCGTCGTGCACCTCGGCGGGATCTCGGTCGAGGGTCCGTTCGAGCCGATTCTTCAGTCCAATATCGTCGGCGTATTCAACCTTTACGAAGCGGTGCGCAAGCGCGGGGTGAAGCGCGTCGTATTCGCCAGCTCCAACCATGCGATTGGCTTCTACCGGCAGGACGAATTCATCGACGCTGAAGTGCCGATGCGTCCGGACGGCTACTACGGCATCAGCAAGTGCTTCGGGGAAAATCTTTCGCGGTTCTACTTCGATCGGTACGGAATCGAAACCGTGTGCCTGCGCATCGGCTCGTCGTTTCTGGAGCCGCGCGACCGGCGCATGCTCATCACCTGGCTCGGCTACGACGATCTTTCCGAGCTCGTGCGCAGCGCAATGTTCCGCCCCGGCGTGGGCCACATGGTGGTCTACGGCGTTTCCGCGAACCGCGACAAATGGTGGGACAACGGCAACGCCATGCGTCTCGGCTTCGTCGCCAAAGAGAGTTCAGAGCGCTTCCGCGCCAAGGTCGAGGCGGCGAGCCCGGCCCTGGACCCGGGCGACCCGGCGAGAATCTACCAGGGCGGCGCGTTCGTGCGCGCCGGCCCGTTCGAAGACTGAGCGTTCCCGCAATGAAAAAAGGAGGAGATCCGTGCGCCTGATCATACGCAGCTTCATCGCAAGCTTCGCCGCGCTCGCAGTTGCGGCCCACGCCAAAGAATTCCGCTCGGCTGACGTGCACCCGCTGGACTATCCGACCGTGCTGGCGGTTGGCCAGATGGGCAAGCTCATTTCCGAGCGCAGCGGAGGCCGGCACAGCATCAAGGTCTACGGAAACAGCACGCTCGGCAGCGAGAAAGATACCATCGAGCAGGTGCGCATCGGGGCCCTGGACATGATCCGCATCAATGTCGCGCCGATGAACAACGTCGTGCCCGAGACCATGGTGCCGACGATGCCCTTCGTCTTCCGCTCGACCGCGCACATGCGCAAGGTGCTGGATGGCCAGATCGGCGACGAGATCCTGAAAGCATGCGAGAAGCAGGGCCTGGTCGGCCTCGCCTTCTACGACAGCGGGTCGCGCTCTTTCTACACGGTCAAGAAACCCATCAAGACGCTCGCCGACATGAAGGGGATGAAAATCCGCGTGCAGCAGTCCGACCTCTGGGTGGCGATGATGCAGGCCCTGGGCGCGAACGCGACACCCATGCCGTACGGCGAGGTGTATACGGCCCTGAAGACGGGTCTCGTCGACGGCGCGGAGAATAACTGGCCCTCATACGAATCTTCGCGCCACTTCGAGGTGGCGAAGTTCTACGCGATCACCGAGCATTCGCTCGCGCCCGAGATCCTGCTGTTCTCGAAGAAAATCTGGGACACGCTTTCCGCCGAGGACCAGAAGATCATCCGGCAGGCGGCGAAGGAATCGGTTCCGTACATGCGCAAGCTCTGGGACGAGCGCGAGGAGAAATCGCGCAAGATCGTCGAGAGCGCCGGCTCGCAGATCGTCACGGTCGAGAAGAAACCGTTCCAGGACGCGATGAAGCCGGTGTACGACAAGTTCATCACCGATCCCGGCCTGAAGGACATGATCCGGCGCATCCAGGCGGTGAATTGACCGCGGGAGGGGCGCAGCCGCGACCGCGGTCATCCCGAGGAGCCTGCGACGAGGGATCTCCTTCGGCTCGGTGCCTGGGAGATTCCTCGCTTCGCTCGGAATGACATGAGGTTGGCAGACTCCGAGCAGCGTTCGGAATGACAAACTGATGCTCGCCCGTTTCACCGCGCCGCTCGCCCGCGTGTGCATGTACATCGCGGTGGTGGGGCTCATCGGCATCGTCGGCGTGGTGGCTATCCAGGTCTTCGGCCGCTATGTGCTGAACGACACGCCGGTGTGGGCCGAGAGCACGGCGCTGGTGCTGGTGCTCTACGTCACGCTGCTCGGCGCTGCGGTCGGCGTGCGCGACGCCGGGCACATCGGCATGGAGTCGCTCCTCGTGCTCGTACCCGAGCGCGTCCGCAACCGTATGGAGCTCCTGATCCACACGCTGGTTGCCTCCTTCGGGGCGATCATGGCCTGGAACGGGACGATCCTCGCGGCCTCGGTCGCTCCCTACAAGATTCCGACGCTCGGCATCTCGGAGGCCTTCAACCAGGCGCCGCTGGTGATCTCGGGCGCGCTCATCGTGCTCTTCTCGGTCGAGCACATCGTCGCGCTCCTGCGCGGGGAGGAAGTGGTGCCCGCGTGGCACTGACCATCCTCTGCGTGACCTTTGCCGCGTTTCTTCTGCTCGGCGTCCCGGTCGCTTTTGCGATCGGACTCTCGGCGGTGTGCACCATCCTCTGGGAGGGCCTGCCGCTCGCGGTGGTCTTCCAGCGCATGACCTCGGGGATGAACATCTTCTCGTTTCTGGCGATCCCGTTCTTCATTTTCGCGGGCGAGCTGATGCTCTACGGCGGCATCGCCGACCGCATCGTACAGTTCGCCAAGAATCTCGTCGGCCACATCCGCGGCGGCCTGGGCATGTCGAACGTAGTCGCTTGCACGCTCTTCGGCGGTGTGTCGGGCTCCGCGGTGGCCGACGTCTCGGCGATGGGCGCAGTGATGATCCCGATGATGAAGAGGGAGGGCTATCACGCCGACTACGCCGTAAACGTCACCACGCACGCGGCGCTGGTGGGCGTGCTCATGCCGACCAGCCACAACATGATCATCTATTCGCTCGCCGCGGGCGGCAAGGTTTCGATCGCGGCGCTGATCCTCGCGGGCCTGCTGCCCGCGGTGATCCTCACTGTTTCCAACCTGGTGGCCGCCTACCTCGTCGCGATCCGGCGCGGCTACCCGGCAGGCGTGTTCCCCGGCTGGGAAGCCGTGTGGCGCTCGCTCGCCGCTGCACTCCCCGGACTCGCCGTGGTGGCGATCATCATCGTCGGCATCCTTTCGGGCGTTTTCACGGCGACGGAGTCGGCCGCGATCGCGGTGATCTACGCGCTCGTGCTCACGATCTTTCTTTACCGCAGCATGTCCTGGGAGAATTTCCTTAAAGCGGCCGCGAAAGCGGTGAAGACCACGGGCGTGGTGCTGCTCCTGATCGGCGTCTCCAATACCTTCGGCTATCTCATCAGCCTGTACGATGTCGCCGAGGTCACCGGGAAAGCGCTCGCGGAAATCTCGACCAGCCCCTGGGTGATTTTCATGCTCGTCAACGTCATCCTGTTCCTGCTCGGCACCTTTCTCGACATGGCGCCGACCATCCTAATCTGCACGCCGATTTTCCTGCCGATCTGCGCGCAGTACGGCATGAGCCCGGTGCAGTTCGGCATGCTGATGCTGATCAATTGCGCACTGGGCCTCAACACGCCGCCCGTGGGCACGACGCAATTCGTCGGCTGCGCCATCGGCGGAGTGTCGATCGGCCAGGTGATGCGCACCATCTGGCCGTTCTACGGCGCGCTCATCGCGACGCTGATGCTGGTAACCTATGTGCCGGCATTCTCGCTCGCGTTGCCTAACTTTTTCCTGAAATAGATCGCCGGCGTGCGCCGGCCACCGGCCCACGCGTGCCGAAGAGGGGGACTGCCGTAAAATGGACCGCCGGAATCTACCGAGGAGGGAAACCGTGAAGCGTCGGCTGCTGCGCGACTGTCTGCAAAAATGGGCGCCGGCGATGTTGGCCGCCGGTCTTGCGTGCGGGGCGCTTGCTCAGTCCTATCCTTCCCGGCCGATTCGCGTGATCGTTCCCTTCCCGCCGGGCAACACCACCGACATCATGACGCGCCTGATCGGGCCGAAAATGACCGAGCGCATGGGGCAGCAGATCATCGTCGAGAACCGCCCCGGGGCAAGCGGGATGCTCGGTCTGGATTTTGTCGCCAAGGCGCCGCCGGACGGCTACGTCATCGCGGCCGGGCAGGGCGGAAATCTCGTCGTCCTGCCGCACACGAGCAAGAACATCCCCTACGATCCGCTAAAAGACTTCGCGCCTATCGCGATATCGACGACGAACTATCTCGGCATCGTCGCCTATCCCGAGGCGCCGTTCAAATCGGTGGGGGAGATGATCGCGTACGCCAGGGCCAACCCCGGCAATCTGACTGTGGCCACGAATGGCGAGGGCGGATTTCCTCACCTTGCCTTCGAACATCTGCGCGTCATGGGAAATTTCACCTTCACGCACATTCCGTACAAGGGCTCGGCTGCGATCGCCACCGACGTGATCGGCGGGCAGGTCCAGGCGGGCATCGACGGCATCAGCGGCCTCGCGCCGCATGTCCGCTCGGGCCGGCTGCGGCTGCTTGCCGTCACCAACAAGACGCGCGTTGCGCTCTGGCCGGACACGCCCGCCGCCGCCGAGGCCGTTCCCGGCTACGAGTCCGGCGGCTGGTTCGGTTACGTTGGACCGGCGGGAATACCTCGCGAAATCGTTTTGAAGCTGAACGACGAGATCAATCGCGCGATAAGGCTTCCCGACGTGAGCGACAAGCTCACTGCCGCCGGACTGATCATCGTCGCCGAGCCGCCGGAATTTTTCGGCGACATCATCAGGAAGGACTACGCAAAGTACGGCAAGCTGATGCGCGATATCGGTTTTCAGCCGCAATAAGCGTGCTCATTCGCGTTTGAGAGGAGACTGGCGTTCAATATCGCTTTCCGGCGCTGAACTCGGCCTTGAGGCGCGCGACCTGTTTTCTCATGGCTTCGAGCTCGGCGAGGGCCGCCTCCGCCTTGAGCTTGATTTCATCGCTCGTCGCGCCGCCGCCGGTCGACAGATTCTGGCGCGAAACTTCCGCCTGGGCATCCCGATACCGCTCCGACGCAGCATTCCAACGCTCGACCAGCTGCTGCTCCTGCTCCCTCCATGCCTTGCGCTTGTCCATGGGTTTTCCTTGAATGGTCCGTGAGTGTGTGCGTGATCGCTGCGGCGAGGATATCACCATGCCGGCCCGCGGGGCGGAATGCGGAGAAAAACTGATGCGCCGCGCATCGATGTCCCGCGCTTCGCGCATTCTTGCGTCGATGCTGGCGTTGTGCTTGCCGGCGCAGAATGCTCTTGGCTGGGGCGAGGAAGGTCACCGGATGGTGGGGGAGATCGCAAGCCGATACCTCGCCCCGGCGGCGGCCGGGGAAATCGCCGAATTACTCGAGCACGACCGTCTGGCCGATGGGGAACGCTCGCACAGGCGCACTCTTGGCGAAATTGCGTCCTGGGCCGATGAAATCAAGGATTATCCGTGGGGCCAGGCGCGACGCGCCTGGCATTACGACAACATTCCGGTGTGCGGCGCTGCGGACCGTTCGCGGCCCTGCAAAGGAGAAATATGCGCGTCGGCGCAGCTTGCCCGGCACGTCGAATTGCTCAGGGACAGGACGGCGCCGATTCGTCGCAGAAACGAGGCCCTGAAATGGGTGGTGCATCTGGCGGGCGATATCCACCAGCCCCTGCACGCGGCCAATCACCGCGATCAGGGCGGAAACCGGGTGGAAGTCTCGTTCTTCGGACAGCGCGACAACCCGCCTTACGGGAGCATCAAGCTGCACACGATCTGGGACATCCACCTGCTTCAGCGGCGGGTCTCGGAAAAAGGCGGGGAAAGGGCGATCGTTTCCGCGCCGATCGGCAATTCGGAAAAGGCGGATTGGGAACGGGGTTCGATTTCGGACTGGATGGAGGAGAGCAACCACATCGCCCGGACCTTCGTCTATGCGGCGCTTCCCGCGCGATTTTCGTGCGGCCGCAAGATAAGCGGAATCGTTCAGATCGACGACGCGTATTACTCGAAAGCCGCGCCCATCGTCGAAGAGCAAATCCGCAAGGCAGGCATCCGGCTCGCCCGGATCCTCAACGAAGCCCTGGAAGGGCAGTCCGGCGCGGGCGGAGGCAGGCAGGGATGGAATTGAGTCCGCCGTTCAGAATCGGGCCTCAAGTCTTGCATCTCCCGGCGTTTGGCTTTACAAGACGGGGTGCGCACGCCGCTTCAGAGTGAAATGAGATTGCACCGGCTTGATTTTCGCCGGCGCCGCCCATGCGCGTAGTCGTACTGGGTGGCTACGGAAACTTCGGCGCCCGCATTTGCCGCGCGCTGGCCGGCTATTCCGGGATCGAGGTGGTTGCCGCCGGTCGCGATCCCGACCGGAGCTCGCGAAATGCCCGCCTCGATACGCGAATTCTTCGGGCTCAGCTGGACCTCGATTCGCGGGGCTTTGCCGCGGGATTGAAAAGCCTTTCCCCGAACGTTGTAATCCACTGTGCCGGGCCGTTCCAGGGCCAGGACTATCGGGTGGTCTCGGCGGCGATCTCGGCGGGCGCGCATTACATCGATATGGCCGATGGCCGGGATTTCGTCGCGCGCTTCGCCAAGCGCGTCGATCCGGCGGCGCGCACGGCCCGTCTGCTGGCGGTATCGGGGGCAAGCACCTTGCCCGCGCTCTCCTCCGCGGTGATCGACGGCATCTCCGCACGCTTGCGCTCGGTCGAGGAAATCCGGATCGCCATCGCTCCGGGACAGCGCGCCCCGCGCGGGGCGGCGACCATGGCCGCCGTAATCAGCTATGCCGGAAAACGATTCAAGTGGCTGCGCGGCGGCGCATGGGCCGACGCCTGGGGCTGGCAGGAACTGCGCCGCGCGCGGTTTGCGCGGCTGGGAGCGCGCTGGGCAGCCGCCTGCGACGTGCCCGATCTGGCGCTGTTTCCGGAGCGGTATCCGGGCGTGCGGACGGTCGAATTCCGCGCGGCGCTCGAAGTCGGAATCCAGCACTTTTTCCTCTGGATTGCGGCTGCTCTAAGCCGGGCGGGCGCGCCCCTGCCGATCGAGCGCTGGTCGCGGCCCTTGAATAAATTGGCCTCGCTGCTGGAAGTATTTGGAAGCGATCGCGGCGGGATGATGGTGAGCCTCGTGGGTACGCGGGCCGACGGCAGCAGGGCGCGCATCGAGTGGCACCTGACCGCGTATGGCGACGACGGCCCGGAGATTCCCTGTATGGCCGCGGTGCTGATGACGCGCAAGATCGCGCGCGGCGAGATTTCCACCCGCGGGGCATTTCCCTGCATGGGATTTCTCACGCTCGCGGATTTTGAGCGGGAATTCGCGCAACGGCGCATCACGACCGTGATCAGGGAGGGCGACGCGTAGCCGCCCGGAAAATGCGACACGGTGGCGATGCTTATAATTCAGATCCGCTCCACATTACTGCAGGCGCTCGAGGAGGATATAACCGATGAAAAATCATATTAGCGATTCCCGCCGCCGTTTCCTGTGCGCTATGGCCGCGGCGGTGGCCACGCCGCGCGGCGCTTTCGCGCAGAGCGTGTCGAAACGCCCGGTGCGGATCATCGTTCCGTTCACTCCGGCGGCCGGTCCCGATATCGTCGCGCGCCTGCTCGCGCCGAAACTGCAGTCGCGCTGGGACCAGCCCTTCTTCGTGGAGAACCGCCCGGGCGCATCGGGCACGATCGGCACCGAGATGGTGGTCAAGGCGCCTGCCGACGGCCACACCATCATGGTCGGTCCGGCTTCCATAGTGACCGCCCCGCACCTTTATTCGAAGATCGCCTACAACGTGATCAAGGATCTGACCCCGATCACGAGCATCGGCTCGACGAGCCTTGCCCTGGTCGTGCACAAATCGGTTCCGGTCAACACGGCGCAGGAATTCATCGCCTGGGTGAAGTCGCAGCCCGGCAAGCTCAATTACGGATCGCCGGGGAACGGCACGCACCATCATCTGTGCATGGAGCTCCTCAAGCTCTCGGCGGGGATCGATATCGTTCACGTGCCCTACAAGGGATCGGCGCAGGCCGAAAACGATCTCATCGCGGCCGTGATCCCCACCATGTTCCTTCCGATCCACGTCGCATTGCCGAAGATCAGGGCCGGCCAGATCAAGGTGCTGGGCGAGAGCCTGAAGGAGCGCCATCCATTGTTTCCGGACATTCCCTCGCTCGATGAGCAGGGCGTCTCGGGCTACGACGTGGATCTCTGGATCGGGGTGTGGGCGCCGCCGGGAATGCCGGCCGACATGCTGGCGAGATTCAACTCGGAGATCCGCGCCGTCGTGGCCGAGCCCGAAATGCGCAGCCAGCTCGCCGGCCAGGGCCTGGTGCCGAACACCGGCACGCCCGAGCAGTTCGCGAAGCTCGCGAAGGACGATTACGAAAAGTGGGGGAAAATAATCCGCCAGGCGAAGATCGCGCCAGATTGACGCGAATGAAAACGCTCGAGACGGTGGGACTCCTCGGCCTGGGAAGGATGGGATGCCCGATGGCTGGGCATCTGCTTGCGCGCGGCTTCAAGGTGATCGGCTACGATCCGGCCGCGGAGGCGTGCAGGAAAGCCCAGGCGCACGGCGCGAAAATCGCGGGATCGCCGGGCGAGGTCGCGCAGGCGAGCGAGCTCGTCATCATCGTGGTCGGCTTCGACAGCGAGGTCGAGGACGTCGTGTTCGGAAAGGACGGCGTGCTCGCCGGATCGAAACCGGGACTGATCGTCGCGCTCGGCTCGACGGTTGCGCCGCGTTACTCGAAGCGCCTGGCCGGGCGGCTTGCGGAGTACAAGCTTGTGCTCCTCGATATTCCGCTTGCCCGCGGCGAAGCGGCCGCGGTGACGGGAAAGCTGCTCATCTACGGTGCGGGGGACGAGCAGGCGTTCGAGGCATGCCGGCCCGCGTTCAGCGCTTTTGCTTCCGATATTTTCCATCTCGGGCCGGCAGGGGCGGGGCAGGTCGGAAAGATGGTCAACAACCTGATTCTGTGGGCCTGCACCGCCGCGAACGACGAAGGCCTGCGGCTCGCGGCGGCGCTCGGCGTGGATCCCGAGCGATTGCAGGCGGCGCTGCATCACGGCAGCGCCCAGAACTGGGCGATGGACGCGCGAGCGGAGCGCAGCGGCATGCCCTGGGCCGAGAAAGACATGAACATCGTGCTGCAGGAGGCAGACCTCGCGAGGCTGAGCCTGCCGCTGTGCGGCGCGGTGAAGGAAACGATCAAGGGATTGAAGATCCGCATGGGGCTCGGCATGCCCGAGGTTCCCGGCGGACAGTGACTCCCGCGTCTATTCCCGTGGTTTGACACCCAATTGCAGGGGGGCGGACAATGGGATGGACGATAAGTGTTTTCGGCCGCCGCGTTCAGAAGAGGAGAACATCCAGTGCCGTATAACAGTCCTGTCTGGCAGTTGCTCGTCCAGTTCTTCGTCGCGTGCGTCCTGGTCTTCGGTGTCGTCGGCTTCGCGGTGGGCGTCGGCCTGCTCGTCTCCAGTTCGAAGACCATCGCGTTTTTCCACGCGATGAATCGCTGGGTATCCACTCGAAACGTGCTCAAGCCGATGGCGGTGCTGCGGGACACGGAACAGATCGCGCACAAATACCGGCGCTGGGTCGGGTCTGCCTTCATCGCCGGCGGAGCCTATTCGATCGTAGGACTGGCCGGGTGGTTCGACGCGGCCGTCATCAGCGCGATGCTCGCCAAAGGTGCGGCGATTCCCCTGGCCGCGACGGCCGCGCAGGGCGTGCGATGGATACTGATCGTGGGCAGCCTGTTCGGCGTCGCCATCGGAATCACGCTCTGCTTCTATCCGAACGCCCTGGGCACCTTCGAGAAATTTTTCAACCAGTGGATATCGTCCCGCCAGTTCGTCCACGGCTGGGATGACATGAATCTGACGCTCGACAATCTGATCGAAGCCCATCCCCGGCCCTCAGGATGGATTCTGTCGTGCGTCACGCTGGGCGTAGCGGCCTATTCCGCGATTGTGCTGTTTGCGCGCTGACCGCTAGCTTGATCCCGGCATTGCGGGCCCTCGCAGCGGCGCAGCGTCTGCGCGCGGCAAGCCCGTGAATGCCAAGACGGTAGCGATTCTGGAGAGCCGGCTCGGCAGCCAGCTGGCTGCGCTAGTCGAAAAGCGCGGAGGCCGGCCGCTGCCCGCGCCTGCGCTGGCCGAGGTGCCGGACGTGGACAACGCCATGATCGCAAGGCTCCTGGGAGAGCTCGAGGCCAGCCCGGCAAAGGCCGCAATCTTCCAGACCGGCGTGGGCACGCAGGCGATCTTCCGCGCGACCGATTCGCTCGGCCTGAGCGCAAGATTTCTCGGCCTGCTCGGGAACTGCATCGTCGTCGCTCGTGGGCCGAAACCGACCGCGGCGCTGCGCGCACGCGACGTGCGCATCGACCGCAGTGCGAGGGAGCCTTATACCACCGCGGAAGTCCTGGAGTCGCTGCGGGACGATCCGGTGCGCGGCGAG
>Ga0137463_1000609_pt1 | contig 11911 bp, 9 predicted proteins | sample EasRivERMGT800_2_FD_102333 | JGI IMG/M metagenome (GOLD analysis project Ga0137463, IMG submission 102333) | Soil microbial communities from meander-bound floodplain in the East River, Colorado, USA - East River MetaG ERMGT800_2 | ecosystem: Environmental > Terrestrial > Soil > Floodplain ...
ACCGGAGCCAGGCCCGCGGCCGGCCCACTGATCGTGACGTACGACCCTCCCAGAAACGGGTAAATGAGGCCCGCGATGATGGCCGAAATAAGCCCGGCCACAGGGGGCGCGCCCGAAGAAATCGCAATTCCCAGCGAAAACGGGAGTGAAACCAGCGACACCAGCAGTCCGGCCGCAATATCGCTGCGCCAGTGCTTGAGCCCGGCCAGGCCGTTCTGCGGAATTTCCCCTTCAGAAAGGTCCCGAGCAGCGGTTGCGTGTGCCTGCATGATTCTGCCCTTTTCGCAATCCTGATTGAACATCGTGCCTGGCTGATCCCCTCAGGAGATTCTCCAGCGATTTCGACTTACCGTAAATCGGTCATTCATTCAAAGAATGTCAGTCCTTAGATGATGTCGCCACGCGATGTAATCTGACATTAGAGACAGTGATTTGCTGATGCATGAATCATTAAAAAGCTGACTGTTTGCAGCCTGCTCTGCTCCTTCGATTTGAGGAACTGGCGTGGCGGATCCGCTCCCGCTGTGATAATTTCAAAGTCAGGGCGAATCGACGCTCGGTTGCCCGGAATCGATCTATGAACAGGATGTCCAGAACCGTCACTCCACAGGTCACCCGGATTGTGATCGTTGACGATCATCCGCTGGTCCGCGAAGGTCTGTGCGGTCTGCTGGCGTCTCAAACCGACTTTGTCGTGTGCGGTGAGGCGTCAGGCGCCGCCGAAGCGCGTCGGGTCGTCGCCGAGATGAAGCCTGACGTGGCAATTATCGACCTGACGCTCGCCGACGGCACGGGGCTCGAACTCGTCAAGGAGTTCAAGACCAGGTACGGCGACCTCAAGCTGCTGGTGTTGAGCATGCACGAGGAATCGCTGTATGCCGAACGGGTCTTGCGGGCCGGCGCCGTCGGCTACGTCAGCAAGCACGAAGCCAGCCGCACGATCGTTCAAGCCGTGCGGACAATTCTGTCGGGAAAGCTGTACCTCAGCCCGAACATGACAGAGCTCGTTGTGCAGCGTGCGTTTGTCTCGGGATCCGATCCTGCGAAATCACCCGTGGAACGGCTCACCGAGCGCGAGCGCGAAGTCTTTGAGTTGATCGGCCAGGGTTTGGGAAGCCGCCAGATCGCGGTCAAGCTGGGAATCAGCCCCAAGACGATCGAAACACATCGCGAGCACATCAAAGAGAAGCTCGAGCTGACGACCGGCACCGAGCTCACGAAATACGCCGTGCAATGGGTGCTGGAGAGCCAATGAGCGAGGCCGCGACGATGCCGCGCTTCAGGACATTCATTCCGAAATCCACCACGACCGGCCTGTTGCTGATTGTGGGTCTGTTCGTGGCGAACGCGCTGATTTCCGAATGGAATATCAAGCGCCTCGTGGAAAACGAACACCGCGTCGTCCGCACGCAGGAGGTGCTGACGACGCTCGAAGAAGTCCTCTCGTCCGTGACCGAAGCCGAAACGGCCGAACGGGGATTTCTCATCACCGACGACGACCGCTACCGGGAGTCGTATGAATCGGCGATCGTGCAGATCAACGGAACGCTGGAGCGTCTGACGAATCTGACCGTCGACGAGAAAATTCAGCAGCAGTCCATCGCAGCGCTCCGCACGCATGTCGGCGCCCGGCTCGAAGAGCTGAAGCGCGCTATCGCAGCCCGGCTGGCCGGCGGGTTCGATGCGGCCCGGCAGTCGGTGTCGACGAACCACGGCCGCGAGTTGATGCAGGAAATGCGGGGCCTCGTCGCCGAGATGAAGGCCCACGAACAAAGATCGCTGGAGGTTGCTGCCGCACAGTCGCGTCGCAGCGCGATCGTGACGACCACGACCATCCTGGCAGGATCGGCTCTGGGAATCGGCATGGTTTGCCTGGCCTGGAAGCTGGTTCGCCGCGACCTGAGCCATCGCGAGCGTGTCGCCGATGTGACCAGGAGGCTGGCGGCCATCGTCGAGTCGTCGGACGACGCGATCGTCAGCAAGACACTCGAGGGGACCATCGTCAGTTGGAATGCCGGAGCCCAGCGGATTTACGGCTACACGGAGGAAGAGGTTGTCGGCCGGCCGATTACGATGCTTTCACCGGTCGAATTGCACGGCGACATTTACAAAAACCTCGAACGCGTGCGTGCCGGGCTGCATATCGAACACTTCGAAACGAAGCGCATCCGCAAAGACGGCCGGCGCGTCGACATTGCGCTCAGTATTTCACCGATCAAGGGGCCGCAGGGGGAAGTGATCGGCGCCTCGGCGATCGCCCGCGACATCACCGAACATAAGGTTCTGGAGCGGGAAATCCTCGAAATTGCCGCGCTGGAACAGCGCCGCATCGGGCAGGAATTGCACGACGGCATCGGCCAGGAGCTGACCGGCCTGACGATGTTGACGCAGCGCCTGGTGGGCGAACTGGACGGCAGTGAGAATGGAACCGCCGCCGGCGCGTCGAAGATTCATATCGGCCTGGAACAGGCCTTAAGCCATGTGCGATCCCTGTCGAACGGCCTGGTTCCCGTTGAAGTCGATGCCGAAGGGCTGATTCCCGCGCTGCGGAGCCTGGCCGCGCGGATCAGCGAATTGCACGGCGTGGCCTGCTCGTTTGAATGTCACCACGCGGTTGCCATTGCCGACGACCAGACGGCTTTGCACCTGTATCGCCTGTCGCAGGAAGCCGTGACCAACGCCGCCAAGCATGGCCGGCCAAAGCACATTGTGATCCGGCTGGGAGTCGAAGCGGACCGGGCGACGTTACGCGTCATCGATGACGGGACCGGAATGACAGCCGCGCCTGAGAATGCGGCTGGCACGGGCCTGCGCATCATGCGTTACCGCGCCGACCTCATCGGTGCCGATCTCGATATTTCCGCCGCACGGCCCCACGGCACGATCGTGACCTGCTCGATAGCGCAAAACGGCTACATTGCGCAGGCTTGAGATCATCGGAGGTTAATCTGAGCCGCTCAATGGTTCCCTGCGTGTCCATGGGACGGAATGCAACGTACGAATCAGCAATCGATCCCGGCAGCCCCGGAGGGGCGGAATATTTTAGCCTGCGGGACCACCGCTTTTCGCGGCGGTGCCCGCCGCAGGTCGTCGTCTCGAGGCACGCCAAGCTCCGGAGGAGCGACATCGTGCGTTTCTATGTCGCCCCGCTGGGGCTTCTGCTCGAAATTCGACGGAATTCCTGGGGCTGACGCCACCAGGCTAAATTATGTCGCCGCATCCGCGGCTGACTCCTTGAACGGTCCGACGCTTTCCAAGGCGAATGGCGAAACCGAAATCGTCCAGGAGCTGGCGTTCAGACATACATCGTACGGAGCATCTCGGCGGCCGATTCGTCAAGTTGTTCGGCCCGGCGGACGTCGTCGAAGCGCGCCAGCAGGTCTTCCGGCCGCAAGCGCTGCTTTTCCGCCCCGCGAAAGTCGTGCAGCACCCGACCCCGCACCATCATGATCAGCCGGTCGCCCAGATGCGCAGCCTGGTGCATCGAATGGGTGACCATCAAGGTCGTCAGCCGGTGCTCTCGGAGGATTTCTTCGGTAAGCCGAATGACTTGATCGGCACTCCTGGGGTCGAGCGCCGCGGTGTGCTCATCGAGCAGCAGCAGATCGGGTTTGACCAGTGCCGACATCAGGAGCGTCAGTGACTGACGCTGCCCGCCCGAGAGCGTGCCGATCGGGTTATCGAGCCGGTCTTCGAGGCCCAGGTCCATATGGCGGACCCGCTCGCGAAGTTCGGATCTCAGCCGCGACCCGAGTCCCCTTCCCAGCCCGCGCCAGCGGCCGCGCTGTGCGGCCAGCGCCAGGTTCTCGGCAATGGTCATGGTGGGCGCGGTCCCGCTGAAGGGATTTTGAAAGACCCGCCCGATCAGCGCGGCCCGCCTGTGCTCGGGCCAGCGCGTCATGTCGCGCCCGGACAGGCGGATCGTCCCCCGGTCGAGGGGAAACGTTCCGGCCACAGCATTCAACAGGGTCGACTTGCCCGATCCGTTCATGCCGATGACGACGACAACTGAACCTTCTTCGATTGTCAGATCGACCCCTTGCAGCGCGCGAACCTCGTTCGGCGTGCCGGGGTAGAACGTCTTGCAGATCCCCTGAACTTCCAGCATCGCTCACCCTTTCCAGCGTTTTCGCAGAACACCGGCCAGATCGGGCAGAACCAGCGCGATCAGCACAAAGGCGGCAGTCGCCAGTTTCAGATCGTTGGGATTGAGCCCCCACCGCAGGGCGATCGCGACCAGCAGACGAAACAGAATCGATCCCATCACCACACCGGTAATCAGGAGACCCAGTTGCCGCGACCCCACCAGCGTTTCGCCGATGATAACGCTGGCAAATCCGAGCACGACCATGCCGATCCCCATCTGCACGTCGGCAAATCCCTGATACTGCACCAGGAATGCGCCGGCCAGCGCGACGAGGCCGTTGGCCAGCGCCAGCCCGAGCGTGATCATCCAGCCGACGTCCACCCCCTGAGCGCAGATCATCTGCGGGTTGTCGCCGGTCGCCCGCATCGCCAGGCCGATGTTGGTGCGGAAGAACAGATGCACGACCAGCCCCACCGCGGCGACAGCCAGCAGAGTGAAGGCCAGCACGAGCAATTCCTGCGGCTGAACTTCCCAGCCCAGAATGGCGGTGGAGGCGTCTTCCGAGGCCAGCTCGCGGACCGGACTCAGGATCGTTTTCTCAGCCAGGAGCGGCACGTTGCTCTTCCCCATGACGTGCAGATTCACGGAATAGAGGGCGGTCATCACGAGGATTCCCGCCAGGAGACCGTTGATCTTGCACTTCGTGTGCAGGATGCCGGTTGTTGCACCGGCCGCCATGCCGGCGAGAATTGCGGCGCACGTGGCGACAACGGGATGTGCCCCCTTGACCAGCAGCGCCGCCGTCACGGCCCCCCCCAGCGTGAGGGATCCGTCGACGGTCAAATCACGAAACGCCAGGACCCGGAAGCTGATCAAGACTCCCAATGCCAGGAGCGCCAGGATGGCGCCGATCGTGAATGACCCCACGAGCAATGCCATCTCACGCTCCCTCACTGATGACATCGGCGATGGGGCCAACCCACGCGGCGCCGCTGATCAGCAGGCTTTCGCCGGCGCCGCTGATGGGGCGGTAATCCCCGAGGAGATGCAGGACGCCGGCCGGTTCTTTCGCTTCGAACAGCGCGTCGATTGTCTGCGACAGAACCAGCCGCCGCTTCTTGAGGGGCGAATACGGAAACGGCGCCGCATGAAAATGCCCGACCAACTTGCCGGCCGGGTCCAGCGGCTTCAGCAGCGGCGAAAGGCCGGAATGACGGGCCGCGATCGGATTCCGGGCGGCGACTCCGACAACCAGCGCCAGCGACCGGCTGTGAACCCTTTCGGGGGAAAAGGAGATCCAGTCGCGCACGCCAGGATGGGAGAACAGATCGCCGGCCGTTTGTTCGTCGCCCCCAACCGCCGCGGGGACGATCGCTGCCGGCGAGCGGCGCAAGGCGGCTCCGGCGAGCCCCGCCGATTCAGCCACGATCGCCAGGCCGACCAATCCCGACTCGCAAAAATCCAGGCACTGTTCTGCCAGTGCCGACAATCCGATCGAAGCGCCGGGCGCGCTTTCAAATCGGGCTAACTGCCGGAAGTCCCCGACGCACTGCAACCCGTACAAAACTTCGACTACCGGGACAAACTCTTCGCGAGCCAGTTGATAGTCGGGAGCGCTGCCGGTCTGGGCCGGCAACTGAACGGCCGCACCGGCTACCGCCAGAAACTCACCAAACCGTTCGCGGCACTCGTCAAATCCGCTGCCGAACGCTCCCAGTCCCAGTCCGAACGCGCTGCGCCCAAAAGGGACGCGCCGACTGCCGGCTGTGTCGAACGACCGCAGCGGCAGATTTGCCGGGTTCCCGAAGACCCGGCAGCGCAGCGGCTCCTCAGCCGGGATTTCGTAAATTTCAAACTCCGCGTCGCCGTGCGCCACGCACCGATACTCCGGCTGCGACGTCACGAGCATCGTTCCGGTCGAGCGGCGGGCCGCGTCGCCGTCGCAGATGAGCCGCTTCTCGAGACCGGTCAGCCGCAGGACCTGCCGCACCTGCGGCGAGGGATCGCAGACGCCGAAGAACCCGTGAATCCGCTGCAACTGCGCGTGCGCCTTGAGCAGCACCGAGATCCCTGCGGAACTGAGATACGTGACGCCGCTCAGGTTCACCAGCAGCCGGTGCGAGTTCCCGCGGACTGCCTCATCGATGGCCTGCGCCAAGTGCTCAGACCAGTTATTGTCGAGCACGCCGGAAACGTGCATTTCGACGAGGTTGTCCTGTTGTTCAAGCCGTATTTCCAATTGGTCCGTCCCTCAATCCTTTCCGATTACTTTTTCTGCACGGTCGATGACCGATTGAGGCAGCTTGACGCCGGCGTGCTCGGCCGCACCGCGGTTGAGCAGGAGGCGACTTTTGGTCCCTGGTTTGAGCGGAATGTCGCCCGGTCTTTCCCCGCGGATGACGCGGGCCGCGAGCCCACCCGCGTCGTGCCCCATGTCGTAGTAGTCGCGGGCTACGACAGCCATCGCCCCCTCTGCCAGTAAACCGCTCAAAAAGCCAAACACCGGCAGCCGGGCGCGGTGCGTGACCTGGGCGATGCTGGGAAACGACGCGGCCGTGATGTTGGCAGTCGGCAGGCAGAACAGATCGATCTGCTTGCCGCACAGGGCCAGCGTCGTATCGGCAACTTCGGCGGGAGTGCTGACTCCCATCGAAACGACTTCCAGACCGGCCCCTCGGGCGGCCTTCACCAGGAGATCGTGATTGACGACCGAGTTGATCTCGGTCGGGCAGTACATCGCGCCGATGCGCCGGGCTGCCGGCATGACTTCGCGAATCAGCGCCACCATCCCTGCCACGTCTCCGGCAGCGTAGGAACCGGTGACGAACGGGAGATGATCTTCGTTACTTTTCGCTGCTCCGGCCGCGATCGGGTCGGCCAGAAACGTGAAAACGATCGGCTGCCCCTTGGCGCGCTGGAGCGCCGCCTGCAATGTGGGGGTGGAAAGCGTCACGATCAGGTCGGCGCGGTCGGTGACCGCCGCATCGACCAGTCCGCTGAGCGTCGCCATGTCTCCCTGGGCATTCGTGACGCGCAGCGTGTAGTCGCTCCCTTCCTTCAAACCCGATTCGCGAATCGCGTCGCGGACCCCTTTTTCGGCTTCGTCGACGTCAGGCAGGCTGACATATTCCAGCACGTGAATGTTCCAGGTTTTCTGCTGTGATGCCGGAGTCTTCGGTCCGGTGTGCCCGGTCCCCGCGGGCGCCTTCTTTTCATGTGTCCCCTGGTCGTCGATGACGGCGTCCGCCTGCGCGAGGATGTCGGCAGGAATCTGCCACGGGTCTCGCAATCCTTTGAGGGCCAGCGTGTTGATAAACAATTTCGGCGGAACGATCCTCTCGACCGGAATCTTTGCCGGCGATTCGCCGTTCAATACTTTTCCCGCCAGCAATCCCAGCCGGCGGCCGACCTCAAAATAATTGGCCCCCAGATCGAACAGCGTTCCCAGGGCGGCATTTCCCGGAATACAGGTGAAGATCGGAATATGCGCGTCCCGCGCCGGCCCGATCATCGATTCCATCGCCGCCAGGACGGTGACATCGCCGCCGATCCAGAGGGCGTCCACGTCCTGCGAAATGAGCGACACCACTGCTTCTCGTACGCTGGCCGTGTTTTCGGCATTGGCTTCGTGCAGCGTAATCTGCATCTCGGCACATGCCGCGCGGCACAAGAGCGTGTTGACTTCAGAGTTCTTCTCCGACGGATTCCACACGACTCCCAGGCTTTTGAGTTGTGGATACATCCGTCGCGCCATCTGCAACGACTCGGCGACAGGTTGCAGGGTTCCGATGCCCACCAGATGCGCCGGATGGTCGAGCGGATCCTTGCCAATCCCGACCCCCGCCGCGACCGGATCGGTCACCAGGGCAAACAGGTGGCGGACCTGCCCCCGCTTATTCGCATTGGCCATGACCTGCAGACTGGTCGTCGTGAGAGTCAATGCCAGGTCGTATCCACCGGCGGTAATCTCCTGGGCCATCGCATTGGCAGTGGCAAAGTCTCCTTCGGCATTGAGCCTTCGCACTTCGAGGTTCTGCCTCTCGACAAATCCGCTTTCCGCGAGCCCGGCCAGCGTACCGGCGGCCCCTTCCTCAATGATCAGTTGTGACGCGTGCTGCATCAGGGCGATGCGCACGTGCCGCGCGCTCTGCCCTGCGGGATTCGCGTCGGGGTGCTTGCGCGCCGGTGGATCGGAGACCAGCAGAATCGCCGACGCCAGTCCGATGGCTCCGATGCCGGTCAGCAGCGGCTTGACAGTTTGAATGAACGGCATGCGCATCCTTCGCGATCGTCCGGAATTCGACTTTCGGATAGTAGCTTGACCGCCGGAATTGTCCAGCGACAGCGGTGTTCGCCGGGAGGCGGCCACTCTCCCGTTTTCCGACCCCCATCCAAATTGCGCCTGCCGCACCTGTCGCCACTGATCTTTTCCCTATCTCCCCGATTTGTTACAAGCCGCCGCATGGATTGGATTGCGACGATCGGAGAATCGTGGCTGGTCGGCCTCGAATGGCTGCTGGGGCTGGCGGCGCTCTTTGCCTTGCTGGCCTGGCTCGCTCCCTGCAACCACGGGATGTACTGGTGGAAGGACTTGCGCGGTTTCGCGACGGATCTCGTCTACTGGTTCTGGATGCCGTTCGTATTTCGGATCGGCCGCACGGTGATGCTGCTGGCGGGGGTCGTCCTGCTCTACGGCGGGAATGAACCGCAGTTTCTGCCGGTCAAACATCTCCCGCTCTGGCAGCAGGGCCTGGCGATCCTGGTGATCCAGGACGTGTACCTCTACTGGATGCACCGCGGGTTCCACAGCCGGAAGGGGTGGCGCTTCCACGCCGTCCATCATTCACCGACCACTCTCGACTGGCTGGCGACGACTCGCTTCCACCCGGTGAACAGCCTGCTCGAATTTGCTGCGGCAGACGTCGCCGTCGTCCTGCTCGGGTTCTCCCCCGCCGCAGTGCTGGCCCTCGCACCGCTCAACCTCCTCTACTCGACGATGGTGCATGCCAACCTGAACTGGACCTTCGGACCGCTCCGGTTCGTTCTGGCCAGTCCGGTCTTTCACCGCTGGCACCACACGACACGGGCCGAGGGGCTCGATAAGAACTTCGCGGCCACGTTTCCGATCCTGGATGTGATCTTCGGCACGTTCTACATGCCGGCCGGTAAACTACCGTCTGAATTTGGCAGCGGCGAAGCCGAGTTTCCAACCGGATTCTGGGGGCAGATGATCCATCCCTTCGAGACGCCCACCCGGCAGCCCGAGCCGAAATCGGTGCCGCGCCCGCATCTCCCGCTGACGACCCCGGTGTCCAGGGCCAATGCGACGTCGATTGGCGAGCCGACGTGCATATCGCCAGACCTTGCTGAGCGTTAGTCAATCGAACGGTCGATTGAGCTTAGCGCACGCGCTCCGTCACGATTGCAAACAGGGAGCCGTTCTGCGTGTCGGTGATTGTGATCGTCTGTTTAGTCCTCTTGCGCAAGACCAGGCCGGTAAAGGTATGCACGCCCATGTCCGCCGCCGTGAAGGTGTAGTTTGCCGGTAGCAAGGCCGTGTTATCGCTGCTCGTGAAGTGCACCGTGCCGGTATAGCCGGTGACGACGTTGCCGTACGCGTCGTTTATTGTGAGAGTCAGGCTGAAGGCCACGCTGCGATTGATGCTGGACGGGGCGCTGATGAGGAACTGGCGTGCCGAGGCCGGGATCACCGTGATATTTCCCTCCATCCCGATGAGACTGGCCGTTGCGATATCTGCGGCGGTGATCGACCGCGTGCCAGCCGTTCTCAACGTGACGCGGAAGTCATGCTTGCCTGCATCAGCGGTGGTAAACGTGTAATTGGCCGGCAGCACGGCTTTCGCGTCGCTGCTGGTGAAGTGCACTGTGCCGGTGTAACCGCTGGCGATGTTGCCGTAAAGGTCCTTGAGCGTGACGGTGACATTGTTCCCGACGCCGGCCGTGGTGGCCGAGGGGAAGCCGGTGACCGTCATCGTGCTGACGGCGGCCGACCGGACGAGGATCCGCCCTTCCGTGGAGGTCTCGGCCGGAGTCTGGATGTCGGTGGCGGTAAGCGACTGCGTGCCGGCCGTCTTCAACGTGGCGCTGAAGGTATGCACCCCCGCATCAGCCGCGGTGAATGTGTACGTGAAACCCTGGAGCGCCACCGCGCTCGCCGTGGTGGGGTTGACGATCGTCGCCTGCAAATCGGTGGTGCTGAACTTCACGGTGCCCGTGTAGCCAGCGTTCGTGGTGCCGTTGGCGTTTCTGGCCGTGACAGTAAAGGTGCCGGCGGCGCCCGCCGTCGTGCTCGTCGGGAAGCCGTTCACGTCCAGGCTGGGCACAGGCGTGCCGCTGACGGCAGGGAACGTCCACAGCTCAGCGCCATGAATCCCGTCGTCGGCCGCGAAGAACAGAATGCTGTTCGCGTTCGCTTGCTTGAAAGGATAAGAGGACGCACTGCCGGGGTTGATGTCGGCGACCATTACCGTACCGGCGGCCGTGCCATCGCTCTTCCACAATTCGTAGCCGTGCGTGCCGTCGGTGGCCTGGAAGAACAGTGTCCCGTTCACGTTCGTGAGGTCGTCGGGGTTGATGGCATTGACCATCGTGGTTCCTGCGGCCGTGCCGTCACTCTTCCACAGCCCGTTCCCGTGGACGCCGTCAGCGGCCGTAAAGAACAGAGTCCCGTTGACGTTCGTGAGGTTCCCGGGGTTCGAGTTGTTGGGGGCAGTGAAGGTCACGTAGTACCCGTAGTAAGTGTGTAACCCCGGGAAGATGTCTTTGACGAGCGTCGTTCCGGCGGCGTCGCTCTTCCACAGCTCCCGGCCAACGGTGCCATCGTCGGCCGAGAAGAACAGCGTCCCGTTGACGTTCGTGAGGTCGCTGGGGTTTGAGCTGTTGATAGAATACGTTCCCCAATAATCGAATTCGCCGCCCGGGAAGATGTCCCCGACCCTCGTCGTTCCGGCGCTGTCGCTCTTCCAGAGCTCGTTCCCGGAGACGCCGTCGTCGGCCGTAAAGAACAGCGTTCCATTCACGTCGGTCAGGTTGCTGGCATAGGAGCCGGCGTAGGGGTTGATGTCCGCGACGATCGTGGCGTGGGCGGGGGTGCCCTCGCTCTTCCACAGCTCTCGCCCGTTCAAGCCGTCGTTAGCCGCAAAGAACAGCGTCCCGTTCGCGTTGGTCAGGCTCTGCGCATAAGAGCCGCTGCCACCGGGGTTGATGTCCGCGACCATCGTGGTTCCGGCGGCGGTGCCGTCGCTCGTCCACAACTCGTCCCCGTGGACGCCGTCGCTGGCCGTAAAGAACAGCGTCCCGTTCACGTTGGTCAGGTTGCTGGAATAAGGGCCGGCGCTCCCCGCGCTGCCGGGATTGATGTCCTTGACCAGCATGGTTCCCGCGGCAGTTCCGTCGCTCTTCCACAGCTCTTGCCCGTGGACGCCGTCGTTGGCAGTGAAGTACGTGGTCGAACCGATCGCCACGAGTTGCGAGGCGTTCGAGGAGGGAGCCCCCGGATTGATGTCTGCGACCATCGCCGGCGTTACGGACAGCAGAGCGCGGGCCTCGAGCGACTCCGCCACCCACGATGGCCGTCGCCGCAGCCGCGCACATGGAGCTGCGCGGCTCTGCTGCAGACGGCGAACCAGACCCTGACAGTGACTCCAGAATGACATTTTCATGTGATGGTACTCCTTGAGTTTTGCGCAAGAGAGCCCCGAACGGGGCGAGATTCGATAGCCCAGGTAGAAGCCGGCCGAGCCGGCGCAGGCCTGGGTATGTGACAAAGAATCCACAGCAGGCCCAACGGGCCGAGATTCCCGC
>Ga0137463_1000610_pt1 | contig 11909 bp, 10 predicted proteins | sample EasRivERMGT800_2_FD_102333 | JGI IMG/M metagenome (GOLD analysis project Ga0137463, IMG submission 102333) | Soil microbial communities from meander-bound floodplain in the East River, Colorado, USA - East River MetaG ERMGT800_2 | ecosystem: Environmental > Terrestrial > Soil > Floodplain ...
CTGGCGCCGCTGCAGGTTTTTCGTTTCCAGTTAACGTTCAAACGCGCTGTCGACAAGCCGGGCGGGGAAGTGCAAATGTGCAGCGGGGCCTTCTCCGAATGCACCGGACTGGAAGCCACGATGGAGCCGAAAGTCATCAAGTCGGGCGGTGCCAATTACGGCCCTGCGCAGCGCGCCGGCCAGGTGAGCTTTGCCACGGTGATTCTCAAGCGCGGCATGACCAGCACGCGCGACCTGTGGAAATGGTTTCAGACGGTGGGCGGTGGCGGTTACGCGTATCGCCTATCGGCAGAGATTGCGATGCAGGATCCGGCGGGTAAAACGGTGCTGACCTGGGGGCTGGATAGATGCCTGCCGGTGAAATTCAAGGCCGCCGACCTCAATGCCAAGGGCACCGAGGTCGGTATCGAAGAACTGCACCTGGCGCACGAAGGTCTGCGTCTCATCTCCGGAGGGTAAAGCCGATGCCCGTTACGCCCTCACCCGAAGTCGTCGCGCTCGCGCACTTCAAGCCGCTCAAGGGCCCCGACAAGGGCACGCTTTTCAAGGTGCACTTCAATCCGGCGTCCTTGCAATACACCGTCGCCAACACGCTGGACCAGAAAGACCCGAAAAAGAAGAAAAGCGTGCAGTTTGTCAGTCAGACCACCGCCAAGCTGACGATGGATCTGGTATTCGATACCACCGATACCGGCGTGGACGTACGCGAAACCACCGACAAAGTGGCCAAGCTGTTGCGCCCCTATAAAGGGGGTGGCGGCGATGTACTACCCAGCGTCGAATTCGGCTGGGGGGCATACACCTTTACGGGCATCGTCGAGCAGTACAAGGAAACGCTGGACTTTTTCTCCGCTAGCGGCGTGCCGCTACGCTCCTCCATCAACCTCACGCTGTCGAGTAACGACGTTGTTTTTAACAGCACCAAGAATCCAGATGCCAAGGTCGACGGTGCAGGCGGCCCCGAACCCTTGGTAGTGCGTGACAGCGCTGGCCCCTCGTCAGTGGCCAGTGCTCTGGGCGACCCGCGTGCCGCACGCGCCATTGCATCGCTCAGCGGCTCAGCCAGCCTGCGCTTCGGCGGTGGCGCGTCGCTCGCCGTCGCGAGCAGCGTCAGTCTGTCGCCGCCGGCTGCTTTCTCGACGGGGGGCGGGTTGGGATTGTCGGCGGGCGGCGGCATGGGTGCAGGTGGCGGTATCGGCATGGGTGGCGGAGTGAGTATCGGCGCAGGTTCAGGACTCAGCGTCTCGGCCACGGCGGGGGCCGCCTTCGCCGGCTTGCGCGTTGGCACGAGTGCAACCACCAGCGGTGGCGTAACGAATTCACAAGCGCTGTTGCCTCCCCCCAGCGTCGCATCCGGCGGCAGTGCCGGGTTCGCCCTCGGCGGGGCGGCGCGCGCCAACGCGGGCGGGAGTCTGAGCGCCGATGTGGGCGCTTCCGCCGATCTCAGTGCACGCATCGGATTCTCGGATTGAGTGGAGGCCGCATATGCCCATGGTATTTGAAGAGGTCACCGGCGAAGTCGCACCGGAACGCGGCGCGGGCAGCGGCGACGCGCACGCTCCCGCACCTGATACCGGGGGCGACTTGCGCGAAAAAATGCTTGTCGAACTGGCGCTGCTGCGCGAGCGCCAGGCAAGGCTGTTCACCGACTGAGCGTCGCCGCCATGGCCGAAACCGCCCTCAGCCAATCAGCCGTCTACAGCGCCCGCCCGACCGTGCGGATCGCCGGCGAGGCCGACGTGCGCGTCACCGAGCTGGTGATGGCGATGCGCATGGAAGAGCATGAAGGCGGCATGAGCAGCCTGGAGATGCGCTTCTCCAATCTCGCTCCGACCACAGACGGCGGCGCGGAATTGGCCTTCGACGCCGATTCGAAGCTCAAGCTGGGTGCGGACATCGCGATCTATTCCGGCGACGCTGCGCAGCCGCGCGAGATTTTTCGCGGCAAGGTCACGGCCATGGAGCTGGAGTACAAGATCGGCAGCGGACCGGAGTTGACCGTGCTGGCCGAAGATGCATTGTCTGCGGCGCGCCGTGCGCGCCGCAGCAAGATCTACACCGACAAATCGCCCGCCGATGTGGTGCGCGCCATCGCCTCCGATCAGGGGCTGCGCCCGGTGCTGTCCGGGCTGGACAGCCCGAGCGCCACTTGGGCGCAACTCAATGAAAGCGACCTGTCTTTCTTGCGCCGCCTCCTCGGGCGCTTCGATGCCGACGTGCAGATCGTCGGCGAAGAACTGCAAGTCTCGCCGCGCAAGGATGTCAGTCGCGGCACGCTGGAGCTCGCCCTGTTCGGGCAGCTCGCCCGAGTCCGCGTGATCGCCGACCTGGCCGATCAGGTCAGCAAAGTCACCTCGTGCGGATGGAATGCCAAGGACGGGGCCAAGGTCAAAGGCGAGGCCGGTTCCGGCACCCACCTCGGCCCCGGCAGCGGCCGCGACGGCAAGACGCTGCTGGAAGAAGCATTGGAGAGCCGCGCCGAACACCTCGGCCACGTGGCGGTGGGCACCGACGCCGAAGCGCAGGCGGTGGCCGAGGCGGCGTTCGATCTGCGCGCGCGCCGCTTCGTGCGTGCCGAAGGCACGGCAGAGGGCAATGCCCAACTGCGTGTCGGCACCAACGTGACGCTGATTGGCATCAGTCCCCAGTTCGACAATACCTACTACGTGGTGCGTGCTTGTCATCTCTACGATTTACAGCAGGGCTATCGGACGGATTTTTCCGCCGAATGCGCCTATCTGGGCAACTGAGCGATGAACCGCGAACCCGTCTTCGATCGCCCGCCCGGCTGGATGCATGCGGGTTATCTGGCGAAAGTCGTTTCGCTCGACGACCCGGATCGCCGCAACCGCGTTCAGGTACGCCTGATCGCCTTCGACGGCGTCGACAAGCAGGACGCGCCGATGTGGGCGCGGGTCGTTGCGCCGTTCGCGGGCAGCGACCGCGGCGTGTTCTTCCTGCCCGATGTGGATGACGAGGTACTGGTCGTGTTCATGAACGGTGACGCGCGCTTCCCGATCATCCTCGGCGGCCTGTGGAACGGCAACGCGAATCCGCCGGCGGACATCGAGAACGGCGGCGCCAACCGCTTCAAACGCATCAAGTCCAAGAACGGCATCGTCTTCACGATGGACGACCAGCAGGGTCAGGAAACGCTGAAGATGGAAACACCGGGCGGCCAGAAGATCACGCTGCAGGACGGTCCCGGCACCATCACGGTCGAGGATTCCAACGGCAACAGCATCAAGCTCGAATCGGCGGGAATCACGGTCACCGCTTCGGCCAAAGTGAAGGTGCAGGCCTCTCAGGTCGAGGTGACGGCCGGGATGGTGAAGGTCGATGCCGCCATGTCCAAGTTTTCGGGCGTCGTGAAGTGCGACACGCTGATAACCAATTCGGTCGTTTCCAGCAGCTACACGCCCGGCGCGGGGAATATCTGGTGAGGGCAGGCGGATGAACCACGACATCGTGATCAGTGCGCCGCGCGGTATCAAGGATTCCCTGGCTCCCGCGATCCTGCAGCGCAGCGACGAGGATTTCGTCGATGCGGTGATGGATGAATTGAAGACCGAGCTCGGCCGCGCGTCCTTGCAGGGCTCGCTCGCGCAGTCGAGGGACGCCGTGAACGTTCTCAAGCTCTACCAGCCCATCCAGCGCCAGTTCCACGTCGCCATGATCGAAGCGTGGTGCGACGCGCCAGGCACGCCGCGCGTCGATCCCGCGCGGATCGATTCCGCCGGCATGGTCGTGCGCCGCGTCGACGGCGCAGGCTATGAGGGCTGGATGCGCGCCAAGGGTCGTTTGCGCGGCTGGGTCGGCGTGGATCGTCTGGGCAGCGAGCGCAGCGACCCGACGAGTGCCTTGCGGCTGGCGAGCAAGGCCACCGGCGTGGCGGATATCGATCGCTCGCTGATGAGCTATGCGCTGGAGAACGAGGACAGTCTGCTCAATGAACATGTGATTCCGCTTTTCGCAGCGCCGCCCGAGGTATGCACGGTGGCAAACAAGACCGTCTTCTATGGCTTGGTGCCGACGACGAGCGCCGAACTGGCGGAAGGCCCGGTGGGCTTCGAGGACGAGGAATTTACCGCGACGTCCCCCACCTTCCGCGATCACCTGGTGCAGGCGCTGCGGGGCGAACGCATGGACTTCGCGCTGGCCGGTGAGACTCTTCAACCGGAGTGGTTCGAGGCAGTGGAAATGCCCGGGCCGGACAAGCCCAAGAAACTATCGCAGTCGGATTGGGACGCGCTGACCAAGCCGCCCGCCGATCCGTCGTCGCCTTCGGCGGCGAGCAGGATGAGCCGCCTCATTCTGATGCTGCGTCAGCTTGCCCTGGAATTCGATGTATTCGGCGACGGCGCAGACGCCAAGGCAGTGATGGATGAGCTGAAGGCTATTTCTCTGCCGCTCAAGTTGCGCGAAGAGGATCTCGTGCCGCGCACGATGCCAGCCGACGTGTTTCTGAAGAATGCCGTCTCCGTGCTGCTCGAACGCGACCCCGCAGCCCCGGCCACTGAAATGCCGTTGCATTGGCCGGTGCTGGGTGCGACGGCCGCCAATCGGTTGAAGAGCAAGCTGTACAAGGCCATGGCCGCGCGCTTTGCGGCGATGAAAGGACAGCCTGGGCGTTTCGACGAGCGCGGCGCCACGTATGCCGTGCGCGCTTTCGTTCGCCTCAAGCCCGACTCCGTTTGTCCGGCCAGAACGCTGTGGAGCGATTACAGCGAACCGTTCGTCATCGCGCCCTGGTACGAGGGGTCGGGCGCTCCGCCGGTGCAGATCCCGCTGCCCGACGCCACCGACCGCAATCTGCTCAAGTCGCTCAAGCCCAACGTCGCCTTTGTTGTACCGCCGCCCTTGCAGGATCTGTTCAAGTTCAGTCCCAAGGACATGCTGGCGGGCAAAGGCAAACCCGGTTCCAATCTGACGCTCGGCTGGATATGCGGATTCAATATCCCGACCATCACGATCTGCGCCTTCATCGTGCTGAACATCTTCCTGTCGCTATTCGACCTGATCTTCCAGTGGATGCTCTTCATCAAGATTTGCATCCCGTTTCCAAAGAAGAAATAGGCAATGGCCGAAATCGTTCGCCCCCTTCTTGGTTGGCCGTTTCTCCCACTGCCCGATGAGCGAGGCCTCATCGACTGGCCGGGGTTGGAGCAAAGCGTCAGAGATGGTATTCGCATCATTCTCTCCACGCGCCCCGGCGAGCAGCTCATGCGTGCCGACTTCGGCGCCGGGCTGGATCGCCTTCTGCACGAGCCCAATACCCTGGCCACGCGGCGTCAGATTCGCGATCTGGTGCAGAACACGCTGGCGCGCTGGGAGCGTCGCATCCTGCTCGATGGCGTCGAGGTATGGGAGGTACCGGACCAGCCCAGCCACGTGCGGCTGGAGATCGCGTATCGCCTCGCCCGAAATGGCGCGCCGGGGGCGATGAATGTGACGCTGCAGCTCGAAGGCCGGTAAATAGGAAAGAGAAGAGGAAGGCGAGCCATGCCCATCCTGCTCCCGAGTCTCGACGACAGGCGCTTCGACGATCTGGTCGACGACTTGGTCGCGCGCATTCCCGCTCACACGCCGGAGTGGAACAACCCGCGTCTGGGCGACCCCGGACGCACGCTCATCGAGTTGTTCGCCTGGCTGGGCGACACGCTGCTCTATCGCGCCAATCTGATTCCAGAGCGCCAGCACCTGGTCTTTCTCAAGTTGCTCGGCATCGGTCTGAAGCCTGCGCAGCCCGCGCAGGGCATCGTCGGTTTGAGCTTCGCGCAGCCGACCGAGCTGACTGCAAGCACCCTCTCACCGGGGGCGCGCGTGGCGGGCGCCGTTCCGTTCGAGACGCTCAATGAAACCACCGTACTGCCGGTGAGCGCCGAGGCTTACATCAAGCGCCGCCTGTCTGACGCCGACGCCGTGCGCATGGGTGAGGTGATCCAGGGACTCACGCGCATTCATCGCATCAGCGGTCAGGCGATGGCCTACGAGACGAGCGCGATCTTCGACGGCGGCCGTGCCGAACCCGACGGGGTCGACGTCTTCGCCGACAGCGCCGACCGTGCGTTGTGGATCGCGCTGCTGGCGCCGCTTGCTTCCAAGCCCCAGGATCAACCTACGGTCAACGATGCCGCGCGCTCGGCGCTCGGCGGCGGGGACACCGGCGCGCCAGCCCTGCTGTCGGTGGGCGTGATGCCTGCCTTGAAGATGCCCGAGCTCTTCGAGCAAGTCGATGCCCCGAAGCGCGTGCCCGTGCTGTGGGAAATCACCACACAGGGACGCACCGCGCTTGATACCGATTACCTCACGCTCGACCCCCTGCCGGGTTCGGATGCCACCAACGGGCTGACGCGCCCGGGTGTGCTGCGCCTGGCATTGCCGGACGAATCCTATATCTGGGCGCCCCCCAACGACGTGGGCATCAATTCCCGCGCCGGCGTGGGCGATACGCCGCCACGCATCGATGACGCCGGCAAGGCCGCGCGCCTGCTCGCCTGGATTCGCCTGCGTCCGAAACCCGGTGAGCTGGTGAGCACGCTGCCGCTTGCGTGGATCGGGATCAACGCGGCGCAGATCGATCAGCGTGTAACGCTCGCCGGTCGCGTGCTGGGCGTGTCGACAGGTGCGACCGAGCAGGTATTTCAACTGCCGCAGGGTTCCGTCGACCCGGATTCGCTCGCCATCGAAGTGGAGGAACCTGGACGCGGCTATCAGCGCTGGCAGCGCGTTGAAGACCTTGCCGCCATCAGCGCCGATCCGAACGTCGCGCGCGAGGCACGTGCGTTCGAACTGGACGCTGAAGCGGGCACGCTGCGTTTCGGCGACGGCGTGCGCGGGCGCGTGCCGGAACCTCAGATGCGGGTGCGGCTCGCCAGCGGCCGCTTCGGCGGCGGGCGCGCGGGCAATCTGGCGGCCGGCAGTCTTGCCGAAATTGCCGCCACGCGCATCGACGGGCGCACCGCGCCCGCCCTGAAGGTATTGCAGCCGCTGCCGATGGGCGGCGGCGACGATGCCGAGACGATCGAGCTGGCCCAGCGCCGCATTCCGGCCGTGCTGCGTCACCGCGACCGGGCGGTGACGGTGGAAGACTATCGCCGGCTGGCGATGGAGACGCCGGGCGTCGATGTCGGTCGCGTCGAAGTGCTGCCGCGCTTCAAGCCGCGCGATCGCCGCTTCAATGTGCCGGGCGTGGTGAGCGTGCTGGCGCTGCCCGCGCAGTCGCTGTCGGGCCCCCCCAATCCGCGCCCCGATCGTCCGTTTATCGAACGGGTGCATACCTACCTTTCGGCGCGTGCACCGCTGTCGACGGAGTTGTACGTCATCGGCTGCGAGTACGTGCCGCTCGGACTCGCCGTCGGCATTGCCATCCGTGATGGCTTTGCGCGCGACAAGGTGCTGTTCGATGTGCGCGAAGCGCTCAAGAGCATGCTCTGGCCGTTGCCACCCGGTGGGCTGGAGGCCGAGGGCTGGCCGCTCGGTCGCTCGGTGCGCGAGCGCGAGCTTGAAGTCGACATCTCGCGCGTTCCCGGCGTTCTCGAAGTCAGCGGCCTCGACCTGTTTGCCCGCGACGGCACGGGTGAAACCGCCGACTGGCGCCTGCTGCCGCGCAACACTGCCGACGACACGCAGACCCTCGCGCTGTCGGCCTGGCAGCTGCCGGAGCTGTTGTCGGTGGTGGTGATAGACGGTGACGCGCCCCAGGACCTGAAGGCACTGCCCAACCCCTTTGCCCAGAGCAATGCGGTGGCAGTCCCCGTGGTGCCGGAGCTGTGCTGACGGAGCGAAGCTAATGGACGCGAATGGTCTGCGCTTCTGGATGCTGGCTGAAGCCGGGCATTGGCCCGCGCACGCGCATACCGTGTGGGACGCCGAGTGCCGCACGCTGCAACTGGCCTCCGAGCGCAGCCTGCCCGCGCCCGCCGATCCCTCCGCCGCGTTTGCCGCCGCCAATTCGGCGCTCGAGCGCATTCCGCGTGCCGTCGATCAGTTCGACGCGGTTGCCTACTGGGACGAGGATGCGAACGTCATAGCGGTAAAGAGTTATTTGCCCGACCCCGGGGTGGTGTTGCCGCTCTCCGAGCGTCCGAGCGATCTGTGCGTCGGTGCCGATGCCGTGCTCTACGTCGCCTTGGCCGACGGCGTCCTGATGCACGATCTGCGGGGCCGCTGGGCCGACGTGCTCGTTGCGCCGACGGATGCGCCGATCGGCGGATTTACGCCCTGGCGCTTGGCGGCCGCTTTCCCGAGCGGGGCGTGGGTGCTGGACCGGGCCAGCGGGCGCCTAGGCAAACTCGAGGGCATGCCGCTGCCCGCGCAGACTCCGCAGGCCGACGACTATGCCCCCGGCGTATTCCGACCCGACCCGGAAAACTGCCGCACACCGACGCTGCGCGTGCTGGCCGACCCGGCCTGGCCAAACAGCGAGCGCCCGATCGCGCTCGCCGCCCATGCCGACACCGGGCTCGCCTTGCTGTCCTGGGCAGAAGACGAAACCATCCTGCGCCGCTGGGATGCCGGCGCGCAGCGTCTGGAAGCTCCTCTGAGCTTGCGGGGCGCGCGCTATGCCTATGCTCTCGAGTGGCTGGATGCCGAGCGCATCGTGGTGCGCATGCCGGGCCGCCCGGACGCACCCGCGTTCTCCTGGGAATTCGGCAACGTCGCCGGCACGCGCGATCCGCTCGGCGAGGTGTACCCCATCGCCTCGGACGGCATCGAAGCGCCGTTCGCGCATCGCGTTGTCGGTCCGCCGCGCTACCCGGTGGGCAATAACGGCGCCGAACCGCTCCATGCACTGTCGCTGCCCAATCTTGCACGCCAGGGCAGCGCTGCGAATCACGCGGGCAGCGGCGGCGGCTTTGTCGCACAGCTCCTCGACAGCGGCAGCACCACGACCGTTTGGCACAGGCTTTACGCCGAGGCGGCGATTCCCGCGCGTACCGGGTTCACGGTGTGGCTCGCCGCGACCAACGAGGCGCGGCCGCCGGCCCTGAGCGACACGCAGTCGTGGCAGCCGCATGGCTTCGGCCGCGACATCGCGGCGCTCGATGCGGGGTTCAGCGCGCCGCAATTGCCGCGAGCGGTGTGGGAGCGCGCGCCGTCCGAACTGCCGGGTCACCCCGGCCTCGGCCCCTGGTCACCCGAGGCGGACACCCAAGGCCTGTATTCGGTGCTGATCCAGAATGCCCACCGGCGCGTGCGCACGCTCAGCGGGCGCTACCTGTGGGTGCGCGTGGTGCTGTTCGGCGACGGTCGCGTCGGCCCGCAGATCGCCGCGCTGCGCGCTTATGGCAGCCGCTTCTCCTATGTCGATCAATACCTGCCGCGCGTCTATCGCGAGACGCTGTTCGGCGATCCCGCCCAGGCCGCGGGCGAATTGCTCGACGGCATCGAACTGTCTCATCAGGTGGCGCTCGACGCTGGTGGAACGAGCGGCGGAATCATCGCGGGCACTTTGCGCGCCCGCCTCAACCTGGCGATTCCCGATCTGGGCGATGCGGCCGTCGTCACGGTCGAGCAGCCGGGAGAAGCGTGGCTCTTGCGTGACGTGAGCGGTCGCCGCACGTGGCGCCTGACGCACGATGCCTACGCCATCGGTATCTATAGGCCGCAATCGTCGCGCGCCGATTTCCTCGGGCGCATGCTGGCCAACTTCGAAGGCGTGCTGACTCAGCTCGAGGACCGCATTGGCGCCGCGCACCTGTTCAGCGACCCCGATGCGACGCCGGAGCCGCAGCTCGACTGGCTCGCCAGCTGGATCGGTGTCGCCTTCGATCCTGCACTGCCGGCCCAGCACCGGCGGGAATGGCTCAAGAACGCGGAACCTCTGGCGCGCTGGCACGGGTCGCGGCGCGGTCTGCTGCTGGCGCTGAACATCGCCACCGGAGGCGGCGTGCAAGGCGGCGAGATCATCGTGATCGAGGACTTCCGCCTGCGCCGCATTCTCGCCACGCTGCTCGGCGTCGATCTTGGCGACGAGGCGGATCCGTTGTTGCCCGGGCTCGTCCAGAGCGGTAATTCCATCGTTGGCGACACGCTGGTGCTGGGCGATCAGGAGCAGGTCGAACTGCTCGCCTTGTTTCGGCAGGAAGTCGCCACTCCCGCCGAGAACGACGCCGTGCTGAGCTTCCTCGGCCAGCTCGCCAACCGCGCCACGGTGCTCGTGCATCAAGATGTAGAACCGCAAGACCTGGGCCTGATCCGCCGCATCGTCGGGCTCGAATCCCCGGCGCACGTCGACGTGCGCGTGGTCACTGCAACCCGGCCGCTGATGGTCGGCGTGTACAGCCTGGTTGGTGTCGACACCTACCTTGGCCCGCCGCAGGTCCCGCTGTCGGTGCAGCTCGATCGTTCCGGACTTGGCAGGGGAGATTACCTGATCGGCCCGGCCGCGCTCGACCCGCGCATGCGCGGTGCAGCTACAGCGCCCCCCACGCCTCGCCCGGTAGCCGACGCCGGGCCGGATGCGACGGTGGATTTTGGTCGCAGCTTTGAGCTCGATGGCGGCGCGTCGCACGCGGCAGCCGGGCGCGAAATTGCCAAGTACGTGTGGCGACGCCTGCCCCCGGAAATCACCTGATGTCTAAGAGTCCTTTTCCCACAACTCCAAATAAAGCAAGGAGAACGAAATGGCAGAATTTGTAATCAATGCTGATGTAGTAACAGACCAACCGACTATCGAAGTGACGTTGAGCGCCGACAAGCCGCTCGCGTTGGGGCGCCATCAATTTCGTCTGATCGTCGTCGACAATGCGGGCAACAAGTCCATCGGCGATGTAAAGGAGGTGTTGGTCGCCGACCTGGATAACCCCACCGCCATCCTCGTCGCACCAACCGTGGTGGGCTTCGGCAGGAGCTTCCTCCTGGACGGCAGCAGGTCCTTCGACGTGGGCGGCGGCAAGGTCGTGCAGTATGTGTGGAACTATCTGGGCCCGGCGGGGCCGGTGGTCCTAACGGAACCGATCTTCCCGGGGCCGGTGATCCGCTGAGGTCGGCATGGCGAGATTTGTGCCCGGCCAACCCGTCGTGACTTCGGTGCCCAGCATCGTGGTCGATGCCGGCCTGCCCGTGGGTCAGCACCGCTTCCGGTTGGAAGTGGTGACCGACACTGGTCAGAGAAGTCCGCCGGATGAGGCAGTGGTGCAGGTGCAAGCGTCGACCGTGCTGGTAGAGCCCGTGCCGAGCGTGGTGTCGCCCACCGTCGCAACCACGCTGACGCCCGTCGTGTCGCCGAGGACCGTCTTGTCGCCGGCGACGACGACGGGCGATGTTCTAGTCGCGCCGACGTTGCCCAAGACGGTGTCGCCGTCCACAAAATCGCGTGTATCGCCTGTGGCAGCACCAAGCGCTGTGTCGGTCGCGTCGACACCGCCCAAGAAGACGGTGTCGATGTCAACGACATCGCGGACGGCAATTCCAAGCATCCCGCCCAAGAAGACGGTGTCGCCGTCCACAACATCGCGCACGGCAGTTCCAAGCCGTCCACGCAAGAAAACGACGTCGCGCGCTGCAGTTCCAAGCCGTACGCGCAAAAAAGCGGTGTCGCCGTCCACGACATCGCGCACAGCAATCCCGCGCCGCCCGCGCCGGAAGACGATGTCGCCATCCTCGACACGGCGCACAACAACCCGACGTCGCCCGCGCAAGAAAAAGGAGTAATTCATGAGCACCGTTGCCCGAATGCCCGAGGCCGATCCGCTCTACGTCCAGCCGCTTTCCGAGCGCCCGGTGTATGCCACCGGCATGTCGCTCGACGCGCAGGACTTTGCCGACGAGCAGACCTATCACCGCGTGCAGCTAGCGCGTGCCATGGCTTTCCTGGCCGGCGGCGGGACGCTGGCGGGTTTGCGCGTCACGCACCAGGCGGCCACCACCGGTGACCATGCAGTACCGGAGGAGATTCGTGTCGA
>Ga0137463_1000611_pt1 | contig 11885 bp, 10 predicted proteins | sample EasRivERMGT800_2_FD_102333 | JGI IMG/M metagenome (GOLD analysis project Ga0137463, IMG submission 102333) | Soil microbial communities from meander-bound floodplain in the East River, Colorado, USA - East River MetaG ERMGT800_2 | ecosystem: Environmental > Terrestrial > Soil > Floodplain ...
ACCCGGCCCGAAAATGCGACCGGCCGTGTCCATCAACGGACACGCGGCCTGAAAATGCGACCGACCGCGCCCAATCAACGGACACCCGACCCGAAAATGCGACCGACCGCGCCCAATCAACGGACACGAGACACGAAAATGCGGCGCTCGAACCGCCGATACGGCGCCCGTAGACGCGTGGCGGCGTCCGCAGAAGCCCGCGTCAGCCAAACGCGCGCTAGCGGCCGTTCGTGTCGTGGATGTGACGAGCGAGGGCGTCCTGCCAGGACGGCATGACGAATCCGGCGGCGGCGAGCTTCGCGTTCGAGAGCGCGCAGTACAGCGGGCGGTCCGCGCGGAACTTCATGTCGGCCATTCGCACGGGCACGAGCGTCGGATCTACTTTCAGTAGACGCCCGAGTTCGCGCGCGAACTCGAGCCACGTGCAGCATCCTGCGTTGACGCAGTGATAGAGGCCAGGCGGGGCTGACTGCTCGACGAGCGCCAGCGTCGCGCGGGCGCCGTCGATGATGTACGTCGGCGATACCGTGCGGTCTTCGAATACCCTGGCTTCGTTGCCGGCCGCGAGCGCGCGCAGAATGCTCTCGACGCTGCCCTTCGCCGGCGGTCCTCCCGGCGCGCGGCCGAACAGGCTCTCGACGCGCAGGACATACGCGCGTGGAGCGTCGGCGGCAAACCACTCGCCGAGGAGCTTCGACGCCGCGTACGTGCTTCGGGGATTTGGCGCGTCGTTTTCCACGTACGGCTCGCTCGCCTTTCCATCGAAAACGAAATCCGAGCTGTAGTGCACGAGCGTGGCGTTCGTCGCCGACGCGGCTTTCGCCAGCGCGCGAACGGCAAACGCATTCACGCTCAGTGCCTCCAGCGCGTGATCCTCGGCTCCATCCACGTCGTTGTACGCCGCGCAGTTGACGATGACATCCGGCCGCGCCTTTTCCATCGCGGCAGCCACCGCCTTGTCGTCGGTCAGATCGAGCGTGGCGCGATCAAAGGCGATCGCTTCGTGGCGGCCCCGGCATTCGTGAACAATGGCTGCGCCCAGTTGACCGCGCGCGCCAACGACGGCTATCCGCACGCTAGGCCGTCCTCCGAGGCGCCTCGGGAGCCAGTACGCCTTCCCAGCGCGCGACCACGGCGGCAGCGATGCAGTTGCCCATCACGTTCACGGCCGTTCGGCCCATGTCCATGATCTGGTCGACGCCGAGGAGGATCGCCGCGCCCTCGAGCGGGAGGCTGAACTGCGTCAGCGTCGCGGCGAGCACGACGAGCGCTCCTCTCGGCACGCCGGCGACGCCCTTGCTGGCCAGCATCAGCGTCAGCATCATCCAGAGCTGCTGACCGAGCGTCATCGGCACGCCGGCCAGCTGCGCGACGAATACGCTGGCGAGCGACAGATAGAGGGTTGTCCCGTCCAGGTTGAACGTGTAGCCGAGCGGCAGCACGAACGCCACGATCCGCTTTGGCACGCCGAACTGCTCCATCACCTCGAGGGATTTCGGCAGCGCGGCTTCCGAGCTGGCCGTCGTCAGCGCGATGAGGAACGGCTCGCGGATCGCCCTCGCGAACCGCCAGAACGGCACGCCGATCAGATACGACACGCCGACGACGACGATGAGGACGAACAGCGCGAGGCCGACGTACATGAGCGCGATGAGCTTGCCGAGCGTGAGGAGGATCGCCACGCCGCGTCCGCCGACAGTCGAGGCGACGGCCGCGAACACCCCGACCGGCGCGAACACCATCACGTAGGACGTCACCTTGAACATGACGTGCGCAATCGACTCGACGACCGCAAGCACAGGCCGTCCGCTCACGCCCATCGCGGCCAACGCGACGCCGAAGAACAGCGAAAACACCACGACCTGAAGAATGTCGCCGCGCGCCATCGCGTCCACAACCGACGTGGGCACGAGGTGCAGCACCATGTCCCAGCCGCTTTGCTGATTGCGTGCGATCGCCGCAACCGCCGTCGTGTCGCCCCCGGCGACCACGTTCGGCACGGCGAGGCCCGAGCCCGGCTGGAAGACGTTCACGAGCACGAGGCCGATGACGAGCGCGATGGTCGTCGCGATCTCGAAGTAGATGATCGCCTTCAGGCCGACGCGGCCCATCGCCTTGAGATCGCCAGCGCCTGCGACGCCGGCCACCAGCGTCGAAAAGACGAGCGGCGCGATGATCATCTTGATCAGGCGCAAGAACGCGTCGGCGAGCGGCTTCGAGGCCACACCGGCCTTCGGCCACAGGGCGCCGACGACGATGCCGAGCAGGAGGCCGGCAAGGATTTGGGTCGTGAGGCTCGGAAAGCGCGACGTACGGGGCGGACTCGACAGGCTGGCCTGGTCGGTCTTCACACGCCGACTCTGCGCTGGACGAACTCGCCGATCGCCGAGACGACGGCTTCCTGCTGAGCCTCGGTCAGCTCGCTGTAGATCGGCAGTGCGAGGCTTTCGGCCGCGGCCCGCTCGGCCTTCGGAAAATCTCCGCGGTGATATCCGAGGTCCGCGAAGCACGGCTGCATGTGAAACGGGACGGGATAGTAGATCTCCGTGCCGATGCCGCGCTCGTCGAGATGCGCCCTCAGGCCGTCGCGGTCGGCGACGCGGATGACGAACTGGTTGTAGATGTGCCGGCAGTCGGCCGGCTCTGCCGGCAGCGTCACGCGATCGAGAAGGCCGGCGTCGCGGAACAGAGCCCGATACCGCGCCGCATTGGCGCGGCGTCCCTCGGTCCATCCGTCGAGGTGCGGCGCCTTCACGCGGAGGATCGCGGCCTGCAGCGCGTCCATGCGGAAGTTCGCACCGACCAGGTGATGGTAGTAGCGCGGTTCCATCCCATGCGTCCGCAGCAGCCGCGCACGCTTCGCCAGCCCGTCGTCCATTGCCGTGAGCAGACCCGCGTCACCGAACGCGCCGAGGTTCTTGCTCGGAAAAAACGAGAAGCACCCGAAGGCGCCGAGGCTGCCAAGCGGTCGCGACTTGTAGGTGGCGCCGATGGCCTGCGCCGCGTCTTCGACAATCGGGATTCCGGCGCGGGACGCGGCCACCAGCAGCGGATCCATGTCGGCGCTCTGACCGAACAAATGAACCGGAATGATCGCTTTGGTTCGCGGCGTGATGGCGGCGACGGCTTGCGCGGCGTCGATGTTGAAGGTCGCCTCATCAATATCGACGAGCACCGGCCGCGCGCCCAGGCGGGCGACGGCGCCGGCGGTCGCGAAAAACGAATAGGTCGGCGTGATGACCTCGTCCCTCGGCTTGATGTCGAGCGCCATGAGCGCCAGCAGCAGCGCGTCGGTGCCGGAGGAGACGGCGATCGAGTGGCGGACGCCGAGCATCAGGGCCAACTCGCTTTCGAGCGAGGTGATCTCGGGGCCCATGATGAAGCGCTGGCTGTCGCAGACCCGTTCGATCGCGGCGAGAATCTCGGCGCGAAGCGGGCGGTACTGCGCATGGAGATCCAGCAACGGCACTTTCAGCGACATCGGCCGCTTATTGAACCACAAAGGCGGGTCATCTTCGAGATTTGACGGCGGCTCGCGTCTCGCGATCGGTCTCGCGGCGCTTGATCGTCTCGCGCTTGTCGAACTCCTTCTTGCCCTTCGCGAGTGACACGGACACCTTGACGCGGCCGTTCTTGAAATAGAGCCGGGTGGGGACGAGCGTCATGCCGCGCTCGACCGTCTTACCGATCAGCTTCCGGATTTCCTCGCGGTGGAGGAGCAGCTTTCGCCGGCGTAGCGGCTCGTGGTCCGCGTAGCCGCGGTGACTATAGGGACTGATGGTGACGTTGTAGAGAAAGATCTCGCCGTCCTCGACGCGCGCGAAGCTGTCGCGGAGGTTGACCCGTCCTTCGCGGATCGCCTTGACCTCCGTCCCGAGGAGCACGATGCCCGCCTCGAACGACTCGAGCAGGTGAAAGTCGTGATGGGCTTTCCGGTTTTCGGCGATGTTGGCCTGCGCCAGCTCGCGCTCGGTTTTGTCCTTCATGATGACGGCGGCCCTGAAAGGGCCGCCTTACTGTAGCGCGGGCCTTTCAGGCCCGCGAACCAATCGCGCCGCGAGCAACACGGCCGCGATCATGCTTTCAGCGTCGGCCACGCCCTTGCCGGCGATGTCAAAGGCGGTTCCGTGGTCGACCGAGGTGCGGATAATCGGCAGGCCGAGCGTGACGTTGACCGCGCGGCCGAACGCCACGAGCTTGACAGGAATCAGACCCTGGTCGTGATAGCAGGCGATCACGACGTCGAACTCCCCCTTCCGCGCGCGGACGAAGACCGTGTCGGCGGGAAACGGCCCCGACACGTCGATGCCCTTCGCGCGGCAGCATGCGATCGCCGGAGCAATGACGGTTTCCTCTTCGCGGCCGAATAACCCATGCTCGCCCGCGTGCGGGTTCAACCCGGCGACGGCAATGCGCGGCGGCTTCTTGTCGAAGCGCGGCAGCTCCACGGCTGTCAGCAGGATCGTCTGCTCCATCAGGCTTTGCGTCAACAGGCGTGGCACATCGGCGAGCGGCACGTGAATCGTCGCCAGCACCACGCGCAGCTCGTCGGAAAAAAACATCATCGCGACGCGTGACGCACCAGTCAGGTGTGCCAGCAGATCGGTGTGGCCGTTCCACGGCAACCCGGCGAGCCGCAGGGCTTCCTTATTGATGGGCGCGGTCGCCATCGCCGCGACGTCGCCAGAGATGGCATCGGCGATTGCATCGACAATCGCGCGGTACGCCGCGCGCCCCGCCTCGGCAGACAGCACACCCGGCTCGAATCGATCGCCCGCCGGCGCACCGTACAGCACCGGCTCGCAGACGTCGAGCACCCGCGGGTCCGACGCGGCGCGACGCGCGATCTCCGGCCCGATGCCGGAGGGATCGCCTTCGGTGATGGCTATGCGGGGTTTCACGTCGGTACTCGGGGCTCGGGTCTCGGGCTCGGGGCTCGGGGCTCGAAAGTTCTCAGTGGCAGTTACAGCTGCCGCCGCTGCCACAGCCGCCGCTGCCGCAGCCGCTCGGGTTGTCGCAGCCGCCTTCGCTGCCGCAGCCGCCGTGCGCAACCCCCTTGGCGTTGGGCAGCTCGTACCGCAGACAGCACTTGAGGCGGCCGCAGAGCCCTGACAGCTTGGATGGATTCAGGCTGAGCTCCTGCTGTTTGGCCATCTTGATCGACACCGGCTCGAACGACGTGAGGAAAGTCGTGCAACACAGCGGGCGGCCGCACGTCCCGTAGCCGCCGATCATCTTCGCCTCGTCGCGGACGCCGATCTGCCGCATCTCGATGCGCACGCGGAACTCGCCGGCCAGCTCGCGCACCAGCTCGCGGAAATCCACGCGGCCCTCGGCCGTGAAGTAGAAGATCATCCGCGCACCGTCGAACTGCAGCTCGACCCGCGCGAGCTTCATGCCGAGTCCGCGTTCGCGGATCTTCAGCCCCGCGATGCGAAAGGCCTCTTTCTCCCGCTGTTCCTGCTTGAGGCGCGTGACGACGTCCTCCCGGGTCGCGACGCGAACGATCCGCGGCGGTGGATCGCCTGCCGGAAGACGCCGCTCGACGAGCTCAGGAATCGATCGGACGACGGTGCCCACCGCGGTGCCGCTCTCGCCCTGCACGACCACTTGATCGCCGGGGTGGGGTTGCCGATCGCCGGTGCGCTCCATCGACACAAAGCTGTGGGGGCGGCCGACCGGTGTCAGCTTGACGGAGATCAGACGCGTCGGGTTCGAAGCGCTCACAAGGCACTCCTACAGCTGAAGTACCAGCCAGTCGGCGACGATCTTGACGCCGGCGTTGCTATCCAGCGCGTCCAGCGCCTGATCCACGGCGGCAAACGCGCGGAGACCGCGGTCGCCGCCAAACGACTTGGTCAGCCGGTCCAGAAACGGGCGCACGTCGGCGTTGACGACGGCGTCTGGATTCGCGCGAGCCGAAAGAAGCTCCACGTCCCTCAGCAGCGACGCCATCGCCTGCAGATGCGACGCGAGCTGCTCGCGATCGCCGCGGCCGCCGCTGCCGGTCTTCACCAGCAGATCCCTGGCGCCCTCAATCCTCACGGCCGGATCATCGGTCGCTGCCGCCCCGGCAAGCACCTGCTGCGCCACTTCGCGCGCGTCGGCGTCGACCTCATCGTTCCCGACCGCCTGAAATCGAAGCCGGGGGCACCTCGACTGCACGGTGGGCAGCAGCATGTCGGGGCGCGACGTCACCAGAACGAACACCGAGGACGGGGGCGGCTCCTCGAGCGTCTTGAGGAGCGCGCTCTGCGCCGGCGCCGCCATCAAGTCCGCCTCGTCAACGATCACCACGCGCCGGCGACCCTCGAAGGGCCGGTAGCCCGCACGATCGATCACGTCGCGAATCTGATCGATCTTGATCGAGCCGTTGTCTCCGGGCGCGACGACGAGAACGTCCGCATATACTCCGCGGCCGATACGCGCGCAGGCCGCGCACGTGCCACACGCGTCGCGCGCCGCCGGTCCTGCGTCGTCGAACGCCGTGGGCGACAGGCAATTGAGCGTCTGCGCCAACGCCGTGGCCATCTCGCGCGTGCCCGAGCCGGCCGGCCCCGAAAAGATCAGGCTGGGCGGCAAGGCGTCGCGCCCGACCGAGCGGGCAAGCAGCCCGGCCAGCCGCCGGTGGCCATGCGCAGCCACGACGTCCCTGAAAGGCATGCCCTACTTTAGATCACGGGACTCGGGACTCGTTACTCGGGGCTCGGGGCTCGGGACTCGATCCCGGAATTGCAGGTCGCCGAGCCCCGAGTCCCGAGCCCCGAGCCCCGAGTCCTAGTGAGGCAGGTAATGCAGCAGCTTCAGGATGTCGGAGAAGACGCCCATGGCCGTGACGTCGGCGCCGGCGCCCGGCCCCTGCACCACGAGCGGCGTCTTGCGATAGCGGCGTGTCGTGAACGCGATCACGTTGTCGCTCCCTTTGGCCGATGCCACCGGATGCGCCACGCGGAACTCTTTGAGGGCGGCGTGCGCCCGCCCCTGCTCGAGAACGCCGACGTACCGGAGCACCGATCCGCGGCGCCGGGCCGCCGCCACGCGCGCATCGATGTCCGCGTCGTAGCGCGCGAGGTCCGTGAAGAACTTTTGTGAAAACCGTCCCTTCCGCAGCGCCCGCGGCACCAGGCTGTCCACTTTCACTTCGTCGAGCTCCATCTTGAGCCCGATCTCTCGCGCCAGAATCAGGAGCTTCCGGGCCACGTCCTGCCCCGACAGGTCGTCGCGCGGGTCCGGCTCCGTGAAGCCGATGCGATGCGCCTCCCTGACGAGCGCGCTGAACGGCGTCGTCCCATCGAAGGTGTTGAAGAGATAGCTCAGCGTGCCCGACAGGATGCCTTCGATCTTCAGAATCTCGTCGCCGCTGGCGATGAGGTCGCGCAGCGTGGACATGATCGGCAGGCCGGCGCCGACATTGGCCTCGTAGAAAAAGTGCTTCTGGCGCCGTGCCAGCTGCTCCATCAGCGCCGAGTACCTGGCCCACGGCAGCGCGTTCGCCCGCTTGTTCGGCGTGATGACGTGCAGGTTGGCGTCGATGAACGCCGGATACGCGTCGACCACCTCCGGGTTGGCGGTGCAGTCGACGAGCGCGGCGTTGGTCAGCTCGAGCCCGGCGATCGCTTTCGCCAGCGCGCGAGGGTTCATCTTGTGCCGCGACGCGCCGAGCACCCGCTTCCACTGCGAGAGGTCGATGCCGGTCGCCGACACGGCGAACCGCCCGCTTCGGGCGAGCGCGACCACGCGGACGTCGAATCCGCGCGCGAGCAGGTAGTGACGCTGCTGTTTCAGTTGCTGCAGCAGAGCGCTGCCGATGTTGCCGACGCCGACGACGACGAGATCGAGCCGCTTGCGCGGTTCGAAGAAAGCCTGGTGGATCGCGTTGAGCGCGCGGATCTGCTGCGACGCGTCGATGACGCACGAGATGTTTCGCTCGGATCCGCCCTGCGCGATCGCGTTGATGTTGATGCTGTTTCGGCCGAGCGCATCGAACAGCTTGCCCGACACGCCGGGACGGCCTCTCATGCCCTCACCGACGACGGCGAGAATCGCCTGGTCGTGTTTCGGATCGACGTGCATCAGTCGATCGTCCACCTCGTGCCGGAACTCGCGCTCGATCGCCTCGACGCCCCGCGTCGCGTCGTCGCTGCGGACGGCGAAGCAGATCGTGTGTTCCGAGGAGGCTTGCGAAATCAGGATGATGTTGACGCGGCTGGCGGCCAGCGTCCGGAAGAGCCGCTCGGCCACGCCCGGCATGCCCACCATGCCCGGCCCGCTCACGGTCAGCAGCGACAGATCGCCCACCGTCGTGATGCCCTTCGCGAGCGGGCCGCCGGCGCTGGCGTGCCTGCTGGAGATGAGCGTGCCCGGTGCCGACGGATTGAATGTGTTCTTGATGAGAATCGGGATCCGCTTCGCGACGGCCGGCGCGATGGTGGCCGAATGAATGACCTTCGCGCCGAAGTACGACAGCTCCATCGCCTCTTCGTACGACATCTCTGGCAGGACGAACGCCGACGGGACGATCCGCGGATCGGCGCTCAGCACGCCGTCGACGTCGGTCCAGATCTCGATGGTGTCCGCACTGACGGCCGCGCCGACAATCGACGCGCTGTAATCCGAGCCGTTCCGCCCGATGGTGGTCGTCTGCCCGTCGTCGGTCGCGCCGATGAAGCCGGTGACGATGGGGATCGGCGGCTGGCGCTTACGCAGCCAGGAGCCGAGCCGGGTGCGAGCCAGACGGTTGGTTGCGGGAAAATCAACGGCGGCATGCGTGAACTGGTCGTCGGTGCGCACGAAGGTGCGGGCGTCGACGCAGATCGCCGGATGAAACCGGTTCACGTAGGCGGCCACGATGAGCGCGGACAGGCGTTCGCCGAAGCTGGCGGTCATGTCGAGCGCGCGAAGCGGGCAGTGCCGCAGCAGGTGGATACCCTGCAGCGTGCTGCCAAGTTCGGCGAGCAGCGCGTCTACCTGCTTCCGCGTCTGGACGCGACGGCGCACGACAAGCGCCGCCACCGCCGCGCGATGGCGCCGGGCGAGCTCGTCGAACACGCGCGCGTACGATTCGTCGCCTCGTTCCGCCAGACGAGCGGCCTCGAGCAGCTGATTGGTGACGCCCTGGAACGCCGAGACCACAACGACGAGAGGCTCGTTTCTCCGCGCATCGCGCACGATCGCCCCGGCCGCACGAATGGTTGCGGGCGTCGCCAGCGACGACCCGCCAAATTTCATGATTTTCACAAGCCGGATAGTGTACTAGAGGCCTTCGCCTTCTGCCTCATTTCACGCATCGCGGCCCTCAACTCGTCGCGCGTCCTGCGGAACTGGGCGTTGTCGCCGCCGTAGTCGAGCGCGATCGCGATCTCGAGCAGCGCCTGTTCGCAATTGCCGGTATTGCCGAGCGCGACGGCGTGCATCGCGTGCAGCCGCGCGAGCGCGGCCAGAATCAGGCTGGTGGGACCGTGCGTGTCGCGGACGCGTTCGACCGCTCGAATGCCAACCAGGAGATATCGCGCATCCCGGGCGGCGAACGATCCGGGCGGCCTCGTCAGACGGTCGGTCGTCATCCGCAGCACACAGACGGCGATCTCGTCGAGATAGGTCGTGTCCGGCGCGAATCGCTGCGCGAGCCGCGTGCAGATCCGGATCGCCTGCTTCCACTTTCCGGCGTCGCGGCAGGCGGCCAGCCACGCGTCGAACATCGGCCGCAGGACCGTGGCCGCACTGGCCGTATCGAAACCGGCCAGATCGACCAGCCGCTCGACATAGGTGCAATGCACGAACGCGCGGTCGCTCGGATCGAGCGATCCGGCCGCGGCGCGCCGCGAGTCGAACGCCGCGCGATGCAGATCGATGAAGAGCTCCTGAATGAACCGGGTTCGCAGAATCTCGGGCGTGACCGCCGGAGAAAAGGCGCTGATGTCGAGCGCGTGGCGCCAGACCGCCGGATCGACCGCGGCGTTTCTCAGCGCGCGATGCGCTTCGACCCACAGGAGGTCCGCCGTGCGGAAGGCCCCCGCCCGCTCGGCTTCGAACGCCTGCCGCCGCCGCAGCAGCACTCGTCCGAGCCGCGTTTCGGGATCGAGGTTCCATCCGAGCACGCGCTGCGCGAATGTGAACCGCCGGTCGACGAAATGAAGCAGGCGCCGGGCGGATTCCTGGTTCTGGCCCCGCACCGGGCTGGTTTTGGCGCCTGGCGCGGGAAACAGCCGGGCGAGGGCGCCCGTCTGATAGGCGGCGCGCATCGTTCGCATACCTCTGTCTAATGCATACGCGTAAGAAGCGGCAGGGATCGGTCAGGCCGTTTCATATAAGGTTGGACGTTGCCCCAGGGGTGCAGCGGCGAATGGACTGGCCCAACTACTACGGCTACATCGGCATCGTCGTCGCCGCGCTCGGCGGCGCGGCGGTTGGCGTCGATCGCCAGCGAACGGGTCACGCGACCGGAGCGCGCGCCCGATTCGGCGGCGTGCGCACGTTTACGTTGCTCGGCGGCGTCGCGGGGCTGGCCGGGTGGCTCGCGACGCTCCACTACACGGGCTTCGCCCTTCTCCTCGCGGCCGGCGCGCTGGCGCTGGTCGTCGTGGCGTACGCCGCCGCCAGCCGCGACGACGTCGACGCGACGACTGAAGTGTCGGCGCTCGTTGTCATCGGCGCGGGCTTCTCGGCAGGGCTGGGCTGGCTGGCGCTCGCCAGCGCCGTGATTGCGGTTGCCACACTGCTGCTCGTGGAGAAATCTCATCTCCACGCCCTCGTCGCGCGCATCGACGACGACGAGCTGCGCGCGGCGGCGCGATTCGGGGTGATGGCGATCGTCATCCTGCCGCTGCTGCCCGACGGTCCGTACGGCCCGCTCGGGGGCGTGAAGCCGCGCGAGCTCTGGCTCCTGGTTCTGTTCTTCTCGGGTCTCAGCTTCGTCGGCTACGCCGCGCGGCGGATGTTCGGGCCGGGCCGCGGATATCCCGTGGCGGGGCTGCTGGCGGGCCTCGTGTCGTCGACCAACGCCACCTTCATGTACGCGCGGCAGAGCCGGCACGATGCGGAGCTGTCGGGTCCGCTCGCCATCGGCACGATAGCCGCCTGTACGGTGCTCTTCCCACGTGTGCTGGTGGCGACCCTCGTGCTGAACGCTGGCGTGGCCAAAGCCGTGTGGCCGTACTTGATACCGCCGTTTCTCGTCGGGTTGATCAGTGTTGCCATTCTGTGGCGCACGAGCCCGGAGACGGCGCGGCAGTCGGAGCTTGCCAACCCATTGCAATTCGCGACAGCGCTGCAGATGGCGCTGACCTTTCAGGTCGTCCTGTTCGTGGTGACTCTCGTCCGTCAATACTTTGGACCGGGCGGATTGCTCGCGACAGGCGCGCTGCTCGGCCTGCACGACGTCGACGCGCTCACGATCTCGATGAGCCGGAGCTCAGCCTCGGGCGTGCCGGTGGAGTTGGCGGCTCAGGCGATCGCCGTCGGCGTACTGGCCAACTGCGTGGTGAAGGCCGCCATCGCGCTCGCGCTCGGGGCCAAGCCGTTTCGCCGCGTGGCGAGCATTGCGATTGCCGCCATGGCCGTGGCGATCGCAATCGCGTTGACCGCCCTGATGACATTGCCGACACTGCCGACACCGCCGACGCTGCCGCCGCCGTAGGCCGTCGCCTCAGAACAGCACGGACATCGACGCGACGACGGCCGCGAGAGGCGGCTTCGACGGGCTCGGCACCAGGATCACGTTGGTGCGAAGGTGGCCACAGCCCAGCGCGAATCCCGGCAGCGGACCCCAACGCACTTCGGACACGCCCCGCTCCGGCAGCTGATAGTAGGCGACCGTCAGCGCTCCGATGAACGACAGCCGGCACGGGTTGAAATTCTTGACCGTGTAGTCCACGCCGAGCGACAGC
>Ga0137463_1000612_pt1 | contig 11873 bp, 15 predicted proteins | sample EasRivERMGT800_2_FD_102333 | JGI IMG/M metagenome (GOLD analysis project Ga0137463, IMG submission 102333) | Soil microbial communities from meander-bound floodplain in the East River, Colorado, USA - East River MetaG ERMGT800_2 | ecosystem: Environmental > Terrestrial > Soil > Floodplain ...
TACGTTTTATAAAAGAGACCAGCTTGGTTCTTTTTATATTTTTCTTGCCAGCATGCTGCCAATGGTAGCATTTTTTTTGTGGTGGATGATAAAGGTTTGGAAAGATGAAGGGCAGGCAAACTTTAAAAATAGTTTTTGGATGAATGTTCTCGCATCGGCATGTACGGCAATTTGTTTTTTGACCCTGATAATCATGAAAGGCTTTGAGTAAGATCATTTCAATAGGAACGGCGTTACCGCAACACAGGCACAAGCAGGATGAAATTTTGAAATTCATGCAGCTGGTCTATGCTCTTGATGCAACAGAGAACAGGAAATTAAAATTCCTTTATCGCCAGAGCGGCATTGACTATCGCTATTCTGTTATTTCCGATTATAGCTCCGAAATAAAAGACTGGAAATTTTATCCTCAAACTGAGAACATCGAACCCTTTCCTTCTCTCGAACAACGTATGCAATGGTTCAGCAAGTTTGCGCCGGTCATTTCAGTTGCCGCTATCAGGGATTGTCTGAGTGGGGTCATTTCAACAAAAGAGATCACGCATCTTATCACCGTCAGTTGCACGGGCATGAGTGCACCGGGTCTCGACCTGCAGGTGATGGACCTGCTGGATCTTCCCAAAAATATTTACAGGAGCTCTATAAATTTTATGGGCTGTTATGCTGCTATCCATGCATTAAAGATCGCTGATGCTATTTGTGAAAAAGAAAAAACTGCAAGAGTGATGATCGTTTGCACAGAGTTGTGTACACTGCATTTTCAAAGAGAAACCACCATGGATAGCATTGCTTCCTCTTTATTGTTTGGTGATGGTTCGGCTGCAGTGCTGGTCACTCATGATGATCATGAAAGAAAAGGTTTGAAACTTGAGCATTTTTATTCCGAAGTGATCACCAAAGGAAAAAAAGATATGGCATGGGAATTATCATCAACCGGTTTTCAAATGACCCTGAGCGGTTATGTTCCTGAGCTGATCGAAGAAGATTTTAACCCGCTGATGACAAGATCGCTGGAGAAAGCCGGTATAAAAAAAGAAAATATTTCTCACTGGTGCATTCACCCGGGTGGAAGAAGGATACTGGATGCCATTCATAAAAGCCTGGGGCTGACAAACGGGGAGTTGGATCATGACTATAATGTTCTCAGGGATTATGGCAATATGTCTTCCGCAACGATCCTGTTTGTTCTGAAAAGGATCATGACCTCATTAAAACAAGATGAAAAAATATTTGCAGTAGCATTTGGTCCGGGTTTGACGATGGAAACTTTTACAGCTTCAGCGAATGCCTGATTTTTCAAAAAGATCATACGAAAAAGAATTGCTCGACCGGGATGATATTCCTTTTGAGGATATTAAACGCAATATGGAGGAGTTGGATTACATTAATAGAAAATTAGGCGGGCATAAGATCACATTAGCGGGGTTAAAAGCCATGATTACGGCGATGAAGAAGGGATCAGGAGGAAATGAAGAGAGGATTTCCATTCTTGAAATTGGTTGTGGTGGCGGAGACAATTTGCGAGTGATAAAAAAATATTGCGAAAAGAAAAAAATCCCTGTGAAGTTAACTGGCGTCGACATAAATCCACATTGTATCGAGTTTGCAAGATCAAGAAAAGAGAATGATGGAATAGAGTTCGTTAGTTCGGATTATAAACTTTATAAACCCGGGAGCAAACCTGACATAATCTTCAATTCATTATTCACACACCATTTTACTAATGATGGGGTGATGGAAATTTTCAGATGGATGAAAGAAAATTCAACCAAAGGTTTTTTTGTCAACGATCTCCATCGCCATCCGCTGGCTTATTATTCCATCAAATGGTTGACGAAGTTTTTTTCCAAAAGCTATCTCGTAAAAAATGATGCGCCGCTCAGCGTTATGAGAGGTTTTAAAAGAAAAGAATTAGAAATGTTCAATGCTCAATGCTCAATACTCAATGCTCAATTAAAATGGAAATGGGCATTTCGCTGGTTATTGATCTATTCTCATGAATGAAGCCGGGAAATATGATGTTGCCATTGTTGGTGGCGGTCTTGCCGGGTTGGCATTGAGCATTCAATCTGCAAAAGCAGGCTATAAAACTATTTTGTTTGAAAAAGAAAAATATCCGTTCCATAAAGTTTGTGGTGAGTATGTGAGTTTGGAAAGTTGGAATTTCCTTGAAGAGCTCGGGCTCCCTTTAAGCCAGATGAATCTTCCCATCATAAGGGATCTGGTTGTCACCTCTCCTAATGGAAAAAAACTTGAGCATCTTTTGCCTTTGGGCGGATTTGGGATCAGTCGTTATAAATTGGACTACATGTTGGCAGAAATTGCGAAAGAGAATGGCGTGGAATTATGGGAAGAAACAAAAGTGAATGATTTAAGCCGCGAGAATGAAATATTCAATATTCAATGTTCAACGCTCAATGTTCAGAGCAAAATAGCAGCAGGGACATTTGGCAAGAGGAGCAATCTCGACGTCAAATGGAAAAGAAAATTTGTCCTGCAGAAACCAAACAAGCTCAATAATTATATCGCCGTCAAATATCACCTCAAAACAAATTGGCCTGGGGGACTGATCGCTCTTCATAATTTCAAAAATGGCTATTGCGGCATCTCCCGTATTGAAGATGAAAAATTCTGCCTTTGCTATTTAACCACGGCAAAAAACCTTGATGATTGCAATAACTCCATTGAAGAGATGGAGAAAAAAATTCTTTGCACCAACCCGCATTTAAAAGATCTCTTCGAAAATTCAGAAAAGTTATACTCCCATCCTGTCACCATCTCACAGGTGAGTTTCGAAAAAAAATCACTGATACAGGATGGTGTTTTGATGATCGGAGATGCGGCCGGCCTGATCACTCCTCTTTGCGGAAATGGTATGAGCATGGCACTTCATGCAAGCAAAATAGCTTTTGAGCAAATTGATCTTTTTCTCCGGGATAAAATATCAAGACAGGAAATGGAGCAACATTATGAAACAAACTGGAAAAAGCAATTCAGTAAAAGACTCAGAACCGGACGAACGATCCAGAGTTTTTTTGGCAACCCTTTTCTTTCAAATCTGCTGATCTCTACTCTCAAACCTTTTCCTTTCTTAATAAACAAATTGGTCTCGCAGACCCATGGCCGGCCTTTCTGACTGTATTTTCAATAAATTTTGAAAATACGAAAAACTTGTGCTAACTTGGGGTTATGAAACTAAAAGAATCCAAACAACAATTCATCAGCAGCTGGGGTGCTTTCGGTACTCATTGGGGTATCAACAGGACCATGGCCCAGATCCATGCATTATTGCTGGTAAGTCCAGATCCTCTGACCCAGGATGATATCATGGAAGATCTCAACATCAGCCGGGGCAATACCAACATGAATATCCGGGAGCTCATCAACTGGGGTTTGGTGGAAAGGGTTTTACTGCCCGGCGAACGCAAGGAATATTTCAGTGCAGAAAAAGATATTTGGAAAGTAGTTAGGCAAATTGTGAAAGAGCGAAAGAAAAGAGAATTGGATCCCATGCTGAAATTGCTCGACCAACTCGAAGAGGTGGAAGGAGATAAAAGAGATAAAGAGGTGAAAACTTTCATTGACGTAGTGAGTGGGATCAAACGTTTGGGCAAACAGGCAGATAAAACACTGGATATGATGATTAGAGCGGATGAGAATTGGTTTGTCAGTGGATTGATGAAGCTGTTTAAATGATCTTCAAACATCATAGTTATGAAACAGAATAATCAGGTTCTTCTTTACGATGATTACTGTCCGCTTTGCTCCTGGTACTCCGGCATGTTTGTAAAATATGGGTTGTTGAAAGCCGAGAACCGGGTGCCATTTTCCAGGGCAGACATCGGGGTGCTTACTACCATTGATATTGAAAAAGCAAAAGATGAAATTCCTTTGTTTGATAAAGAGGAACAAACCACATTGTATGGAATTGATTCGCTGCTTGAGATCCTGAGTTGGAAAATGCCAGTCATTAAATCGATTGGTAACATCCCGCCGATCAAATGGTTCCTGAAAAAGTTTTACAAATTTATCTCTTACAACCGCAAAGTAATCGTGGCAAAAAAATGCGGCACTGGTGTTTTTGACTGCAGTCCTTTTTTCAGTTTCCCATACAGGATATTATTTATGATCGTATTCCTTGTTTTTAATTCTTTTATGCTGATCCCCCTGCATCAAAATTTACTTGACAAGTTTTCTTTTTATCATTTAAGCCTGGCGCAGCTCCAGTTTGCCCATGCCAGTTTGGTAATAGTCAATTTCACTATTGCGAGTTTCTTAAAGCCTAAGAGAGCTATTGAATATCTTGGACAGGTGAACATGCTGGCGCTGATTGCCATACTTCTGCTGATACCATTAATGTTGATCAACAGTTTTTTCAATTTGTCCTTATGGTTTGCTGTCACCTATCTTAGCACATTAACTATTTTCATCGTAAAAGAATATTTCCGCAGAATGAAATATGCAAATGTGTTTGCCGGGCATAAGCCGATCATTGTGATAAATCTCATTTGTCTGGCTGCTTTCTTGTCATACGTCTTTCATTGAGATCATGAAAAAACAAATTACATCAACCTGGTTGAATTATTTCATCGCCCTGGTGTGGTTCATCAATGGTCTTTTCTGCAAGGCCCTGAATCTCGTGCCTCGTCACCAGCAAATTGTCGAAAGAATTTTGGGAAATAATTCTTCCCGCTTGTTTACCGTTTTGATCGGGTTTGCAGAAATGGGAATGGCGATTTGGATCGTAGCCGGCATTTACACAAAGCTGAATGCGGTGACACAAATTATTATCATAGGCATCATGAATATTCTTGAATTTTTTCTTGCACCGGATCTGCTGCTGTGGGGCAGGGCTAATGCAGTCTTTGCCTTTATGTTCATGGTTCTGATTTATTATAATGAGTTTTATCGCAGTAAAAATTAAAGGCAACAGAATATATGTTCTCATTCGTAAAAGATCATCCATTTGCTGTGGAAGCTTTTTTTGAAAGCTCAATTGTGTTGACCTTTGCGGCTCCGAAAGAAAAAATTCAACATCTTATCCCGGAATTTTTGAGTTTAGATGAATTTGATAACAAATGGGCTTTTATAGCTGTGGCGATGGTGAAGACGAGGGATCTGAGGCTAAAAGGTTTTCCGAAAATTTTAGGCAATGATTTTTTTCTGATTGGATACCGGGTGTTTGTCAGGTTTACTAATAATGCCGGAAGGAATTTGAGGGGCTTGTATATCCTTAAATCTGAAACGAATAAAAAAAGAATGGAATTTTTTGGAAATATTTTCACACACTACAATTACACCACGACAGACATCGAGCAGGTAATACAAGATAATATGATCGGGATCATTTCAAAACGATCGGATTTTAAAGTCCTGGCTGAAAAGGTCAAGGATGAAAATATTTCTCTGCCTACAGGTTCTCCTTTTAGAGATTGGAAAGAAGCGAGGAGATTTGCGGGGCCTCTACCATTTACTTTTACCGGCAGTTCAGCTGACAAAAGAATTTTGATCATCGAAGGAGTCAGGGAAAATTGGGAACCTCAATCTTTAAGGGTGATCGATTACAATTTCCCTTTTCTGCAAAACTTGAAAATAGACGAGTTAAAACTGGCCAATGCTTTTATTATTGAAAATGTACCATATTATTGGAAAAAGGGAGAAATAGAACAATGGAAGAAAAAAGAAGAAAATTTCAAGGCGTCTTAAACATTTTAAGTTTTAACCGCCACTTTTATGTATTTGGTCTTGGTGTTTTAGTTGTATTATTTATCAGTCGTTTGTTTGTCAATTGGCCGGACACTGTATTTTGGCTGATCCTGGCTGCGTTTCTGTATGGTCTCATAATGCCGCTGATTGTGTCTGCCTACGTGTACGATTTCTCCGGTTATTATAAATTGAATTGGTTGAAAGATCTGATCAGAGAAGATAAGAGCGTCGAAATGATCGTTAATATTAATGCCGGCTTTGATGAAACGAGCTTTATTATTAGAAAAAAGTTTCCGCAATCTGATTTAAAAGTTTTTGATTTTTACAATGCGAAACGGCATACCGAGCCTGCTATAAAAAGAGCTCGTAAAGTGAGTTTGGTGTATCCAAATACCCAACAGATGGAATCCAATTCAATACCATTGGCAGATAAATCTGTTGATATTATCTTTCTGCTGTCAGCTGCACATGAAATAAGGTCGCACCAAGAAAAAATTCAGTTTTTAAAAGAATGCTTTCGATTATGCAGGCCAGGTGGAAAAATAATTATGGTAGAACACTTGCGTGATCTTCCAAACTTTCTTGCTTTCACGGTAGGCTTCACTCATTTTTTTTCCCGTGCTATTTGGAAAAATGCTTTCAAACAGGCCGGCTTTTCATCTTTCCGTGAAACAAAATTCACAGCATTTATGTCCATCTTCGACTGTAGTCCTTAACCCATTTTGTAAATTGGAGCTTGTAACATGGAACTTCATCTCAAAATCATAGGCTGTTTTTTGATCTCATTGGCCTTGCTTCATTTTTTCTTTCCACGATATTTTAATTGGAAGCAGGAGTTAACGTCATTAAGTATTATCAACCGCCAGATGATGTATGTTCATTCATTCTTTATTGCCCTGGTAATCTTTCTTATGGGGCTCCTTTGCATTACATCATCGAATGACCTTTTGCATACATCATTGGGTAAACGAGTGTCGTTAGGGCTTGGGATTTTCTGGGCGATGAGACTGATCATTCAGCTCTTTGTTTATTCGCCAAAAAATTGGAAAGGCAAAACATTTGAAACAATAATTCACTCCCTCTTTGTTGTTCTCTGGACTTATCTTAGTATAGTTTTTATCTTGACATATTTAGCATGACCCAGAAAAAGAAAAAAACATTAGTGCTCGGCGCATCGGAAACCCCTTCCCGCTATAGTTTTCTTGCGCTGAATCGTTTGCAATCTCACCAGCATCCTGTTGTTGCCATTGGAAAAAAGAAAGGAATTGTGGGTGATGTGATCATCGAAACAGAAAAAAAAAACTGGCAGGATGTAGATACGGTGACCGTTTACTTAAATCCTCTTCATCAAAAAGCTTATTACGATTACATTCTTTCATTGAAACCGAAACGCATCATTTTTAATCCTGGTGCAGAAAATGATGAGTTGGCTGAAATGGCTGCCCGGCAAGGGATCCAGCCACTGGAAGCCTGCACATTAGTTATGCTTGCCACCGGTCAGTATTAACTCTTATTGCTCGTAATAAATCAAAATCAAATCGAAAAATTACGCCGGCCCTTTAAGTGTTAGCCCTTAATTCCAAATTTATTCTGATCATAAAGCTTGCATCTGCAAAACTATTTGCAAATATTTGTGTAATCCGTCCCTAATAGAGAACCACAGTTGGACTACCACCGACTGACGAAAGTTATTTTAGTTTTTTAAACATTATCCAAATGAAAAACCTAAGTACAGCCGTACTCAGCGTATGTATTACGCTTTGCAGCTTATGTGCTTCTGCACAGAAAGACGTGCCGATCAACGAACCAGACTACAACAAGCCGAAGTTATTTGCCGATCTTCCTGATCGTATCAATTTCAACCTGGCCAATCTCACAAATCTTTTCCAGTTACAAGTTGGGCAAACAGCAAACATTCCCCTCACAGGTAATTTTACCCTGACCGGAACTGTTGTTTCTACTGCCAATAATGATAATGTTGTCAGCGTTGTAATAAAGTCAACCAATCGCCTTGGTGCGAGGTTGACTTTTACGAGAGTGATCAGCGAAGGCAAGATTGTAAAATATATCGGAAGAATTATCAGCCTGCAGCATGGAGATGTTTATGAAATAGTTTCAGAAAACAATCAATATTATTTTCAAAAGAAAGGCTTATATGACCTTGTAAATGAATAAAGGCCCGTTTAAAATCCGTACCGACCCTAATGAAAACTAAAAAATCCGCCTTGTAATGAAAAACCTTATTCAATCCGTCCTGGTGGTGGTTATCTGCTTGACCACCATCACTTCCACCGCACAGGTTCCTGTATACAGCAGTTATCCATCTGCTTCGCCAGTGATCTTTCTGGATTTTGACGGACAAACAGTTTCCGGTACCAGTTGGAACACCAATGGTCCGATCGTATGTGCATCAGCAAACCTGAACACCGCTCAAATGACTGAAATATTCAACCGTGTTGCTGAAGATTATCGCCCATTCAATGTCAATGTAACAACAGATTCTGCAAAATACATTGCTGCTCCCGCCACTAAAAGAATGAGAGTGATCCTCACGATCACATCAGACTGGTATGGTTCAGCAGGTGGGGTGTCCTTCATGGGTTCATTCACATGGGGGGATAACACACCTTGTTTTGTTTTTACAGCACTGTTGAATTATAATGTAAAATATATTGCTGAAGCTGCAGCACACGAAGCGGGGCACACCCTTGGTCTGCGTCACCAAAGCACCTACGATGCCAGCTGTGTTAAAACCTCAGAATATAATTATGGAACAGGCAGCGGCGAAATTGGCTGGGCACCTATCATGGGTTGCGGCTATTACAAAAATTTGAGTTTATGGCATAATGGCCAGAGCAGTCTGAATTGCAGCAGCTATCAAAGCGACCTGTCGATCATCACCAGCGCATCAAACGGTGTCACTTTCAGAACCGATGATTATAACAGCGCATTCAACCTGGCAACCAACGAAACATTTGTAAATAGTCAATTTAATGCAAGTGGTGTGATAGAACAAAACACTGACCAGGACATGTTCAAATTCACGATTCCCTATCTTACACATTTCAAATTAAGTGCTATTCCATATAATGTGGGAACAGGTGATGCCGGTTCAAATCTTGATATGCAGGTAACGTTGTATAACAGTGCGCAAACGGCGCTGGGCACTTATAACCCTGGAAATATATTAAGCTCTTTCATTGATTCTAATTTAAGTGCAGGAACTTATTACTTGAAAGTTGAGGGAAAAGGAAATATTTATGCTCCCAACTATGCAAGTCTTGGATCTTATTCTTTGCAAGGTCAGTTATTCAATACGCCTTTGCCACTTCACCAACTTGAATTGAGGGGAACTTTCAACCAGGACAGGCGCATTTTGAACTGGACGATCGTGGCAGATGAAAATGTTATGGACCAGGTGCTGGAAGTTTCATCAGATGGAAGAAATTTTGTTCCGCTGGTGCAACCGGCCAATGCCGATCGCAGCTACTCTTATCGCCCAGGCAACCCGGCAACCGCCTTGTATCGTTTAAGTGTGACGTTTGATAATTATGCTCATTATTATTCCAATATTGTCACCATCAAATTGCCGAATGACAATACCAAACCAAAGCTTGTCAATAGCCTGGTGACAACGGGAACAATAATCGTGACGAGCCCCGGAAACTTTGATTATTACTTATCAGATCTTAATGGTAGAATTCTAAATAAAGGAAAACTGTCAACAGGTATGACAACGATCAATGCGACCAACATGACAAGTGGAATGTATATCATTCGCTTTACTGATGGTCTTGACCAATGGACTGAAAAATTAGTTAAACAATAGATTATTTGCTTTAAAGAAGAGCGTTAATCCGTACCCTGTTTTGTAATTAAGAGGTTTTTCTATAATTTAGAAAAACCTCTTTTGTATGAAATGGAGAAAATTTAATGGCGACCCGATTGAAATACCGATCTACCAGGCCGTTGAAAGTGCTATCAAACGGGAAACCGAAAAAAGTTTCAAACTCAAAGTTTGCATAGGCACCGACTCCCAGGTGAAGGGCCAGGATACCGAATATGCTACGGTCATTGTTTTTTTGCGGGAAGGTCACGGCGGATTTATGTTCATTCATAATGAGAAGACCCGCCAGAAGTTCACTATTAAAGAACGCATGCTGATGGAAGTGGCAAAGAGTATTGAGATCGCTTATGAGCTTTGCAATTTATTCACGATCTACAATGTGGAAATGGAAGTGCATGCCGACATCAACACCAGTCCCCATTTCAAGAGCAATGATGCCTTAAAAGAAGCGATGGGCTATATCCTTGGAATGGGCTTCGCATTTAAAGCGAAACCGGAAGCATTTGCCAGCAGCAGCTGTGCCAATAAGATCGTTAACTAGTTTGTCAGGCATTATTATTTTTTTGTTTTCTTTTTCTTGTTAACCCAACGATCAGTACAACAAGAAACAAAACCCCGAGCCCGATCCGGATATACATCTGCTGTTTCTGCTTTTTCTCTCTTTCCTTTTGCACACTGATCAGGTTGCTAAGATTTCTATCCATGTTCACACGGTCCATGCTATCCTGGTAACTGTTTCGCATTTGAATTGAGCGGGCAGAATCTTTGCCGCTGCTATCGGTGTTTTGAGAATAGCCAGGAGTTGTTGCTAAAAGCAAGAATGTGAAAAGGAAAATCTTTCTCATGCTATTTTTTTAAAAAATAACTTTTAAATCACTTCAAATCAAATTCTATAAGGTTAGGTAGTGGTACAGTTTGAATTTATTTAATTTTCGATATTGCCAATTTCAGTGCTTCTGTGTTTCAGTGGCAATTAAATTTGCCACAGAGGCACTGAAACACAGAACAGAAAAAACAAACTTTACCACTAACTAAGGTTAGATAAACAAAAGCCTTAGTTTTATCTATTCGGAATAATGATGCAGGCTCTGACTGAAAAGAATATTGCTATTCTCTGCAATCCCTTTGCAGGAGACGGAAAGGCTGTTGAGCTTGCGGAAAAGATCTTAGCTGAGCTCTCCGGCAAAAATATTTCAAACAAGATCTTCAAAAAACAATGGCCGCTGGATCTTGGTCAGTTCACCGACATTTTTATTGTGGGTGGTGATGGCACCCTGAATTATTTCATCAACTATTACCCCGATGTTTCCCTTCCACTGGCCATCTTTAATGGAGGCACGGGAAATGATTTTCACTGGCTGCTTTATGGAGAAAAAACTTTTGAAGAGCAGTTAGAGCTTGTATTGAATACAACGGCAAAACCGATCGATATCGGCAAATGCAATGAAAAGTTTTTTATCAATGGAGTGGGAATAGGATTTGATGGTGCAGTGGCTAAATCGCTAACAGGTAAAAAGAAAAAAGCTGGCAAGACCTCTTTTCTGATTGCCATACTCAAGAAGATCTTTAACTATCGGTCCAGGTTTTATAGAATTACTTCATCCGAAAAAATAGAAACCGGAAGGAAATTACTAATGGGAGTTGCCAATGGCAGACGTGCCGGCGGTGGATTTCATATTGCCCCTGAAGCTTTAGCCAATGATGGTTTGTTGGACGTCATTCTTGTTGATGCGATCACTCCTTTCAAGCGTTTAAAATATTTGCCGGTGATTGAAAAAGGCAAACATCTTCATCTTCCTTTCATCAAATATTTCAAGTCAAAAAAGATCCAGGTCGAAAGTGATGACCTGATGGATATTCATTTGGATGGCGAATATTACAGCGACGATAAGGTGATCATTGAAATTTTACCCGGGAAATTGTTATTTCATTATTAAGCAAATTGATTATTGATTATTTATTATTAATTATTCAAAACCCGATCACGAAATAATCAATAATCAGTAATTAATAATCTTTATCAGGGAACATCATGTCCCTTACTTGCTCTCCAAAGTATAAACCATTCCTCCCTCGTCATTTTTATTTCTGTTGCCTCCAATGCTTTTTTAACCCGCTCAATTTTTGAAGTGCCGAGAACAGGAAGAATTCCCGAAGGATGCATCAGCAACCAATTCAATAATATTTGATCGGGGCCGACAGAATATTTTTCAGCGATGATCGCTGCCGCAGCAACCACTCTTTTTATGGCTTCATCATCTGTGTGAGCAAAAATATTTCCTCCGCCAAGTGGTGACCAGGCCATAGGAACAATACCCAA
>Ga0137463_1000613_pt1 | contig 11860 bp, 10 predicted proteins | sample EasRivERMGT800_2_FD_102333 | JGI IMG/M metagenome (GOLD analysis project Ga0137463, IMG submission 102333) | Soil microbial communities from meander-bound floodplain in the East River, Colorado, USA - East River MetaG ERMGT800_2 | ecosystem: Environmental > Terrestrial > Soil > Floodplain ...
TATCGGCAAGAACGGCGAGTGCGAAATATGTTGCATACGCTATTAACACAAACGGCTCGGTCGAATATGGGAACAGCAGCCTTGCCGGAGTTACTTACTACGGTGTTTCCGAACAATTTAGCGATATTCAATCATTGACCATTGGCTATGGAAGATATATTACAGAATCTGAATTTGCTCATGGAGAAAATGTGGTAGTGATAGGAAATGATATTGCCGAAAAGCTTTTTGGGACCGCTGATTTTGCATTGAGTAAAATGCTTTCAGTTAAGGGAAGGAAATTGCAAGTGATCGGCGTGATAAAAAAACAAGGACAGGGAATGCTTGGCGGCTGGCAATTTGACGCCAGCATCATCATGCCTTATAAATATGCCAGGACAGTGATCAATGAACAATACTCAGAAGGTTTCATTATGGTGCAGGGGCAGGAAGGTCTTTCGATCGCAGCGCTGAAAGATGAATTGAAAGGAACAATGAGAGCTATGCGCAGGCTGAAGCCGGTGCAGGACGATAATTTTGCGCTGAATGATGTGAATGAATTCAGCGATGCGATCAGCAGTGTTTTTGGGCCCATGAATATGATAGGCTGGTTCATTGCCGGAGTATCGCTGATCGTAGGAATGTTTGGTGTCGCCAATATCATGTTCGTTACAGTGAAAGAAAGAACCAGCCAGATCGGTTTGAAAAAAGCAGTGGGCGCTAAGAACCGCGTGATACTCGCTGAATTTCTGCTCGAATCATCTTTCCTCTGCATCATTGGCGGCATGATCGGTTTATTGCTGGTTTTTGTGTTGACTCAAATTCTTTCAAGTGCGCTTCATTTTCCCATTTATATTTCCACGAAAAATTTTGCCATCGCCATTTTTATTTGCATTCTGGTTGGTGTTCTGGCCGGCATCATCCCTGCTTCCCAGGCAGCGAGGATGGATCCGGTGGTGGCAATTCGGTCGAAATAATATTCAATAATCAACTCTCAATGTTCAATGTTCAAGTATTTTTGCTCAGATGGGATAATTGATTATTGAGCATTGAAAATTGAACATTGAGCATTACTATTTTAGCCATAGAATCTTCGTGCGATGAAACTGCAGCATCTGTTTGCAGAGACGGAAAGATCTTGTCCAATATTATCGCCGGGCAAAAAGTTCATGAAAAATATGGCGGAGTGGTGCCGGAGCTTGCAAGCAGGGCTCACATACAGAATATAGTTCCCGTGGTAGATGCTGCACTGCAAAATGCAAAAGTTAAAATTCAAAATATTGATGCCATTGCATTTACTCAATCGCCCGGGTTGATTGGTGCGTTGCTGGTAGGAAGCCAGTTTGCAAAATCACTGGCCCTTTCTTTGGATAGCCCTTTGATCGCAGTGCATCATATGCAGGCCCATGTGCTGGCAAACCTGATAGATGATCCAAAACCAAACTTTCCTTTTTTATGTTTGACAGTGAGCGGCGGGCATACACAAATTGTTTTGTGCGAATCGCCAGAAAAAATGAAAGTGATAGGTGAAACGATCGATGATGCGGCGGGGGAAGCTTTTGATAAATCAGCAAAGTTGTTAGGTCTTCCCTACCCCGGCGGACCACTGATCGATAAACATGCTCAGCAGGGTGATCCCAATCGCTTTCATTTTCCTGAGCCACAAATTCCGGGTCTTGGTTTTAGTTTCAGCGGTTTAAAAACTTCTATTTTATATTTTTTGCAGAATGCAGGACAAAGTCATGTCTATAAAGAAGAATTCCTTGCCGATGAACTGACTCAAAAAAAATTCATTGCCGAAAATCTAAACGATCTATGTGCATCAATTCAACATCGAATTATAACTATTCTTCTCAACAAGCTAAAAAAAGCAGTGCTTGAAACAGGCGTGAATGATGTTTGCATTGCCGGTGGCGTTTCTGCAAACAGCGGGCTAAGAAAAGCTTTTGAAGAGGCAGGAAAAAAATATCACTGGAATGTTTTCATTCCAAAATTTGAATACTGCACCGATAATGCGGCTATGATCGCTATTACGGGCTATTATAAATTTCTTGCCGGTGATTTTGCTGATCTGTCTGTTGTAGCTTCTGCAAGAGCAAAACACGAATTCCACTAATTATCTCTAATGGCACAAATCCTAACTTCGATAAATTCGTTCTAATTCGTGTAATTCGTGTCAAATACCTATTTCCAATTCAAGCAATTCATAATTCACCAGGACAGGTGTGCTATGAAGGTGACGACGGATGCGTGCCTGTTTGGAGGATGGGTAGCTGAGAAAGTTAAAAGTCAAAAATCAAAAATCAAAAACGTACTCGATATCGGTGGAGGAACCGGGTTGCTCAGCCTCATGTTTGCACAAAAGAATTCAAATGCAATTATTGACGCAATTGAAATTGATGATGAAGCTTACACGCAAGCAAAAGAAAATATTGCTTCTTCTCCCTTCGCAGACCGGGTTCACGCCATCCATGGCGATGCCAGGGATTTCTCCTTTGATAAGAAGTATGATCTTATCATCAGCAACCCTCCATTTTATGAAATTGAACTGAAATCTGAGAACGAGCTGAAGAATGTAGCACATCATGGAGAGGAGTTATCGATGCGTGAATTATTTATTGTTATTCGAAATGATCTTGCCGATGATGGGATTTTTTTTGTCCTCCTTCCCTACAAACGTTATAATGAGATCCGGGAGATCTTATTTGAAACTAATTTAAGCTTAACGGAATTGACTTTTATCCGCCAGTCAACGCAGCATGATTATTTCCGGATCATTCTTAAGGGAAGATCGGGATCAGACGATGTTGAAACAGAAATAAATGAAATTTCCATCTGGGATGATCAGCAACAATACACAAAAGAATTTACTGAACTTTTAAAGGATTACTATCTCTACCTGTAACTCATTACTCATTACTCATTACTCATTACTCATTACTCATTACTCATCATTCATTTTTCCCTTCGGCATAATCTTCCAGGTATTTAAAATGTTTTGTCAATGCACCATCCTTAGCGATCGTAGCTTTTTCTATAATTTCTGAGCCGGCTTTCAACAGATCCTCAAGTACATATTTGATCAGTTGCTCTCCAAAATATCTCGATGCATCTCTTGGTAATTCATTAGGCAAATTTCCGACCGCCATCATATCTATAGATCCAGATAAATAAGGTTCTGTTTTTTCCAGGGTTTCCCTGTCAACGCCATAAATTGGATCCTCAATGGTTTGATCGCCTAAATTTATTGGCACGGAACCTTCCACATCATCGGAAATATCCGCAATGGTCTGTATTTTGAACTTTTCATCCTGCACATCTTTCCCAGCAAACAATCTCGGCATATTCTTGTCCCAAAAAATTCCATTCATCAAAACATCGGCAACGGCAGCAAAAGGCAAAAATTTACATTCATATTCTTCGGGATGCAGGTGAAAATCTTCACGCAAATATTTTTTGTTGATCTTATGCTGGTACAGATCACCACCTTTTAGTTGAGTATACACAGGGTAAGGGAAATCTTTTTTCAAAAAATCATCAGGTTCCACTTCATGGATGCCCATCAGGTTCATGATCTCAAGAATTCCATGCGCCACTCTGCCGGAGCCTGTGACAACGATTTTCAATTTTGGAATTCTTAATCCAAAATATCCATGGATCAACTCACGAAAGCTTCTTTGTTTAAAAACTCTGTCAAGCTGAAAAGTTCCGGTCCTGTTCCCATAGGCCATCATGCCATTATGTGCACCAACAACACCTGCAAAAAAACCAAAGCCTATGATGCGTTGGCCGTCTTCATGTTCCAGGCATTCGTAATCTATTAATCGGATATGTTTGTCCAGAATTGCACGAAGTAATGGCTGGTTCTTTAGTTGCTTTTTCCTGGTGTGTGAAAAAAATAAATAGGTTTTGCTTGATACCAGGTCGTTGACTGGAACTTCTTTGATTCCAAAAAGGATGTCGCAATCAGAAATATCTTCTTTGATCTCAACGCCTGCCATTTGATATTCTCTGTCCGAGAAACAACGGGTGGAAGAGGACTGGGCAACAATCCTGACAGTATCAGAGTTGTTATTCATCCATTTACATTGGGCCGGCGTTAATGCGACACGGTTGTCTGCTGGAATTTTCCCTTCTCTTATCAAACCAATCTTGACCATAATGAATTATTCAATGATCGTCAAAGTTGACAGGATTCTTTCATTTAACAAAAACCGGTAGTGGTACAGTTTGTCTTTTCTGTTCTGTGTTTCAGTGCTTCTGTGGCAAATTTAATTGCCACTGAAACACAGAAGCACTGAAATTAGCAATATCGAAAATTAAATAAATCCAAACTGTACCACTGCTCAAAAACCTGACATAGGTCAGCTTTTTTAACAGCCTCATTCAGCTAAATTTGAAAAAACGCAACGGAAGGTTACAATTTATCGATTAGAATGTACAGAATGAAAACTATCGTCATGAAGCCAAATTCCATTCGGCTGGCATTGATATCATTATTGATATCAATTATAGTCATTTCATGCAAAAAGAATCCAGCTTCTGATTCAAACTACCAGTTAAGCTATGGAGATTCTATCATCTACCTGAAAAATCAATCTGCCGATCACATTGTCTTCCCCACGGAAAACCATGCGGGAACTTACACTGTTTTTCCGGAAGGGATCGAATTAAACCAAACCACCGGAGCCATCAACGTTTCAAAAAGTGAAACTGGTCTCAGGTATCGGATAACTTACACATCTCCTTCCGGAGAAACCAGTTCAGCGATGGTTGTTCTGTCAGGGATCACATTTTTTGATAAATTCTATCATCTTTCACAAGGCGACTCAATAGCAATGCCGGTTTATAATGCGAGTATCGCAAGGCCATTGCCTGTCAGCGGCTCCATTTTCGATGAAGGAAATGGCGCCAATTCGGGAGGATGTTCAGTAAAAACGGTGAACGGCCAGATCAATCTTGCACAAACCGTCCGCAATGGTGTATTTGGAAACACACCGCTAAATGATGCCAAGCAAGAGTTCGACATCATTTATCGGTTGAATGATCAAAGCGACAATGCAAAGAATAAACTGAAGGTGAAAGTGTACTACTATGCTACAATGAATGATGTTGCATCTGATCTCCTTCAAACACTTAACGAAAGAGAAAGCCAGGGTGTTTTTCTTGGAAACTCTTATGGTAATTTTCTTTATGATCCATCTACAATGAGGGGCACAGGTTTGCTTGCCACGGCAAAGCCAAGACCTCCCTGTGTGATCATTATTGGCCAATAATCCGTTTCATCCCACTAAATTTGAGCAAGCTGTATGAGCTTGTTTTTTCGTTTTTTAACCGCTTTTATTTTATTATTGATCCTGGCCATCGCTATTGCCCAGGATAAATTCACTGTTGATAAAACCCGCCAGGCATTATTGAAACAGTACAAGGAGGCGGATCGTTTTTTTTATGAAGCTGAAAAAATTGATGACGAGGGAAAGCAGGATCTGTGGAATCAAAAAGCATTGAATGGATTCAAAGCTATTTTACCCGGCATTTATAAACTCGAAAATGATTCACTTGTCTTCAACTGTTATTTAAAAATTGGCATACTCGAACATTCATTCGGTAATTTCTCAGAAGCAAACAAAAATTATAATCAGGCTATCGGATATAAGAATATTGCTTCGTTAAAAGATTCATTCTTTTTTGCGCCATTGCTTTATAGCGGCATTATTTATTATCAGCAAAGCCAGTTTGATTCTGCGCTGATAAGATATGGTCAAGCCGAAAAAATTGCGGATGCACATGATGGGAAACTGAAAGAAACAGAAAGATTGTTCAATAATCTTGGCGTGTTGTTTTATGAAACAGGGAACTACAAACAGGCAAAAAATTATTTTGAAAAAGCTATCGAAGTCTTACAGCCTTCGAATATTTACTATGAAGCGCTGCTTGTGAATTATAATATTAACCTGGCACAGGTATTAACAAAGCAGCAAGATTATGATGCTGCCTATTCGATCTATCAAAATATTATTGCTTATAACATAAACAAAGATGAGATCTACCATAATCTTGGGATCATCAGCCTTAACCTTGGAGCAGCCAAAGAGGCTTTAAGTTTCTTCCGAAAAGTGAACTACCCGGCCTCAAACATTGCCAGGTTGCACAATGACATGGCATTTGCCTTTATCAACCTGAAGCAATATGATTCAGCTAAATTTTATTTGCAACTAGCAGATGGGGAAAATATAATAAGAAATGGGGCAAGAAAAAATGTGGCGCAGGGATTGACATTAAAATATTCAGGTGACATTGCATCATCTGAAGTAAACTATGATGAGGCGGTCAGGTTTTACCAGCGGGCCATTATTCAGTTCGATAATGATTTTAATGATACAAGCTTTTCAACTAACCCATCTCAATTCAGCGGGATCTTTTCTTACATCAATCTTTTTGATGCGCTTACCGCAAAGGCGCTGGCATTGGAACATCTATATAAAAAAGAAAAAAATAAAAATTGGCTTGTTATTGCCCTGGATAGTTATCGCTCCGCTTTTCAACTTGTTGATCATGTTCAAAAAACTTATGAGTCAGATGAGGCCCGATTATTTTTAAACCAGATAAAATATAAAGTGCATGCCCGGCCTATTGATGTGGCCATTGAGTTGTATGATCTCACAAAGGATAAAAAATTTTTAGAAGAAGCTTACAGGTTTGACCAACTCAATAAAGCATCTGTGCTTTCACTGAGCTTGCAGGAAACGTCATTACAGCAGCAGGCTGGAATATCAGATGAGTTTTTGAAAGAGATCGCAAAAATCAAATCGCAGATTACTCAACTTTCAATTAAGGCAACTAAAACCACAGATAGCGTCCAGCAAAAACAGGTCACAAACAAGGTAAGGGACCATGAGATCCTTCTTGCAAAATTGCAGGAGAAAATAAATGCCACTTCAAAATACGCCCAGTTGCAGCCGGCAGATCTTATACCAACAGTTTGGCAACTGCAAAAAAAATTCCTGGATGCCGGCACTATGCTTCTCTCCTATCACCTTTCGGAAAATGAACTGCTTTGCCTCTATTTCACAAGGCAAAAGTTTGATTATATAAAACAAAAGATCGATCAAAGTTTTTTTAACAGGGTAGACTCTTTCATCAAAGGTCTGCACAATGTGACTGGTGGAGAGAAATATGCTGGAGGATCGATTGCAACGGCTCTTTATAATTTTCTTTTGGCTCCTGTATTGAAGCAAAGCGGAGATATTAAACGAATTATCATTGTGCCTGATGACGAGCTCAACTATTTACCTTTCGAAGCTTTACAAGACGAAAACAAAAAATTTTTAGTTGAGTCTTTCTCCATCCAGTATCAATATTCCACCGCCCTTTTAACCCTCGAAGAAAATAAAAAAAATTCCCCGGCCGCAACGCTGGCCTTTGCACCATTCACGGAGAATATTTCCGATTCTTTTCAGCAACTCAGCTATTCAAAACAGGAAATCGCATCGTTGAAAGGAAGGATCTTATTGGGAGAAGAAGCAAACAAAAATAATTTTCTTAAGCTGGCAAATCACTATCCTGTCATTCACCTCGCCACCCATGCAACCGTAAATGACCAGGCGCCGTTGCGATCCTTTATCGCATTTTATCCCGACAAAAAAGATTCCGCCGAAAATTTTAAGCTTTATGCTGAAGAGATCTATAGACTCAGGTTGGATTCGACCCAACTGATCATCATGAGTGCTTGCGAGACGGGTGAAGGTGAGCTTGTGAAAGGAGAAGGATTGATGAGTTTATCAAGAGCATTTGCTTATGCGGGTTGTCCCAACATCATCACTTCATTGTGGAAGGCAGAAGATAAAACAACCGCTTTCATTACAGAACGACTGCATTATTATCTTGACAAGGATTATACGATCGACCAGGCCTTACAGAATGCAAAAATCGATTTGCTGCATTCTGACAAAATCGATCCTCTTCTAAAATCTCCAAACTACTGGGCTCATCTTGTTTTCATAGGTAACTATCAAAAAGAAAGATCTTCAACAGCCTGGTGGTGGATCGCAGGAGTTATCATCATTTTGTCTGCTGCAGCTGTTATCACAAAAAAGAAGTCCCACTAACAGCGGGACTTTAGTTTCTCCATAGGCAAGTCTGCACAAAGGCAGAAAGGGATATATTATTGATGCAAATGTATCGTCGGCAAATTGGTATGTTCTCCCATGATCACCTGCACATTGTTTATTGTTGTGTCCTGGTAGCCGTTTTGCCCATCGACAAAAACCTTATAGCTACCAGCATTCAAGCCCACAATTTTAAATTCACCGTCATCATCATCCGGGATAGCCATTGTTGTATCGGTTCCCATGATGGCCATCACTAAAGCATCGGCTGCCTGTGGCAACACTCTTCCCTCAATTCTTCCAGATTTGCTTTTTGTAAATATTTTGATGTGTGGCTTCAATCGGAAGCCATTATTGTTGCCGGAACCGCTGTTATCAACCTGGATCGATCTTGCGGCATCAAAATCTATCCAGAAAAAAACCTGCCCTCCGGCAATTTCAAAATTGCTGTTATCAAGGTTAGCAACGACCTGCCTATCGTCGTCATGTATTTTTAAAACTGTTGATTGGCCGTTTTTCATCACCCTGTTATTTGTTCCCAGCGTCAATCTCAGTTTCCTCAAATTGCCGTTGGGTAGTGTGCCTGTTGCAAACAAAGTGTCCAATCCATTTCTGAAACGAAGGATATTATAAACACCGGGATTGATGGCCAGAGTTATCCATCCTCCGTTCGATGTCGAATCGTCTTCCACTTTTACTTCCAGTTTTTGAATGTCGATAAAAACACTGTCAAAGATCGGCGTCATATGATCGGTTAGAAATATCTGTGCTCTTTGCGGGCCGGATGAGGCATTACTCGTAATATTTTTTTGACAGGAATCAAAAATGACTGCGCCAAGGATAATAGTTATGACTATCATTAGACGGGGCGGGTTTTTCGCGGTGAGCATTTGTTTCATAAAGAACGTTTTCAGATTTTTAAAAATTAGTTTTTTGAAAAGGTTACAAATTCAGTATTACTATCATCTTTTAATTGTATTTGAGTGTCATTGGCAGAAATAATTCGCCAATCATCAGTCAGATCGCCAAGCGGTTTGTTCCCACTCCCTTTGGGTCCCAGGTCAATAATGAACTTGACAGAACTTGTATTTACACTCCAGGTCCCATTCACGGTCACGGAATTTTTTGTAGCCGTGATCACCGAGCCGGTAAAAACAAAAACATACCCGGCGAAATTTCCGGTTTCATCAACTCCATTGTCATTGAAAGAGCTTACCCGCCAATTTCCTGTTGATACAGCTTGCCCGGCGACCTGGGCAGCATTATTCTGCATGTTGTCATTGCTTTTTGAACAAGAAGTAAGGATCACCAAACATGTAAAAAGCAAACCGGCATAGATCTTTGTTTTCATTTTTTTATTTATTCATTTGTCAACACTGAGACCTTGTTTGTAATCATTATAAAAAAAACTCCCCCGGAAATTTCGGGGGAGCGCTTACGGGATCAATTGTCACAAACTATCGCCAACTAAGCATCTTCACCTTGCGGATAAATGATTTGGTAAATTTTTCGTGGTAACTATGACCCGGGTTGTCATGAATTGTCTGCATCAGGCCTATTGCCTTGTCATAGTCCTTGTTCTTCAGATAAGCTAAAGAGAGGTCGTATTCCGCCTGGTCCAGGTAACTTGTTCCACCTGTTGCTTTGTCCCGGTTGATCACTTCCCGGAAAGGAGCAATAGCACCCCCGGGATTGCCGACCTCGAGATAAGACATTCCGGAAAGAAAATTTTCCTCAACAGAATTTTTTGAAACCTGGTTTGTCGCTTCGATCACCGCCCGGTAATTTTTGTCTTTGTAAAACTTTTCAATTGTGGTCAGGCCCTCTTCTCCCCTTGTAATAATTAGTTCATAGGAATTAAATTGTTGACCATATAAACGTTCCGGTGATAAACTGAAAAAATTATAGGCCGTGATACCAACAAAGACCAGGAGAATGCTTGCGGCAATAGAGATCGTATAACGAATGATCCTTCTTCTGCTGCTGATTAATTTCACTGGAGTCTGTAGTTCCTTCATCATCTCTTCATGCACGCCAGCCACTTGTCGTTTTAAACCATAGGAGCGGATCGCTTTTCTTGCTACTTGCAAACTCTCTACTTCAGCCTGCAGCTGCTGATCGGCGGACAAGGCTTTTTCAAAACTGGTTTTTTCTTCACCAGTCATTTCTCCATCCAGCCATTTAAGAATTTGTCCATTATTGTAAGTAGAATTATCCATGTAAAAGGTTTTTCAAGGTTCTTGCTAAAGCTGGGTTTGTTTCTATCATTTGTCCCAGTTGTTTCAGGCATTTATATTTTTTATTTCTTACCACTTGTTCATTTTCATATTCGGTGTTTTCAACAATTTCCTTCATCGAAAGATCTTCATAATAGAACATCAGCAGAATTTTCTTACAGGTCTCGCCCAGCCCACTCACAATCTTCATCAACTGGTTTCTTGCTTCCCTGTCCACAATGGCTGAGCTGACATCTGTTTCGGCTTTGTCTTGTGCTTTTTCATATTTTAATTCTCTTGCTTCTGCCCTGCCTCTTCGTTTCAATTCATTCAGCCAGATGTTCCGGTTCAGTGAAAAAAGAAAAGTTTTGATGCTGCTCTCACCTCTGAACTTATCTTTCTGAACCAGCTCAATAAAACCCACCACCGTTTCCTGGAAAATATCCTCGGCATCCTGTCTGCTCCCACTGTTATTCATAATAAACCAACTAAGGTTTTCAAAATATTGCCGGTAAATGAATTTCACAGAGCCGTTTATATCAATGCCAGACTTCACCCGGTGGATCAGTTCCACATCAGATAGCTGTTTTATGACCTCCATTCCCGTTAATATTTGTAAACGAAGAAAGACATTTTGTAACCTTAAACTAATGATTTTTATTAGTCGTAAATATGATAGGTTTTTATGGGGCCTGGCTTTCGACCTCTATTAAGCTCCTGTTCCCGCTTTGCGGGACTCTTGTACTTCCTGTTCTTTATTCAGCTAAAATTAACATCCCTGTCTAATGTAAATTTTGCAATTTGCATAGTAATCAATGAACATCTTAAAGAAAATACTCACTGTTATCAGGAACGTAGTCCTTCCTAAGAAGAGTTGCTGCAAGTAAAAAATTCAGTTTCAGCAATCGGCAATTGCCCCAAAAAACTTAATATTGCACCCCGCTGCCCGGGTGGCGAAATTGGTAGACGCAGCAGACTCAAAATCTGCCGTCCGCAAGGATGTGCTGGTTCGATTCCGGTCCCGGGCACTAAGTCGAAGTAAGAATGCTTCGGCTTTTTTATTTTATCTATCTAATAACGACGAGTCCCTCCTGAAAATCTTTCCGGTTGTAAGTTTATTAAATTAGGGAGGAGACACGTCGAGGAAGAAAAGGAAGAAATTCTATCCGTGTTCAAAAAAATGATTTAAAAGATATTTATGATCTATTCCAAAAATATAATTCATTTGTAAATGAATAAATGACAAATGTTTTTATTTCCACTAAGTTTAATCTCTTTTAAAAATTGGTATAAATGTGGGGCGAAACCAAACAAATGTTATCTTAAATCTTAAAAAATGAAACGTATAATTTTCATCTCACTATCCCTCTTATTAGGGCAAATAGCAAATGCACAGTGTACGTTGGCCGAAACCGTCAAAGCCCAATTGATCGAAGATTGGCAAATGACCAAAGCTCTTACCATTGAATACCTGAATACAATGCCAGCTGATAAATATAGTTTCAAGGCGCAGGATAGTATACGCAGCTTTGCACAACAGATGCTTCATCTTGCGCA
>Ga0137463_1000614_pt1 | contig 11846 bp, 13 predicted proteins | sample EasRivERMGT800_2_FD_102333 | JGI IMG/M metagenome (GOLD analysis project Ga0137463, IMG submission 102333) | Soil microbial communities from meander-bound floodplain in the East River, Colorado, USA - East River MetaG ERMGT800_2 | ecosystem: Environmental > Terrestrial > Soil > Floodplain ...
TAATTATAATTACATAAATCTTATAGCCTATTTCAACATAGTTAAGCAAAAGCCGGATTACTTTACGATGCCTGAGTTTCATAATGCAGATGCCAACTTCCGTTTTAAAACAAAGGGTGGCGGCATGATTAAATACTACACCACGTTCGCTCAAAGCAAACTTGGTTTAAGACGCCCTGATATCGATAGTACTGAATTGAAAGATGCTTTTGGATTAACCAATCTTAACTGGTACAATAATCTTAGCTGGAAAGAAAATCTTGGAAAAGGATGGAAGATGAATTTGGGTCTTGGGTATAGCACAAATACTGATAATATTTCTCAACAATTACAGGATCAGAATAATCAGCAGCAATTTTCCAATCAGCCATGGGCATACAATAAAAATTTCACCGTAAAAAGCCGCCAGCAATTATCGCAGGCAAAAGCAGTATTTGAAAAAAGGCTATTTGGGATCAGCACCATTCGCTTTGGAAGCGAATATATGTACGGGTTAAACAACAGTACTTATAATGGTACTGAATCGAAACTTACTGAAGACTTTCAATCAATTTTTGCAGAAACGGATATTTATGTAACCAATGACCTGGCTGCAAAAATCGGGGGCCGCTTTGAGCATTCATCAATCATTGCTAAATCGAATATTGCTCCCCGCATTTCTCTTGCTTATAAAGTTGGAAATAGTGCGCAGCTATCGGCAGCCTATGGAACATTTTATCAAAAACCGGAGAATACTCAACTCATTTATACCACCGATCTTGATTATGCAAAGGCCACGCATTACATACTCACTTACCAGAAATCAACCAATGATCGTATTTTTCGAACCGAGATCTTTTATAAGAAATATAATGATCTTATAAAAACAATACCGGTTAATTATTATTATGGTAGTTATAAGAACAATGGTTCCGGTTATGCACAGGGAATTGAATTTTTCTGGAGAGATAAAAAGAGCATTAAAAATTTTGATTACTGGATAAGTTATTCCTACCTGGATACAAAGCGTGATTATCTCAACTATCCGCAAAAGCTAAGACCTGATTTTGCTGCTACACACACAGCATCATTTGTAATGAAACGTTTTTTTATAGATATGAAAACCGGATTCAATTTTACCTACAGCTATGCCACCGGCAGACCATATTACAATTTTGTGTTCAATGGCCCTGGCAATAAATATACAATTGCTGACCAGGGAAAAACAAAAGACTATCATAACCTGGGATTTAGTATGAACTATGTACCAGGTGTTGGCAAAACCAATCCTAAATTATTTTGGGTGCTGGTCGCCAGTGTAACAAATGTATTAGGTTATAACCCGGTATTCGGTTATCATTATTCATATAATGGCATGAATAAAGAACCTATCGGGGTACCGGCAAAAAGATTTTATTTCATAGGGGCTTTCTTTAGTTGGGGTGTCGACAGAACACAGGAGGCCATCAATAATAATTTATAAATAAATTGTATGAGTTATCAACCTGCTCCGCAAGATAAAGATCCGCAACTGTGGCACCTCGCTCAAAGAAGAGCTTCTTTTAAATACCATCTCGGAACATATATTGTTATGAACATATTTTTTTGGGTGGTTTGGTATTTCACCGGCGAACATACTCTTCACAACGGCTGGCCCTGGCCTGTATGGCCAATGATGGGTTGGGGCATAGGTTTATTGTTTCATTTTCTTGGTGTCTATGTTTATCCCCAATCAAATGCCGTAGAAAAAGAATATGAAAAGCTGAAACAAAATCAACATAAATAATCATAACTTTTAAAATTTAAACAGATGAAAAAATTACATCTTCTCCTGTTAGCCATAATATGTATGGTATCAGCAAATGCACAAAGCGATAAATATGTAGATGCCATGAAAAAAAATCTTGCCATGTTTGATAGTGTAAAAAATGTTGCTGAATTCCAGGCATTGGCAGGGGCTTTTGAACGTATCGGCGATGCAGAAAAAACACAATGGCTTCCTTATTACTATGCGGGTCTTGCTTTATCTAGAGCAGGATGGCAGGAAAGTGCAAAGCTTGACAAAGATGCCAATGCAGAAAAAATAAAAGCTTTATGTGATAAAGCCGATGCCTTAACAAAGGATAATGCAGATAAATCTGAAATTCTTTCTGTCCGGAATATGGCAGCCACACAGCAAATGTTAGTTGATCCGCAAACGCGGTGGGCGATTTATGGGCAGGAGTCCGATAAATATTTGCAAAAAGCGAAGGAGTTAAATGCAAATAATCCCCGTTTATACTACCTGGAAGGAGCGGGAACTTTTGGCAAACCTGAACAATTTGGAGGTGGAAAAGCAAAGGCAAAGCCTATATTGGAAAAAGCAGTTGCATTATTTAAAGCCGAACAGCCAAAACCTTTATATCCGCGTTGGGGGCAGAAACAGACTGAAGACCTGTTGGCTCAGTGCCAGTAAATTAATTACGCAGCAGCAGGTTGATTTTTTCGATCTGCTTTTTTGCTATTATACCCTAAACAAAAGTTTCTCAAAAAAATCTTTCATAAAAATTGTTATTCAAATTTCTGCAATGAATGAAGAAAATTTTGATCCCAAACAAAGTTTATTGTTGATAGAAAGCATGATAAACCGTGCTAAGGATAAGTTTGCTGAAGACGGGTCTATGTATTTATTATGGGGGTGGGTAGTTTTTATTTGCAGCCTGTCACAATTTATACTGCTGCATTTTTTTAAATCTCCTTATCATTATCTGGTATGGATGGCTTCATGGATTGTAGTTATTTACCAGGTAATTTATATCCGCAGAAGAAACAGGCATAAACGGGTACGTACTTATACAAGTTATATTATAGGGTATGTATGGCTGACGTTTGTAATTGTTATTTTTTTACTTGTTTTTTTAATCGGGCTATTAACAACCGGTGAATATTATAGCCATATAAACCCTATACTGCTTGCTATTTATGGAATGCCTGTTTTTCTCTCAGGAATTATTTTGCGATTTAAGCCATTGATTATTGGAGGCATTGGTTGTTGGATTCTTTCAATTGTAACAATGTTTATCGTTAATTATGATTACCAGTTCCTGATGATTCCGGTAGCTATGATTGTAGCATGGATAATTCCAGGTTATTTGTTACGTGCAAAATTTAAACTCCAAACTCCATAATTATGGAAGAGAAAAAATTATCGGAACAGGAAAGCCTGCATATCATTCAGCAAATGATACAGACGGCCAAGCAGGAACAAAAAGATGACGGTAAAGGATGGATCATCTGGGGATGGATGTTGTTTATAGTTTCACTGCTGACCTATGTGAATATTGAGTTCGGCTGGTATGATACCGGGTTCTTTTGGAATGTTTTCGCGGGAGTTGTAGTTATTTATTTTATTTATTGTCTTTTCAGATATCTTTTTTTTAAAAAACCACAAAGAGTAAAAACATATACAAGTGAGCTTTTTGATAAGTTAAACAGCGGCTTTTTTATTTTTCTTATTCTGATCATTTTTTCTATGAACCTGGGTGTACCACCCGGTAAAGGGTTTATGTTGCTGATAGGGTTGTATGGCTTCTGGATCCTGATTTACGGAACCTCGACGAATTTTAAACCTTCTGTTATTGCTGCTTACATTACCTGGGCAATAGCTTTTACAGGTTTATTTATTGATAAATTTATTCATCCTGCAAAACTGGAAAATCTTCCCAGGGATGTGTCTACAGCCATTTCGCTGGAACGCTTTCAATGGGTAATGCTCTTCCATGCATTTGCTGTTTTATGTGGTTATATCATTCCTGGTCATATCGCCAATAGAGAATTCAACAAAATAAATAAGAAGGAAATTATTGAGAGTGTTTAAAGACCTTGATCCCATATTACATTCACAACTACGGTTAGCAGTCATGTCTCTGCTGATAAGTGTAAAAGAAGCAGAGTTTACTTTCCTGAAAGAAAAAACGAATGCTACCGCTGGTAACCTGAGTGTGCAGATACAAAAATTAAAAGATGCGGGTTATATTGATGTCATCAAACAATTCAAAGACAATTATCCCCAAACCATTTGTAAAATAACCCGACCAGGGGTTAAGGCATTCGAACAGTATGTAAAGGACCTTCAAACTTATCTTACAAAATAAAAAAACCCTTCCGAAGAAGGGTTAGGTTCTCTATAATAATCCAACGCCTAAGATTTTTTGCCTGTTCTTGTATATTTCTTTTTTTTGTAATTAATCGCTTCTCTTTTATAGATATATAATAAAACCGGGAGAAACAAAAATAAATAATACCAGGAATTTGTGGCTGCTATTATAACTATACTTATTAATAATATAGCTACAATTGAAAATAAAAGAACATTATACAGTAAATACATAATTGTGTGAAATTGTTTCATTATTTTCATTTAGATAATGTACTAGGCCGATTCCCGTTAATGGCCATAGAATTTTTTTCAGATGCTGTAGCTGGTTGAAAGGAAAGGACCTTTGAGTATTTAACTTTTTGATTTTTATCAACCAATTTCAGACGATAAAACATTTTTTTCTCGTCTCTTAATATATCGGGAAAGAAATAAGTTTCATTACCGTTTTTTTCACTGCTAAACACCAGGCCGCTGATCATAAAATTTTTCTCATCATAACTTTTCTCTACTTCAAAAAGATTTGCTGATTCATTGTCCGATACATTCCACCTCAGCATTAGCCTGTTATCATTCATGCTGCCGAGAAAATAAATTAATTTGACCGGCAACTCACCCGAACCAGCGATTGAATCCGCATATTTTTCATTTAAAACTATTTGCGCTCCGGAAACCCCGGCAAAGGCGCTTAACACGAGTACACATAAAATTTTTTTCATCTTCCAGGGATTGAATGATTAATAAGTTTATTCAATTCCCATAGTTTTATTGGACAGCTTATCTTTTTAAATTCTTAACAAAGGGCGGCGTTGGTTTTCATCGCCCTTCAATAATTCCATCTTAATTTAAAAGAACTGCGATTACTGTTTTATAAATTTTGCCGTTTGCCTTTCCAGGCCATTATTTACTTCAACTGCATAAACCCCGGCCTTAAAAGCAGAGCTTAGCGGCAAGCTTACAATATTACTTCCTGTGTAGGCATTCATTTTCTGATTCATTTGCAAGCGACCACTCAAGTCGTATATTTTAATTTCAACGGCTTGGTTATTTATTGAAGAAAAACTCAGCGTCAACTTTTCAGTTGCAGGGTTATTAATAATTTTTATCTGGTTTGTAGTAGTATTCCCGCTCTTTTCGAAGACGAGAATTTTTGAAAATTCTGCCTGGCCTTTTTTATCATACATTTTCAGGCGATAATAAATTTTATCAGTGTTTACGGCTTCAGTAAATGAATAGTCTTCTGAACCATATTTGTCTGTTGTTGGTACACTACCGGTAGTAGTAAAATTTTTCCCATCAGTGCTCTTTTCTACTTCGAACCGGCTTGATAATTCATTTTGAGCCACATTCCAATGAAGAATTACATTATTATTCTCCCAATTTCCCTGGAAATAAACCAATTTAACCGGGAGTATGGAGGCATTCGGAACAAACATTACCTTATCAATACAGCCGGCATTACTTTTAACAACCACTAAAACATTTACGTCATAAGGCGTAAAGAATGTCGTAAAAGGACCATCGGTAACTACAGTTTCTGTGTTCGATTGAAGAAAATTGTCGTTCGCATCTAATCTCGATATTACAAGACCATTGTCTTTATATACATCTAACTCAACTGGGAAGCTTGTAGAAGGGGCTGCAATTACATCATAAACAACTTTTGAACCGGTCAAGGCTGTGCCTCGCTGGACGATGGCAGTGAGTGAAATAACACCACTGTAGCCATCCACATATCCGTTTGTAACCCTGGGATTATGTTGTCCCCCGTTATCCGATTTATTCCATCCACCGCATAAACCATCACCTTCACGATAAAACCCGTTATCATTTCCGGCATCCTGGTTTACAGATTCAATCGGTATGGAGCCATATCCAGAAAAGTTAATCGTAAAATCAGGAGATGATCCACTCATATCTACAAATAAAGGTGGCATGCTGACAATAGCAGGAATTACTGAGGCCAACCCGCCTGTTCCAAATATCAATGAATTAATAAGCACGCCTTTATTATAAAGAAATATTGTGTAAGTGGAGCCAACACCGGTGCGCCTGTAAAAGAAATCATTGAAATCAGCAGGAAGGATTTCCTCGGCGTATGTATTGTCTGGTTGTTTCACCCATCCTTTTACATAGCCATTATTTGATGTAAATGCAGCACTATTCCAGCTAAAGTCAGCCGCAGTAGAATTAGTTACCTTCTGGTAACTGAACGGAAGAGCTGAAGCCCCTACAAAATAGCCTTTTGGACTAATTGTCAGATTCGGAAGGTCCATGACATAGAATCCCTGTGTTTTCCCAATTTCAAAGTAGGTCACGATGGTATAATCATCAAGTGACAGGGGAGTAGAAGAGGTGCTTGAATTATAGAGTTCAAAAAATTCATTGTGTCCTGCTGCCGGATCAGTATATACTTCATTAAAAAGTACCTGGGTTCTCGACACAAGAACGATGAAGATGAACGTGATTAAGAATACAATTTTTTTCATTTTCTCAGGATTGAATGGTTAATAAATTTTTATTCAAGTCCCATAGGATTATTGGATAAGCTTTTTCTTTCAGGTTTTTTATGAAGGGCGGCGTTTATACCGCCCTTCAATAAAATAATCCGTCTTAATTTAAAGAACTGCGTTTATTGTTTTACAAATTTTGCTGTTTGTCTTTCTGAACCCATAGTTACCTCTACTGCATATATCCCGGTCTTGAAAGCAGAGTTAAGTGCTACACTTATAATATTATTTCCCTGGTATACATTCATTCTCTGGTTCATTTGCATACGGCCATTCATGTCGAACAGTTTTATTTCAACTGACTGGTTGTTTACCGAAGAAAGGCTCAGGGTTAATTTATCAGTAGCGGGGTTATTGATAATTTTTATTTCCTTACCGCTGTTTGTGTTATTAGTTTGGAAGGCAAGTATTTTAGAATAATTAATAACCTGGTTCTTATCATACATCTTCAACCTGTAATAAACTCTCTCCGTATTTACAATTTCATTGTATGAATAACTTTCTGCACCGGCTTTATTAGTTGCTGCTACAATGCCTGCAGTTGAAAAGGCTTTACCGTCACTACTTTTTTCAATTTCAAAATGATCATCACTTTCATTTTCTGCAACAGACCAGCTTAATGAAACTTTACTATTATTCATATTGCCCTGGAAGCTGATAAGTTTTACAGGCAGAGGAGCTGGGCTGCTTTCCTGGAAATAAAGCTTAACAAGAGATGCTGCACAAATTTGTTCATAACCGCCATCACAGATCTGGTAAGTGAAGTTTGATTCTGTGCCAGTGAAACCAGGGTTCGGGACAAAACTGAAAGTTCCATTTGTGTTCATTATGACAGTACCATCCGGTGAAACTGATAAAACCGTAGCAGATAATGTTTCACCGTCAGGCTCACTATCATTGGTAATTACGTTGCCAACATATGGACCAGGGATGGTAAAGTAAAAAGTATCTTTATTAGCAACAGGAGCGCTGTTGCAATGATTGGCAGGGCCATATTTAAAACTTGCATTTGAAGAAAGGTCATCTAATAGTATCTGAGCACCTCCTCCTGAACCTCCTACATTAATAACCAACTTTCTTACACCAGTACTAGCCAATGTATAAGTATTACTAAAGGACTGTACTGTTGTTGGAGAATTTTTGTCAAGTGTAATTGTTTGTAAGGATGTGTAATTTCCGGAAACATCTACAATGCCAATCTGAATCGTACGTGTTTGCGTACCACTGAGCTTTGCAGTCAATTCGTACTTAAAAGAAACAGTGAACGATGTCGAAGTAATGTTCAGGTAAGGGGTTCTCATGTCAGCGGAAAGATCTGCGGATGCTGAACCAATGCCTGCAATAGGCGAAGTGTTGTTCCAGCTTACATTTGTGAATTGCCAGCAGTTGGAACTAAGGCTGGTTAAACTGTTCTCAAAACTTTCGCTGATTTGTGCGAAAGAACGGTTAGATAAGAGCATTAATGCTCCAATAGAGCATAGGGTAAAAATCTTTTTCATTCTTAGGGGTTTGAATTATTTACTAGAGATTCAAATGGCCCATAGAAAAATTGGAAATAATTAAGCTGTTCTCAGGATGTTGGAAAAGGAATCAATAGGAGGTTGGAAAAAACTGCAGTTCACAGTTTAACTATGATCATGAAGAAGCCGTATGATAACAGGAAAAAAATTTAGAGAGGGTCAACAGTACGGATTCAACTTATCGTAGTTTTTCGCAGGATTATGTGGTTTTCTGTAATTGAGTAACAAACCTAATATGCAGTTTTGATTCCTGCAAGCTTTTTAGTAAGAATTTTTTTTGTTCAATTTTTATATCATTCATTTTCAAATCAGAATTTCAAATATAAAATAAAGCGGCCCCTGTTAAAGGGCTGCTTCTTCTTTTGGGAACGCAAATTTACTATACGCCTAAGAGCTTTTCAGCCAGTTAAATATTTATTGTTTAATGAACTTATCAGGAAACCTGTTTGTCCCGTTGATACGTCAACCAGGTACATGCCTTTCGAAAAATCAAATAATGCCCGACTCTCAATCTTAAATACATTTGTTTCATAAAATTTTATATGGCTTCCGTTATTGAGGTAAAGCATCTTTCGAAGGATTTTAAAGAGGTGAAAGCCGTCGATGATCTTTCATTCTCTGTTCCTGGGGGGAAAGTCTATGGCTTCCTGGGCCAAAATGGGGCAGGTAAATCTACGACTATCCGTATTCTTCTGACTCTGATTGAACCGACTTCAGGTGAAATCGAAATTTTTGGAATGAATCTTAAAAAGAAGAGAAAAGAAATCTTGAAAAAGACAGGAGCGATCATTGAGAAACCTGATCTGTACAAATATCTTACTGCCAAAGAAAATCTGGAAATATTTGCCGCTATGAGCGGAATAAAAATCCCTGAAAAAAAATTGATGGAACAATTGGAGAAGGTGGGTATTGCTGAAAGAGCAAAAAGTAAAGTAAAAACCTATTCGCAGGGAATGAAGCAACGCCTTGGCATTGCGGTAGCATTGATCCATGACCCTGAATTAATCATCCTGGATGAACCCATGAATGGACTGGATCCACAGGGTATTGCCGACGTAAGAAATCTTATTCTTCATTTAAGTAAAGAAATGGGAAAAACTGTATTGGTGTCTTCACATTTGCTTAGCGAAATGGAATTAATTGCAGATTCGATGCTGATCATTGATAAAGGAAAAAAAGTAGTAGAAGGTAAAATGGCTGAGCTATTTGATCCCGCTGAAACCATGGTCGAGTTACAGACAAATAATGCTGCTGAGGTCTATGAAAAATTAAAACAATCAGATGTAAAGGAATATGTTTTCAGCAAACGAAGTGATTATATTCTTTTTCGCCTGCATAGAAACAAAGTGCCGGGACTGATAAAAAAACTTGTAGAAATGGATATTGAAATCGTTTCATTGTATTCAAAACACTCATTGGAAAATTATTTTTTATCACTTACATCTGAAAACCAACATGTGGAAACTTTTAAAGATTGAATTGTTTAAGATTTTCAAACGTCCGCGAACGTATATAGCTTTTGGTGCCGTGGCGGTGATTGTTTTTTTATTCCAGGTAGCCTTAAAGTTTGATGGCAAATCTTATGTAGAACTTATTTTAAGCAATGTCAGAAATTTCTTCGAGTTTTCTGATGATTTTAAAGACCGTTTGCTGAATGGATATTTTGTTTGCTTTGCCGTTCTTAATATTCTTTTAATTCAAATGCCTTTGCTGGTTGCATTAGTGGCAGGTGATGCCATTGCCGGTGAGGCGAATATGGGAACTTTGCGATTATCCCTGACCAAACCCATTGGCAGGGTGCAATACATGCTTGTAAAATTTCTAGCCTCATTTATCTATACGGTTACTCTCTTATTATGCCTGGCATTATTAGGTTTGTTTGGCAGCATGTTGCTTTTTGGAACTAATGACCTGGTTGTATTGCGCTCCACAGGCATTGAACAAATAGAAGCTCATGACGTTTTTTGGCGATACATGGCTGCCTTTGTATATGCAGCGATAGCCCTGACCACTGTTTCTGCTCTTGCATTTTTGTTAAGCGTGTTTGCTGAAAACTCGATAGGCCCGATCATTGCTACGATGAGTATCGTTATTGTATTTACTATTTTATCTGAAATGAATATTCCCATATATGACAGAACCATCAAACCGTATCTCTTTACAACACACATGGTAGCATGGAAAGGTTTTTTTTACGTTAAGGCTACTGATGACGGAACTACAATTAATGGGTCAATTGAAAATTTGCCCGCTATTTTAAAAAGTATGTTCATTTTGATAATGTACATATTTTTATTTGTGTCAACAGCCATTTTGGTGTTTAGAAAAAAGGATATTCTTAGCTAAAAACAGTTTATGGTTTTTCGTTTATTGTTTAAGGTTACCAGGAATTTACAGCATTGTAAAATCCTTTTTACAACAATACTCCTGTTAGGTCTCGCCATTACTGCAAAAGCTCAAACCGCTGAAGAGATTGTACAAAAAATAAAACTTAAACTGGAGAAGGTAAATGATTATGAGGCTAAAGGAAGAATGAAAACGAATGTGGCATTTATCAAGGCGCCAATTGCGGCTGTAAAAATTTATTATAAAAAACCCGATAAGCTCCGTATTGTAAACGAAACTGGTATTTCCTTTATTCCCAGGGGTTCTGTTAATATTAACCTGAATAGTGTTCTTGTTAACATCCAGGGGTATGATATAATCGATGCAGGTAAGGACAATGCAGGTTTGCGCATTATAAAACTATTGCCAAAAGAGGATACCGCAGATATAGTGCTGTCAACTTTATATGTAGATGAAAAAAAAATGCTGATTAAAAAATCAAAAACCACAACCAAAGAAAATGGAACCTATGAATTAGAGATGAGTTATGGAAAATATTCAGACTATGGTTTGCCGGATAAAATTGTTTTTTCTTTCAATACAAAAGATTATAAACTTCCAAAAGGAATTACAATGGATTATGATGACGGTTCAAAAAAAAACGACGAAAGATTAAAGAATAAAAAAGGAACAGTAGAAATCACCTATAGCAGCTATGTCATTAATAAAGGGTAAGCTTTTCATTTTTCAAAACTTACAACCGTCTTGTCCCTATTGTTTTTACTACTCTTTTTTAACCGGAACATTTATCTTGGGTTGTTGTACTGGCGCCGGCTTTTTGTTAGTGGGTATAACCGCGGGTTTATCTGCATTCGTTTTTTGTATTGCACCGTTGGTTTGAATATCGGATTGTGTTGAATTAGGAGCCACTCCCTGTTGTGAGACATTGACATTCGATTCGTTTCTTTTTTCTGCCTGTTGTTGTGTTTGTTGTTCCTTTGCTTTTAAAAGCATTGTTTCAAGATATTTTCTTCTCGGCTCTTTATTTGGGTCCGGCTTTTTCTGAAACGATTGCGCCTTTACAGAATGTACAGCAAATAACAGAATAAGTACCAGGCAGATTTTAAGATTTTTATTTTTCATATAATTTGATTAATATTTTTTATTTAATACTTACCAACACATTGATTTTACCAATGCCATTACCCGTATAGTCCTGTAAGGCCTTTCCAATTACCTGGCCCACTTTTACTTTCTCAGGATCTGCTTTCATCGCTACTCCTGAAATAGAAGAAGTAACCAACATATCCCCTCTTTTTATGTTACCGCCTTCCAGGCAAACTTTTGTAGGAATAACACCGATCACGCCCATTGGTA
>Ga0137463_1000616_pt1 | contig 11818 bp, 11 predicted proteins | sample EasRivERMGT800_2_FD_102333 | JGI IMG/M metagenome (GOLD analysis project Ga0137463, IMG submission 102333) | Soil microbial communities from meander-bound floodplain in the East River, Colorado, USA - East River MetaG ERMGT800_2 | ecosystem: Environmental > Terrestrial > Soil > Floodplain ...
CGCCCATTTGGCGAGGTCGGCGAGCATGAAGAGACGAAATTCCTCGGGCGTGGTGCCGGCCGGCTCCGAGCCGTCCGCCACGATGCGCTCGCGCACGTCGGGACGGTTGAGGACCTTGACGAACTCGTCGTGCAGCCGCGTGACGATGGGTCTGGGCAGCCCGGCCGGCCCGATCACGCCGTACCAGCCCACGACTTCGAAGCCGGGCAGCTCTTCCGCCACCGCGGGCAGATCGGGCAGGGCCGCGATGCGCCTGGACGTGGTGACCGCGAGCCCGCGCAGCTTCCCGCCTCGCACCTGGGTTTGCGCCGCCTGGATGCCGGCGAAATTGAAATGATATTGCCCGGCGATCAGGTCCATCAGCGCGGGCCCCGAGCCCTTGTACGGGATGTGCTCGGCCTTGACGCCCGTCATCAGCTTGTAGAGCTCGCCCGCGAGATGCCCGCCGGTGCCGATGCCGGCCGAGCCGAAGTTGAGCGGCCCTTTGAAGTTCTTCGTCCAGTCGAGGAACTCCTTTAGATTCGTCACCGGCGTCGCCGGGTTCACCACCAACATCAGGCCGGCGGTCGTGAGCTGCGTGATAGGCGTGAAACTGTTCACCGGGTGATACGGCAGCTTCGGACTCAGCGCCGCGTTCACCGTGTGCTGGTGATAGGCGAGGAGCAACGTGTAACCGTCCGCCGGCGCGTTCGCCGTCAGCTCGCCGGCGATCACCCCGGACGCGCTCGCACGATTGTCCACCACCACCGGCTGCCTCAGCCCTTCGGTGAGGTGTACGGCGAAGGTGCGCGCGAGAATATCGGACGTGCCGCCCTGCGCCGCCGCCGTGATAAAGCGGATCGGGCGGGTAGGGTAGTCCTGCTGCGCCTGGGCGGGAGCGGCGAGGGCGAGGCACAGTGGCAGAAGGAGCGCACCAGGAGCTCGAGAAAGTAGAGAGCGGGATTTCATCAGTGCTGCACCCGATGTCGTTATGGCTGGGAAGGACAGGCGCGGTTACCTTTGTCGAAGATGATGCGCCATTTTCCGGTGTCCTCCAACCGCCAGATCGACGTGAAAGTGGCGATCAGCGCTCCCCTCGAGTCGCGAACCGGACCGGAGCTCAGGGCCAGAGTACCTGAGTCGAGTACCTCGACGTCTTCGGGCTCCCACGAGAAAGGGGCGTCTGAGCCCTCGTAGTAACGTTTCCACCAATCAGCCACCTGTTGTGCGCCTCGAAGCGGCTTGTCGCCGGAGAAGAAGACCGCCTCTTGCGACAGAAATGACACGAAGGCCTTGTGATCCCGGGTCGCCATGGTTCGAGCAAATGCACGCTCCGCGTCAGCCACCTGTCGCTTGGCGACGCTGAGGTCGGGCCGGCCGGCAGGCTGCCCGGGTATCGGGTTCGTTGCACAACCCACGGACATGAGGACGACCATCACAGCGGCTCTCGAAATCATGGCGTTCCTTTTCGGGCTGATACGGAAGGGATTCGATGATGCGCCGGTCCGGCCCGCGGGCACTTAACAGGATGAAGGGCGCGAGGCGCAGCGCAACGCGCCTATTCGAGCTTGAGATTGGTGGCCTTCACGAGGTTCTTCCACTTCTCGATATCATCGCGGAAGAATTTCTTGAAGTTCGCCTGACTGTCCTCGAATAGCGTGACGCCGACTTTCGCCAGATTTGCGCGCGTCTCGGGCTGCTTGAGTACTGTCTCGACGTCGCGCGCGATACGCGCTCCGAGCTCGGGCGAAATGGAAGCGGGAGCGAAGAAGCCCTGCCACAGCGTCGCCTCGTATTGAGGGAGGCCCTGCTCGGCGATGGTCGGCACGTTCGGCGCGGCGGGGTAGCGCTGCCTGCTTGTCACGCCGAGCGCCCGCGCCCGGCCCGAATTTGCGAGCGGCAAGCCGACCGGCATGCCGGCGAAGTAATAGGTGACGCGCCCCGGAATGACGTCCTGGACGGCCGGCGCCCCGCCCTTGTAGGGAACGTGGATCGCCTGGATGCCGGCCATCATGTTGAAGAGCTCTCCGCACAGGTGATCGGAATTGCCCACGCCCGAGGAAGCGAAGGTCAGCCTGCCCGGAGCGGCGCGGGCAGCGGCGATCAACTCCTGCACGTTCTTTGCCGGAAAGTCCGGGCCGACGATCAGAATGTGCGGAGTCGCCGCGACCGGCGCGAGCGGCACCAGGTCCCGCTCGGCGCTGAAGGGCAGATTCGGCACCGCGGCGGCGCTGATCGCGAGGCCGTTCTGCGCGAAGAGCAGCGTATAGCCGTCGCCCGGCGATTTCGCCGCCGCGTCGGCGGCGACGTTCCCGGCCGCGCCGCCGCGGTTCTCCACGATGACCGTCTGCTTCCAGTAGGCGCCGAGACGGTCCGCCATCACGCGTCCGACTATGTCGGTCGAGCTCCCCGCCGCGTAGCCGACCAGCAGGCGCACGGGCTTGGTCGGGTATTGCTGCGCAGTAGCGGGCAGCGAAAACGCAAAAATGAAGAGGGCGAGGATGCGGCTAAGCTTCACGGAGGGCTCCTTCATTTATGCGCGAACATCTTCTTTCCCGGCACCGGCATCTCGGCGGTGAGGATCTCGCCGTTCAGCGAATCGGTGATGTAGAGCGTGCTGCGCTTCGGCCCGCCGTAGGCGATGTTGGTCATCAGGCGATGCTCCTTGCCCGCGTCCACGAGATGGGTCGGCAGGCAATTCGAGTCGAAGCGCCAGATCCCCACTCCGAGGTGGCACACCGCGAGCCCGCCCTCCTCGTCCGCCTCGATGCCGTCTGGGCCGGCGTGGCCGCCGGAGAGCTGGATCGCGACGCCGGTCTTGGAGAGCGTGCCTCCGGCCATCAGCGGCAGCCGCCAGATCTGCTGCGAGCGCGTGACGGCGAGGTACACGTGCGTGTTGGTCTTGTTGAGGGTGATTCCGTTAGGGGATGGCGCGTTGTCCACCAGGCGCTGCAGCTCGCCGTTCGAGCGCAGGCGATACACGCGCCCGCTCGGATCGGCGATGCCGGTCTGTCCCTGGTCGGTGAAGTAGAGATCGCCGTTATCGGCGAAATGCAGGTCGTTCAGGCCCTTGAAGCCCTCGCTGAAGGCCGTCGCAAGGTAAGTTTCGATTTTCCCGGACTTCGGGTCGAGCAGCATCAGCCCGCGCTTGTAGTCGGCGATGAAGACCCAGCCGCCCTTGTGGATCTTCAGGCCGTTCGGCCAGCCGTCGTATTGAACGATGAGCTCCCATTCTCCCTTCGGGTCGATGCGGAAGACGCGTCCGAAAGGAATGTCCACGCACCACAGGTTGCCCTCGCGGTCGAAAGACGGTCCTTCGAGAAAACTGTCAACCTGCGCCCCGCCCCGGTTGGGGTCGGACCAGGTGGTGCGGCGCTTCTTGCGGAATTTCGCGGGGAGCGAGGTAAAGGTGCGCGCCTGGATGCGTTTGATTTTCTGGAAAGGGTTGTGCACTGAAAAGCTCCGGGAGGGGGCGAAGCATAACCCAACACGCAGGAAAGCGGCGATGTTCCCCGGCGATCTCGCGCGAGCGTTGTCGCTGGAGCCCTACGGCCCAGCCTCTCCGGACCCGTCCTATTTCTTCATCCGCTCCTTGACCGGGTCCTTGACGTTCTCGATCTTGTCGATCTCGACGTTGAGCAACCGGCCTCCGACTTTCTCGACGCGGCGGATATAGACCGTCTGGACGATGTCGCGGGTCTCCGGGTCGATCGCCACCGGGCCGCGCGGGCTCTCCCACTTCATGCCTTTGGCGGCCGCGACCAGCGACTCGCCGTCGGTCTTGCCGCCGGTCTTCTTCAGCGATTCGTAAATCAGGTGCATCCCGTCCCAGCCGCCTGCGCTGAAGAAGTCCGGGTTACGTCCCCAGGCCGCGTTGTATGCGCCGACGAATTTCGCGTTCGCCGCGGATTTGTGGTCGTGGTCGTAGTGAAAGGCGGTTATGAAGCCGAGTGCGGCATCGCCCATGACCTTGAGCGCATTCTCCTCGGTGATTTCGCCCTGGCCCATGATGCGGGTCTTCTTCGAATCGATGCCGAGATCGAGGAGCGCCTTCCCGAAGGCCGCCGGCTGCGCGCCGCCGGGGATGAAAACGAAGATCGCCTCGGGGTTGAGATCCTTCGCGCGCTGCACGAAGGGGAAAAAGTCGGGGTTCGCGACCGGAATGCGCACCGAGCCGACGATCTCGCCGCCCGCCTCCTTGAACGCGCGCTGGAACGCGCCTTCCGCGTCGTGGCCGGGGCCGTAGTCCGAGACCATGGTGTACATCTTGCGGATGCCGCTCTTGTAGGCCCAGGTGCCGAAGGTCTCGTTCAGCTGCGGCACGGTGAGCGAGGTGCGCGCCATGTAGGGTGACCTGGTCGTGATGATGGCGGTGGCGGCATTCATCACCACCATGAATTTCTTCGCCTCGGCGGAGATGTCCGCCGCGGCGAGCGCGTTGGGTGTCAGCACGAACCCGGCGAGGATATCGACGCGGTCGCGCACCACCAGCTCCTGCGCGTGGCGCTTGGCGACGTCCGGCGCGACGCCGCCCGTGTCCCTGCGGATGAACTCGAGCTTCTTTCCCGCCACGGTGTCGCCATGCTCCTTCACGTACAGCTTGATGGCGTTGTCCATCTGCGTCGCCGCGTCGGCGAACTGGCCGGAATAGGGCATGATCAGCCCGATCTTGACTGTTTGCGCGCCGGCGGACGATACGGCCGCGAGCAATGCGAATGCGGCGACGAAATTTCGAATCATGGTTGGGTCCTCCTGCTGTGGGTTTTCATTCGGGCTGGATGTTCGCCAGGCGCACGATCTCCGCGTACTTGCGGATTTCCGCGCTCACGAACCGCTTGAATTCCGCCGGCGGGTTGCCGACCGGCTCCGAGCCGAGCGTTTCCAGACGCTCGCGGAACAGGGTGTTGGCAAAAGCGGTGCGTACTTCCGCGTGCACGCGATTGAGAATCTCCGGCGGCGTGCCCGCGGGCGCGAACATGCCGAACCAGCCGCCGTGGTGCTGGAAGCTCGGCATGCCGGCCTCGGTCGCGGTGGGGACATCGGGCATCTGCGCGTGGCGCTTGGCGTCGGTGTACGCGAGCGCGCGCAGCCTGCCCGCCTTGAGCTGCTGCAGGATCGCCGGCGGAGTCGAGAACATCACCTGCGTCTCGCCAGAGATCGCCGCCGCCACCGCGGGGCCGGCGCCCTTGTAGGGGATGTGCAGCAGGTGCGTCCCGGCGCGGTGGTTGAACAGCTCGCCCGCGAGGTGCAGGGTGTTGCCGACTCCAGGTGAGCCGTAGGAAAGCTTGCTGTCGGCCTTTCGCGCGAGCTCGATCAGTTCCTGCAGGGTGCGCGCGGGAACGCCGGGGTTCACCGCGACGAAGATGCCGGCGTTTTCCACGAGATTGGTGACCGGCGCGAAGTCGCGCTCGGTATCGTAAGGAAGCTTCTTGTACATGCTCGGCGCGGTGACGAAGCCCGAGGAGGTGACCATCAGCGTGTACCCGTCCGGCGGCGATTTCGCGACGAACTCGGCACCGATAACGCCGTTCGCGCCGGGCTTGTTCTCGACCACGAAGGGCTGGCCCATCTGCTGGGTGAGCTGCGCCCCGAGCAGCCGCGCGAGGGCGTCGGGTCCGCCGGCGCCGAAGGGGACGATGATGCGCACCGGTTTGCCGGGATAGGACTGCGCCCAGGCGCCGGACATCGCGAGGGCGAGGACAAGGGGCAACAATCTCTGCAGCATGATCGAATCCCTTTATTTTTTCCGCCCGAATTTCCCGGTGAGCTTCGCCTTGCCGATCGCATTGGCGTTGATCATATATCCGGCAAGCGAGGCGCTCGCGCCGCTCACGTCGAGACTGTCCACCTTCAGCGCGTACAGCGTGAAGTTGTAGCGGTGCGGCCTGTCGCCCGCGGGCGGGCAGGGGCCGCCCCAGCCCGGGCCGCCGAAATCGGTGTCGATCTGCACGCAGCCGAAGGGCAGGTTCGAGCCGTCGGCTTTGCCCGCATCCTTCCCCACCTGCGTTGCGCTTGCCGGAATGTTGACCACCAGCCAGTGCCACCAGCCCGCGCCGCCCGTGGGCGCGTCCGGATCGTGCACGAGCAGCGCGAAACTCTTCGTGTCCGCCGGCGCCCCCGACCACTTGAGCGCCGGCGAGACGTTCTGGCCCGAGCAGCCGAAGCCGTTGAACACCTGTTCCATCGCGATCGGGCCGTTCGGCCGGATATCGGGGCTCACGAGCTCGAACCGGCCGCGGGCAGAGCTTCTTGCTGCCATGGAACCTCCATGCGAGAGAGCAGGAAGGAAGATTGTAACCAAGCGGCCCTCCGGCCGCATTTATAATGCGGCGAACCTTACATTTTAGTGAATCCCGCACGGAGGAAGAATGTCGAAGCTCACCCTGAAGCAGGCCAATACCGTCATCGAAAAGGCGCTGGAGAAGGCGCGCTCCATGAAAATCAAGCCGCTCGCCGTGGTCGTGCTCGACGACAGCGGCTACGTAAGGTCGGCGCAGCGCGAGGACGGCGCGAGCATGTTCCGCTTCGACGTGGCGCTGGGAAAAGCCTGGGCCTCGGTTGCGATGGGTGTCTCCAGCCGGGCGCTGCTGAAGCGCGCCAAGGACAATCCCAATTTCTTCATTACCCTCGCGGCGACGGCCCAGGGGAAATTCCTGCCGCAGACGGGCGGCGTCCTGATCAAGAACGAAAAGGGCGAGATCCTCGGCGCTGCGGGAGCGAGCGGCGGAACGGGCGAAGAGGACGAGGAAGCCTGCGTTGCGGGGATTCAGGCGGCGGGGCTCACGGCGGATGCCGCGGGATGAACCGGAAAATGAAACGCAGCGCGTTCTTCCCGCTCGTTCTGGTTTGCTCGTTCGCCGCCTTCGGCGTGGCGCGTGCGCAGCCCGCCGATGTCGCGGCGCTGGCGCTCTACGAAGGCGCCGATCGCGGGCAGCGCCTCGTCAAGGGCGCGCGGGCCGAGCGCGGGATCAATCTCTACTCGTCGCTCGTGCTCGAGGATCTCAACGCGCTCGCCGCGGCCTTTGACAGGCAATACGGCGTGAAGCTGAAGTTCTGGCGGGCCGGCTCCGAAAAAGTCGTGCAGCGCATCGTCACCGAGGCGCGGGCGGGCCGCTTCGACTTCGACGTCGTCGAGACGAACGGTCCCGAGCTCGAGTCGCTGCATCGCGAGAAGCTGCTGCAAAGGGCCGGTTCGCCGCATTTCCAGGATCTCCTTTCCGACGCGATCAGGCCGCACCGCGAATGGATCGGGACGCGCCTCAATATGTTCGTCCACGCCTACAACACGAACCTGGTGAAGAAGGCGGAGCTGCCGAAGTCCTACGAGGACTTTCTCCACCCGAAGTGGAAAGGGCGCCTGGGGATCGAGGCCGAGGACGTCGACTGGTTCGCGATGGTGGTGAAGGAAATCGGAGAGGACAAAGGCCTGAAGCTCTTTCGCGACATCGTCGCCAAGAACGGGCTCTCGGTGCGCAGGGGGCATACGCTGCTCGCCGGCCTGGTTGCCTCGGGCGAGGTGCCTTTCGCGCTCACCGTCTACAACCATAACGCGGAGAAGCTGAAGCAGAGGGGCGCCCCGGTGGATTGGTACGCGATCCAGCCCGCGATCGCGCGGGTGAACGGGGTCGCGCTATCGAGGAAACCTGCGCACCCGCATGCCGCGGTGCTGTTCTACGATTTCATGCTCGGCGAGGGGCAGGCGATCCTGGTCCAGGGGAGCTACGTGCCGACGAACCGCAAGGCCGATCCCGGCGCAGCAAGAGCGCGGCTAAGATTCGTCGATCCGGCCGCGATGCTGGACGAAAGCGCGAAGTGGGAAAAGCTGTACGCCGAGATCATCACGCGGCAGTCGCAATGAGCGCGAAGCGCTGACCATCGACTGTGCTCGTCCTCGAACGCATCATTTCAGTAATAGGCCCGGTCTTCCTGATCATCGCGATCGGCTACGGCTACGGGCGCCGCCATCGGCCCGATCTGAAGACGTTCAACCACGTCTCGCTCCACGTCCTGGGGCCGCTTCTCGTTTTCACTTCGCTCGCGGGCGAAGACTTTCAGCTGCAGGGGAATGCCGCGTTCATCGCCGGCGGCGTGGCCGTGATCCTAGTCTCGGGGCTGATCGCATGGCCGGTTGCCCGGTTGGCGCGCATCAGTCCCCGCACCTTCGTGCCGCCGATGATGTTCAACAATTGCGGCAACATGGGCCTGCCGCTGGCGGTGCTCGCCTTCGGGCGCCCGGGCCTCGCGGCGATGGTGCTGCTGCTGGTGGCGAGCACGCTCTTGCAGTTCACTCTCGGGAGCCGCATCGTCAGCCGCCACGCGGAATGGAAGGCGCTCGCGACTTCGCCGATGATCATCGCGAGCGTGCTGGGGCTGGTCTTCAGCGTCTTCGCCTGGAAAGTGCCGGCCGCGCTGATGACGGGCCTGAAGATGCTCGGCGACGCCACGCTGCCCATGATGCTGTTCGCGCTCGGAGTGCGCCTCACCGATCTGTCGAAGCGCGGCTGGCAAGTGGGCGTGCTCGGCGCGGTGGTCTGCCCGGTTGCGGGGATTGCGGGAGCCTACCTGGCGCAATTCATCCTGCGCTTACCGTCCGAGCAATTCGCGCAGCTTATGCTCTTCGCGAGCCTGCCTCCGGCGGCGCTCAACTATCTCCTCGCCGAACGCTACCAGCAGGAGCCGGAGCGGGTCGCCTCCCTCGTGCTGATCGGCAACGCCTTCGCCATCGTGTTCGTGCCGCTGGGGCTCACGCTGGGCCTGCATACAATTTGATTCGACTTGCCGAGGATGGCATAGTAAGAACATGCGACCCAACTTCAGCAGACTCGCTCTGCCGTTTTCCGTTTGTCTGCTCCTCGGCTGTGCTGTGTGTGCGTCCCAGACTTTCGGCCAAGCGAAACAGAAGAAACCCCTGGCTGTAGTTGCGGGGCAGCCCATCTATGACGATGATTTGCTGCCGTTCATTCAAGCACAAGTGTTTCAACTTCGGGTGCAAGAATACGAAGTGAAAAGCAAGGCCCTCGAGAATCTGGTGAATCAGAAGCTGCTGGAAGCGGAGGCCAAGAAAAGGGGCATCCCCACCGAAAAGGTTCTCGCGCAAGAAGTGGATGCCAAGGTCCCCGAGCCCACGGAAGCCGAACTGCAAGCTCTTTACATAGTGCAAAAAGAACAGCTAAGGAAATCTTTTGATGAACTCAAGCCGCAGCTTCAGCAGTTGCTGAAAAGGGCAAAACTCCAGCAGGCGCGCCAAGACTACTACGCACGTCTTCGGGAGCAGGCCGCGGTGTCCATCTTCCTGCAGAAACCTAAAGTCGAGGTCAGCTATGATCCGGCCCGGCTTCGGGGAAGTCCGAAGGCTCCGGTGGTCATCGTGGAGTTTTCTGATTTCCAGTGTCCCTACTGCCAGTCGGTGGCGCCAACCTTGAAGAAGTTGCTTGCCAAGTACGAAGGCCGCGTGAGCTTGGCGTATCGGGACCTTCCACTGCGAGACATCCACCCGCAGGCTCAGTTGGCCGCGGAGGCGTCCCGCTGTGCCTTGGAGCAAGGAAAATTCTGGGAATATCATGACCTCCTCTTCGAGAATCCCAATAAGCTGAACCGAGAGGGTTTAATGGAGCAGGCCCGCCGTCTAAAGCTCGATGAGAAGAAATTTGATTCTTGCCTATCCGGCGGCAGGTACAAGGCGCAAATTGAACAAGACCTGCAACTCGGGCTGAGGGCCGGGCTCACCGGTACTCCTGGATTCTTCATCAACGGCAGCATGCTCAGCGGTAACCTGCCGCAGGAGGCCTTCGAAAAGACCATCGAGGCCGAGCTTGCTGCTTCCAAGGGTCGGTGAACGGGACAGGCTCCTGCCCTGCGGGAACCTGGGTCGGCGCCGGTTGACAATCTCACAGAAAAGGAAAGGGACGATGGCCTTCAAGCCATCGTCCCTTTTTTACGCCCCCCTTACGGCGCTGTCGGGCAAACGCCGAACGGACAGATCAAGCAGTGAGCCGTAACCCCGCTGCCCACCGGATGCGACGCGACCACGTTGCCGAAGGCATCCGTTCCCGTGACCCTCACCGTGTCGCTGAACTGCACACGGCCCGGATCCATCCCAGTCCCCGCGCTCGGGAAGTAAGACGCCGCCCCTGCTACCGGTGGTTGGTTGAACGCTGGCACGGGTAGTAGATTCGGGCAATTAGGCTGAAGCGGGTCGCCCACGCTCCTCGTGTAGCACGCGTCCGCACCCGCAGTACCATGCGGGGTCAGGGTGCCGAGCAAGAACGTCCTGTCCAACGAGCCGTCAGCGTTGTCGTCTTCGGTCACTTGAACGCTGTTGATGTTGACGTTCCCTCCGTTGTGGACCTGGCCGGTGTAATCGACCCGCACGACGACGTTAGTGCCCAGCACTTGCAAAGCTGTCACGCACGTCTTGTCCACGGTAAGCGCCGCGCTCGGTGTGCAAGCTCCGGCAGGAACTTGGGCGCTGCAGGTCACCGGGTTGGTCGTCACACTGAGTGTAGTCCCGCCACCTGGAGAGGTTGTCGCAGTCGCGCTGGCCTGGTTCGTCGTTGGAAACGTCGTTGCGCTGAAGGTATTGGCGGGACCCGTGCAATCCGCGGATGGGAAGTTCTTGGATTGACCGGTACCCAGGGAGCCGCAGCTGTAAGTCTTGCCCTGATCCGTGACCGTGACGTTGAACACGGTGCCGCCGCCGTCATTGGTCACGGTGCCGCTGAACGAGTAATCGAACCCCGACCCGTCAGGATGGAAAGCGGTGCACTGGCAACCCTTGGTGAGGCTGATATGGCACTCCGGGAAGGCGCCGAGCACGAAATCTTTGAGCACGGCGCTCGTGGACTGCGAAGAGCGGGTCTCCAGCAGGAAGCTGCTGAAGCAGGGAACGGCCCCGGCGCCGCTTGCTGCGAACAGCGTAGTGAGATCGGCGCCTCCCTCGAACAAGGCTCCGACAGGCATGGTATTGGTGCCACCCCCGAACTTCGCCAGGTAGGACCAGGTCTCATTGGAAACGGGGCTGCTGTTGGTGATTGCGAAAGTGTCGAGGCTGCCGAGCAGCCTGAGGTTATTGTCCGCACATTGCCCCGGGGCAGGGTTCCTAACGCCGCCGCCACACGAGCTATCCCACTCGTACGCAGTGAGGACGGCGGTGCCACCGCCGCCGACAAACGCGGAGACCAGGAAAACGTCGTGGTCTACGTGAACGCCTGAGAACGTTCCATTGGAATTGAGGGAGACATTCTGCTGGAAGAACCAGGCTCCGATGTTGGCGTCTCCATTGACGGCGAAACGGTCGCCGCCGACCACCACCACCTTATCTCCGCTTGGACTGGCGGTATAGCTGGCCGCGTAAGCGTGCGTGATGGCGTCCTTGTCAGGTACTGTGTCTGAAGGCTTCCAATGCCATTGGCTAATGTCGTTCGGGTCTTTGGAGCCGCCTTGCGTAAATATCCTAGGTGGATTTTCGGAGCCGATGCACGTGCGTGTATTCGAACCGCCCGCTGACCCGGACCCGCCCCCCGGCACCGTGCAGTCGCCGTTCAGCGTGTTCCAGTCGGCGATAGTGTTAGCCGGGTTGTCGAACACGTCACCATCGAGCTCGAATACGAGTGTCGGCGCTACCGCCCATGCGACCGTGGCCGTGGCCAAGATCGCCGTAGCGCCGAGAGGCGCCAAAAATCGCTTGGGATTGAAACATCGGATCAACCCGTAGATGATGGTTCGCATTGCTTTTCCCCCTTTTTCGTTTCCCTTCCTCCCCGACGGGAGAGGTATCGCATTTTGGGCACCGCAACACAATCGGGAGTCGGCATGAATCCGCTGGCACTTGATCTTCAGC
>Ga0137463_1000617_pt1 | contig 11812 bp, 12 predicted proteins | sample EasRivERMGT800_2_FD_102333 | JGI IMG/M metagenome (GOLD analysis project Ga0137463, IMG submission 102333) | Soil microbial communities from meander-bound floodplain in the East River, Colorado, USA - East River MetaG ERMGT800_2 | ecosystem: Environmental > Terrestrial > Soil > Floodplain ...
ACCCGCCACCGGGCCCCCAGACCCTCTGGCAAGGCCTCCGCCGAGTCCTCGACTTCAGCCTCGCCTGGGCCACCTTCCAAAAAATCCAAAACCAGCCAACTTGTGTGTAAGGATGAGAGCTCCTGCTTGGGAACGCCGTGTGCGAAGCTCCTGCTTCGCGTATTGTGGCGTTATCATGGCGTTTGGCCGACCGACCGACTCACGCACCTGCAGGTCGATGCCCGTCCCCAGGAGGTCCGGACGGACGAGACGATATGGCAGAAATTGGAGTGCGTCCACGCCAACCCGGTTTGCCGCGGATACGTCGATGATCCTTTATATTGGCGGTAGACGAGCGCTCGAAATGACGCCAGGCAGCCGGCGCTGATTGATGTGGTGACAGCTTGGATGTGAGGGCGGGGGGAGAGGAGCGCGAAGCAGGAGCTTCGCACCGGGCGTTCCCAAGCGGGAGCTTGGGAACGAGGGAAATGCCTGGCCGGGGCGAGCGTGGCAGTTCTTCTCAAGTTTCATCCTGAATGGTCGCGATCACCTGATTGACACCCCGTTTGACCCGTGGCACGATGACGGAGTTGATCTCCGGCATTTCGGTTCAGGGCCTTCCCGATCGCGATTTCGCCGTCGAAACGAATTGCACCGTGGTTCCCCGCCGCGCGGCTTTTCTTCCAGCGGAGTATCAAATGAAAGCGATTGGTCTGGGTTGGATCGGCTGCCTGCTGTTGCTCGGCACTTCGTCGGCCTGCGCTCAGCAGGCTGCGGCGGAATTCAGTCCGCCCGAAGACGTCGCCTTCCGCAAGGGGACGATCGTCAGCGAAGGGAGCCGCCTGGGAGCGGAACTGTTCACTCTCAAGGCGAATGGCGATAAGCCCCTCCCCACGATCATCATGTCGCACGGCTGGGGAGGGATGGCTGCGTCGCTCAGGCAGACTGCGATCGAATTCGCGCGGGCCGGATACTTCACCGTCGTTTTCGACTATCGGGGATGGGGTGGCAGCGAAGGGAAGATCGTCTCGACCAAACCGCTCGAGCGGGGCAAACCGGGTGAGCCGCGCTCTGTCGAGGTCAAGGAAATCCGGGAAGTCGTCGATCCCCTCGACATGACGACCGACCTGCAAAACGTGGTGCATTGGGTCCACGGCGAAAAGCAGTGTGACGCGCGTCGCATCGGTTTGTGGGGCACGAGCTACTCGGGGGGCCACGTCGTTTATGTGGCGGCGCGCGACCCCCGTATCAAAGTCACGGTCAGTCAGGTTCCCGGAATGGACAGCCGCTTCGTGCTGTTGGGGTCTGGCCGGAAACAGACGCTGGACGAAGCGACCAAGCGAACCCGCGGCGAGCTGGGCTACCCGGAGCCGGGCGCCGTTGCCGTCGGCAATCTGCGCGGCGCCCCGATCCGCGAGCGGCTGATGAACTACGCGCCGGTCGACGACGCCGAAAAAGCCCCGCAGTGCGCGATGCTGTTCATCATCGCTGGGAAAGAGGAACTGTTCGACAACCGGGACCACGGCATCAAGGCGCACGAACGGGCTCGCGGACCGAAGAAACTGGTCACGATCCCGAAGATCACGCACTACGGAATCTACGGTCCGGCGCGCGAAGAGGCGCAGAAGCTGGCGATCGAATGGTTCGACGAACACCTGAAGGGGACAGGGCCGGCTCAACCGGCGAAAGAGTAAGGGCCTGGTAGCCCGACGGTTGGAGTTCAGGCTTCAGCCCGCGCCGTTGGAAAGCAACCACACAATTGCATCCGTCGGGCTTGTTCATCACTTAATCTGCGTGAATCCTTCGAATCTGTGGATGTCTTCGAGTCTTCGTGACTTCGTGGTGAAATGAAAGGAGAGGAATTACCACAAAGGCTCGAAGACACGAAGGCGGACGAAGAAGACAGATGAATAAGGGAGGGCGAGGCTCCTGCCGAGCCGCAAACCATTGACTTTACCCCCTATCGGCTCGGCGGGAGCCTCGCCCTCCCGACGTCGGTGGCTTTTCAACAGCTTGTCAGCGGCGATCAGCGAAGATCAGTGTTCCAAATCGTATCTGGCGCAGCTCCGCTGAGTTGACCTCGCTGCGCGATCATTGATCGAAGATCAGCATGAAGTAGACGCCGAACAGCAGCAGGTGGACGCAGCCGAGCAATACGTTCGTGCGTGGCAGCGAAAAAGTCAGCGTGGCGGTAGCGAGCGTCAGGACGAGCATCACCATCTCGGGAGGGTCGAGCCCCAATACCAGCCGCCGATCGGTGGCCAGCGCCACGGCGATCACCAGCGGAATCGTGAGGCCGATCGAGGCCAGTACTGAGCCGAGCAGGACGTTCACCGAGCGCTGCAGCCGGTTCTGCCGCGCCGCCTGGATCGCGGCGATCGACTCGGGAGTAAGCACGAGCACCGCCATCACAAAGCCGCCCAGCGCCACCGGGGCGCCGAGCCTGATGACCATGGCATCCAGCGGCACGGCCATCAGCTTGGCCAGCAGCACCAGCGGGATGCCGTAGAAGACCAGCATCGCGGCGTGGTAGAGAGTCGATCGCGAAGAGTGATGCGCCGGTTCGGCGATTGCGGCTTCTGCTCCGGTCGTTCCTTCCGCGGCCGCTTCTTCGGGGGCGATGAAGAAGCCGCGGTGCCGCCGGTTCTGGACGTACAGGAACGCCGCATAGATCACGACCGACATGATCGAGAGAAACACCATCTGAAACGGCGCCAGCGTCGGTCCCGGAGTTCTCCGCGTGTAGTTGGGGAGCACCAGGCCCAGTACAGTTAACGGCAGGATCATCACCAGAAAAGCGTTGGCACTCTGCAGGTTGTACGCCTGTTCGCGATGGGAGAGGCCCCCCAGCAACAGCGCCAACCCCATAAATCCGTTGAGCACCAGCATGACCACCGCGAACATCGTATCGCGTGCCAGCGTCGGTTTCTCTTCGCCTGTCGACATGACGAAGGCCACCATCGCCACTTCCAGACCGGTGACGGCCAGCGTGAGGAGCAGCGTGCCCGCCGGTTCTCCCAACCGGTGCGCGAGGACGTCGGCGTGCCGCACGATGGCCACCGCCGCCACCAGGATCACGCCGCACAGCACCACCAGCACGGCGACGAGCAGGATCGGCAGCCCGAGCGCCTGGGCGATCCACGCCTTGCCGAAGAGGGCGGCCGTCGAGGCCATCACCGCCAGGGCCAGCGGCCACTCGCGCAGCGATGAATCGCGGGATCCGGCTTGGACGTTCTTCACGATCGATCCTGACATCCGCGGAGCGGGGAAAGAATGTAGCCAGTGGGACCACCGCTCCTCGCGGCGGTGCCCGCCACTAGTACCGTTCAATGTGAAATACAAAGCCCCGGCAGCGGCGACATGGAATTCTCGTTTGAGCGGAAGCCCGTGACGTCCCCATGCCGCCCCTCCGGGGCTGCGCTCATCTGGCGCTTGAACCAGTGACTTACGTCACTGGCTACACTATGCCACCCCTCCGGGGTTCACAATTCAGATCGGGAGTATGCACTTCGCAAAGCAGAGGAGATTTGGCCAGAAATTGGCCACTTGCTCTGCATTCCCGATTTGGCTGTTAAGGCAGGAACCTGCCAGCCTGTCGCCGCACATGGGAAATGCGGATCAAGCCCAATAGGATCAGGCCGCAACCAATGAAGAACATTAGCACAGACAGATCTCCAATGCCTCCGCGCCCATGATAGGCTTGCAGGACGACCACGGGAATGATGCCGATCCTGTAAAGGACATCCAGATACTCCGGCGCGTACCGTGGGAACAAGGCCACTAATGTGCCCAGCAAAAGCAGCCCGACGCCGGGCTGCTTCATCGTTTTCCATGCCCAGTAAAACATGGCCTACGCCTTCTTCTTCTCCCGAGCCTTCTTCCGGGCCTTCGCCTTGCCCACCTTGCTCCACCGGCGATGCGCTAGCCTCCCAACTCCCGCATCATTTCCGAGCAGACCCGTTTCTCGAGGTCGATCAGATCATTGATCGTGCGATCGACGAGCGCGGCGGGCCAGTTCTTCCCCTGGACCTCGGCCAGGCGTGTCGAAATCATGTCCCTGACCTCGATCAGCGCTCGCGCACGCGTATCCGCGTTGCGGAGCCCCAGGTCCTTGAGGATTTCGATATGCTCCGCGTCGAGCTGCTTGAGGAATTCTTCAGCGATCCGATCGGCCCGGGCGTTCGATACGGTGACCGCCTTCCCCAGATGAAACCGGAGCGCATCGAGCTGGCTGTTGTACTGCGCCTCGAGCGCTGCGATCGCCGTTTTCCTGTCCAACTGGTTCTTCTTCCACTGCATGAGGATGCCGCGCGGGGCACTGGTATCCGGCAGCGGCACGTGCAGCGGCGCGGGCAACCCCGATTGCATTTGATCGCGCTGCGAATCATCGGCGCGGCGCGCCAACTGATCCTGCGGCTGACCACCGCGACTCTCGGCGCCAAGCACCGAATCGACCCGACTCCAGTCGGTCTTCTTACCTGGCTGTCCACCTTTTTCAGTCATGGGGAGTTATCCTTGGCAAGTTCGAATCATGGTCGGCAGTCAATCGCCGTCGGCAAACACGATGGGCCGGGCATTGCCCCCCGGCACCTCGGATGGCGGCAGCGTAAAATGCTGCCCGCAATGCTCATTGGCACAGATGACGGTCCTGTACTCTGAGTGACGAATGTATTGATTCCTGGTCTGGCACCACGGACAGTTGTAAAAGAAGGGATCGGTCGTCTCGTCGGCAGGCGCCATCGGTTGCTCGCGGTTTGCTTCCTCCTCAGAACTGGCAACGATGTCTGAGATCTCCTGCCTGGCCAGCTCCACGAGATGTGCGGCGTTCAGCTCTTCGATGCTCGTGATCGCCTGGAGCTGCCGCGCCACGTTGTCGCGGACTGCCCGGATCTGCGCCAGTTGTAATTTGTTTTTGACCCGAACCTGCAGAAGTGCCTCGGCGAGTTCCAGCATGACGGCTCGGCGCCGCTCGAACAGCGCGTAGGACAGCGAGTGTTTCATCGCCGGAACAAAGGCGACGGTCAGGAACTGGGCCACCCGGCCGGAAGTCCCGCAGCAGATCAGAATGCCGTATTGGCCGAACAGGCCCGCCGCAAATCCCGAAATGAAACCCCAGATCATTTCGGTCGAATAAAACTGCCACGCGGCTCCCGAGACCGCTGCCCGTTCGGCGGCGGCGGCGCCTCGTTCGTCGCCGTCAGGCCGTCCGCGGCGTTCTCCCTCCCGCCAACCCTCCTGGTAGGCGACGGCGTAATTTGTCTCGTAGCCCGCTTGCCAGGCCTTCGACTCGGGATTCCCGCAGCTCGAACTCGCCAGCAATGCAGTGCACACGAGCAGCAAAAGGGGAATCGACTTTCGCAGATCGGGAGCGGTCGAAATCGAAGGCTGATTTGCCAGGCGGTGCAGGTTGACTTCAGTAGCACGCGCGGGGAGCACGAGTCGGTCGATATCGTAAAGGAATCCCAGACGACGAGGGACGTACAGAATCACATATTGAGCGAAGAATCCCAGCAGCGCCGAGCCGACGAGCGCACCGACCGAGTACAGCGCGACCGTGTGGTGCTCACCCGCAGCGCACAGCAGGCGGATCCGGGCTCGGTATCGGTCGTTCGAGGCAGACAGGGCGGCGGACTGATAGCCCTCGGCCTCGCCTTTGCGCCGCCCTTCTTCCTGCCCGACAGCGGCGCCGCGAACACGAGCAGATTCTGTGTAGATGTGCTCGGTGCAGCCCGAATGCGTCGCCAGGAGCAAGATCCCCAGCGCAGCGCGATGCAAAAACAGGGCACGGCGTCTGGATGTGACGGCAGGCATATCCCACGGGCACGATGAAACAGATTGGATCGGAACCTGCTACGGAAAAGGGCTGCGATCGTTTCGGCGGCATCAAAACAGCGGCCACCTGGCGATTGCCGGTTCCCGCCGCGAGTATACCTGTCTTACGCCCAGGTTGCGAACAATTCTCTTGAAGGGTAGTGGTACATTTCGCGCGCGGATGGCACTTTGAGTTGGCCGAGGCGATAGGACGTAAGTCAGGGAGCGTCTATCTCGCGATCACGGCGTTTTGCTGCCGCCTTCCTCGTGATGCGAAATGCGAAAGCGAACGGCAACATGGCAATCGGGATGCCGCAGGTGACGAGGCAGATCACCCCGAGAATTCCCCAGAGCCCCTCCAGGCTATGCGCGAATACTCCCGGCGGCAGCACAGGGATTTCCATCCCCCGATTGTAACCCTGCGGGAGGGGGGGCGGAACTAGCCTTGCAGTGGAGTAGTGGTCCCATTTGCATTTGGATCGCAGTGTCGGGCGCAGGCGGGGATTTGACGTAAGTCAGGGAGGGTCAGGAGGACGCTTTGTCGTTGTCGTATTGGAACGACCTCTGAACCATTGGATGCTGACGACGACCAGTTCGATCAGCTTAACTTGCACTGCAATCGCGCCTGCAAGAGCAGCGATTCCGGCACCAATCCAACAAACGTCTCTTGCGAGTCGTGATTCGGCTTCGGAGGCTAGGTGTAAAGCCTCTCGGACCTGCACAAAGCCGCCACTCACGACGATGATTGATATTCCCAGTGTGGCCGTTGCAATCACTGCCAAGTCCATTTTCCTGGCATGGCCCAAGGCGCGGACTGGTGGTGCTGGGCGATGCGGTTCACCGCATGAGGCGCATCGTCCTAATTCAGCCGCCATGTTGCCGCCACACATTGGGCAAGATTGTGGCGTTTCAATTGGTTCCATTGCCGAATTGTAGCCGGACTGTGCGCCAGCGCAAACAAGAACCCCGCCGGGGAGATTCGGCGGGGTTGTTGTTTGCGCAAACTGAGTGATATCATCAAACCATGAATGCGGGCACGGCAGACATGATCGCCGGCGTCGTGGTCCTAACGCCGATTTTTCTCGGCCTCTGGCTGGCGCTGAAAGCGATCGTCGGAATTCGATCCTCAAACGCGAGAGTGACGCTGATCGTCGGCTTCATCTGCTTGCTGGTCTATCCCGCAATTCGGATATCAATTCCCGCGATTCCACCAGGACAGATATTCTGCGCTGCGGCTCTAACGGCGCTGCTAGTTGTGCTGCAGCGTAAATTCGGCTGACGTGGAACGCGGTTGCCATGACTAAGGATTCAGCAGCTGCCGCTGGCGCGACCGGACTGAAGAATCTGAAAAGACCCCACTACCAACGGCTCGATCACTTCGTTTCTGCCACTTGCCGCCGCCGCTTGACATTCCAGAGGCGAAAACCCAGGTCGGTCCCGGGTTGCCGCGAGACCGAGAGATTCCCGCGGTGATCCTCGCTATCGATTCCCACCGAGTAAATGATCAGCCCTTCGTCGGCAGGAAGCAGGCGCAGGGTCGCTTCGACAAAGGGATCGCTCGGAACGTCCTTCAGAAACCGCGGCACCAGGGCTGAAATGCTTTGCGGCCAGCGCCCCTCGGCCTGGCGAAAGCGCTCCGCGGCACTGGCCGCGATGGCGCAGCGCAGGCCGGCCTGAGAGGCCAGAGAGCTTTGCTGAACGTTTTCGAACTTGCTGAGATGGATCGAAAGATAAACCCAGGCGAAGGTTGCCTCGTCGGTCCAGACTCCCATTCGATCCAATGGAGACCGCCGCAGAGATTGCTTGAATTGAACGTTTTCCTCAGTCAAACTTCCAATCTGAGCGGGCATCGGCAGGTTCGCAATTTCCAGCCAGCGATTCATGTACTTCAGCATCGTCGCCTGCGTCGTTTCCGTGGAGGTTCCCCGGACTCGCGGATCACCGAATTCACCTGCCCTGGAAGCCTGCAGAAACTTGTCCCCCAGCGCCCGTTCCAGTCGCAGCGTGTTGATCAAGAGCGGCAGCGACTCCTCCACTTCGAGCAGGCTCTGGACTTGTTCCAGAGCCGCAGCACTCGGCTCCCCCTGGGCCAGAACCCGTTCCAGAGCGCGCAGCGCTTCAGTGCGACACTCATCGCGCACGAGAAACGAATTCATGCTCACATGATCCCCGAACGAGCGGCCGGCATTGAGGGCCGCCCGGCAAGACAGAAGCGCTCCATCGAAGTCTCCCTGTTGCGCTTTCAGAAGACTGCTGGCAGTGAGCAATTTCGTAATCGGCAAAAGCGCGTGTTCGTGATCGACCTGTACCCCGCCGCCCGCCGTCAAGTTATCCCAGCTCCAGTGCAGCGGGAAACGACCGCGCGGCAGATCGGCCAGGCGCTCGGCTGTGTGCACCACCGTTGCAATCTTCGCCAGGGCGCTCTGGATCTCGCGCGTGAACTCATCGTCAAACTGCTTCTCCTTCGGCCAGGAGCGCAGTTCCTCGCCGAGGCTTTTCTGGCCGCTGTCTCTGTCGGGGGGCCAGTCACGGGGAATCATCCCGGCAACTTCAATCAGGACCAGGGCCGCATTCTCGGCCTCCGGGATTTCCGGCATCCCGGCATCCAGATCCGCGAGACGCCAGCCGGCGTCGATCCGGTCGGTCTCCGCGATCACTTCCGGCAAGCGGATGGTTTTTCGATCGACCGAAGAGAGTTTCACGAAAACGCCGATCGCGACCAGCAGGAGCACGAGTCCGCAGACGAACAGGTACTTCCTGAACCAACTGTTCATCGAAGCCGACCGCTCTCCAACCGGATCGCCGTGGACCATCAGGAGATCAGTGCCTGCAGGACAACGAGTCCGACGACCGCCGTCACGAGCCCCACGCCGATTCCCAGGCTGAATGCCAGGCCGATCCAGATCCAGAACCGCCCGCCGGCGTGCTCGCGATTGGTGATCATGCCGCAGATTCTACCCGCGCCGCAGTTACTTTGCAATGCAAAGTATCCAGCAGCCAGGCGGGAGTGAAAGCTGCCGACATCGTGTACGCTGAAAGCGTACTGCAGCAGAGGCCAGGGTTGCCGACGAAAGTCGGCTACCCTGGATCACGATCAGAAAAAATCACGCCAACCCCGGCGCGCCGGGATTGTGCAGACCGTTCACGATCTCTCGGCCAATACAGTGCGGCCTGTGGCCGCAACCAGAACTCTGGGCCACAGATAAACACAGATGAACACAGATCAAGATAAAACTGGGATCTTTGTCGTATCCGTGTTCATCCGTGTCCATCTGTGGCCATTCACTTTTCCAAATTGAAAACTTGAGCGGCACTCGAACCAATGAAGTGTCAGGAATTCACGGCCTCACGGTTTCTCAGTTGCAAATTTGGGATGGACGTTCTGCAGAATCCTTTCAGGATTCGGTGTTTCGTTGAACGGATTCCCGGGGTAGGCCTCCGGCCAACCCCGGTCTGCGCTGCACAATCCCTTCGGGATAGACGCACGTGTGCCTGGGTCTTACGCCCGCTGGCTATTGACTGCCGCGCCTTCTGGGGCTGCGCTTGTTCTCTTTGGCGCTTGCCTCTGGGGCCGATCTGGGTTGCTGTATCAACCAGTCGTAAAACTGGGCGGCAGTTTCGACCTCGTGAAACAGCGTGCGTTTCTTTTCCACCGGGCCATATTTGTCCCGCTCGTATTCGATCAGCTTGAGTGCCCGCTCATGTTCGCCGCGCAGCCAGTACGCTGCGGCAAGGTACATCGTGTCGAAGAGATGTCGCGACCGCTCGGCTTCCCAGGCGGCGATCGTTTTGTCCAGCGCGCCATACTTTTCCAGCCAGTCGAAGCCGACGGTTCGCAGCTCGTCGAGAATGGCGTTGGCGACTTCGGCCGGATCGCTGGAGGCAAAGATCCAGATCTCCCGGCACTCCCGGGGATGCAGTTGGGCCACGTCGGCCTGCATCGTCTTCGGTTTGCCGCGGTAGTTCGCGATACTGTTTGCCAACCCCGGAGAGCTCTTCAAAAATCGATCCAGCGAATGGTATCCGACCCCGACAATGACATCGATCCGCCCCTGATCCCGCGGCACGTCGCGAACGAAGTCGATGATGACGTACCAGACGGTGTCGCCGTCGATCCGGTAGAACGCATCCTTCCGTAAGTGCTTGAACCCCCAGTTCCCCAGAAAGGTTTCGAGGTAAGTGTCTCTGACGACATGGAACAGGTCTCTGGCGATGCAGACTGGTTTGTTCATAGGAGGCTCGTGGAACTGATCGATTGTCGTCAGGCGTGAGTCGCAGGGAGCATTCTATCCGCCGCGCCGTTCGGCCGCCTGCGATTCCCACCAGGCCGGCAATGCGGGATTGATCCTTTGCCAGCCCAGGCCGTGATACGAAGCCTTGCGCATCTCGACGGCGATAACCACCACTGTTACCACGAGCGACACCGAGGCCGTCGTGAGCCAGCCAGGCGTGTCGGCGAGGACGGTCGGGGCAGCGAGCACCAGGAAGACTCCGGCCCAGGTCAGTTCCAATGGCCGGGACATGCGGACGACGTTACAGAATAAGAAGAAGTGACTGAGAACGAAGCCAACCACGAAGCCCCACCACCAGACAACGGTTCCCAGTCCGATCGTCGCAATCGCGCCGACAGCCAGGACGACCGCGTCGAGCATCGACAATCGGAACCCTGGATCAAATTTGCCGGATGGCATGGCATACTCGCGCGGTCGATTCAGCACCCGGGCGATGGACGGGTTTTCTCCAATTGACCACAAGGTCGCTCGCCGCGCATCGCTGTGATCGTGAGAGCAACGATCTCAGCCAGCAGAACGACGAAAGAACAGGCCGCCAGCCGCAGGCTCGTCAAGTCTTTTCGGTCCCGTGTGCGAAAGTAGCGCACACAGCTCGGAATGACCCCCCGCAGCAGGATGCCGACGTTCGTGCCCTCAAAGCACATCGAGAACGCAAACGCCGACCAGCAGTAGTTTCCATCGGCGACGATCCCGATCCAGGCCACGGTGGCCACGGCCGCCACGGCGGCGGCGAGCCAAGCGATGGAAAGGACCAGCTTGGAGATCATTTTCCGCGTCCGCGCGTGTCGTACTTCCGAAGAATCCATCGTCGGAGAATCATGATGTCATTCGATTCTGATTTGAGGCCAGACGACCAGCAGGCTTCAGCGGGGGGCAGGGGGCTATGATTACCGGTCATTGGAATGCCATTCGGCCGCCTGGTCCACCTCGTGTGCCGGCAGAGTCGCCCGGTCGGGTTGGCTTCTGTCGTGGCGGAAACCTTGAAACTCTTCGCGAAATCCTGAAATGAATTCTGTTTTCCTGCCCCGCTCCTGTAACAGGGCGAAGACCTGATCGACGCTGTCAAAGCTGTTCTGCGGCGTCGCCTCCCCCAGGATCTGATCGAGCCGCGCTTGCAGAACCCGCATCTCCTCGAGGGTGACCTCTGACGACGAGGGATGGTAGATGACGTTTCCCCAGACATTGTGCGGAGTGACGAGGGCGTTTCGCCAGGCATCCCGGTTCCAGCCGGGAGGGGGAATCTCGCCGAGCCGCATGATGGTTGCCATTTGCCCCGATTGCAGCGCGCGCCACTGCCGTTGTTTCGACACAGCAGCGCCCAGCCAGACTGCGGTTCCGGCGACGACAACCAGCAGAATCGCCAGAACGGATTTGAAGTACTTCATGTCCGGGTGCCGTCGTGCCGATCGGGCAATTCTCTGAACGGGACACGTTGAGAATGGCCGCCCGGGGCCGCGGTGTCAATCGCGTTGGAGTTCAGGCTTTAGCCTGGGCGACGGAAAGTTGTTCACAGCATTTCCTCGTTACCAAGGTCCTCCTTGGGAACGCATCGTGCGAAGCTCCCGCTTCGCGTATCATGGGGTTATCGTGGCATTTGCGCGACCGTCCGCCCCAACCCGGTTCGCCGCGGCTATGTCATGGCACTGGGGCAGTACACGAGCGCTCGAATCTACGCCAGGCAACCGGCGCTGATTGATGTGGTGATGGATTGGATGTGAGGGCTGAGAGAG
>Ga0137463_1000618_pt1 | contig 11810 bp, 12 predicted proteins | sample EasRivERMGT800_2_FD_102333 | JGI IMG/M metagenome (GOLD analysis project Ga0137463, IMG submission 102333) | Soil microbial communities from meander-bound floodplain in the East River, Colorado, USA - East River MetaG ERMGT800_2 | ecosystem: Environmental > Terrestrial > Soil > Floodplain ...
CCTGGATGTCGTCGTGCAGCAGCGAGAAATTGTGGATTAGCTCTACGGCGGCGGCGGGTGGGCGGGCGGGACGATGGTCGCCGGTGGCGGCATAGCTGACCAGCAGCGTGAGCAGGGGGCGGATGCGCTTCCCCGTTCCGTGTTCGAAAACGCCGCCATCCTGATCGACCCAGCCCATATGATAGTGGAGCATCCGGGCGTACAGAGGGTGACGATCCGGGCTGGGGTAACCCAGCACCCATTGCAGGTCTTCCTCGATTTCCGGCAGCCACGCTTGGCTGAGTTGAGCCAGTGGAGAAGTCATAGAGGGGAGTTACTCACTTTTTTGGAGAGGCGTGTGACGCAGCGTTTCAAGGTTGCCCGCGTCGACACACTGCATGGCGATGTGAAGCTGGCGCTCGACGATGCGCAATTCCTCGTCGAGCATGTCACCCGATTGGGCTGCCGCGCGCAGCAGCGGGCCGGCCATCCCGCACAGCGATGCGCCCAGCGCGACGCATTTTGCCACGTCGATCCCGTCACGCAGGCCGCCGCTGGCGAACAGGATCGTGTCAGGCGCGCCCCGGCGCGCCATTTGCAGTGATTCGGCCGTGGGGATGCCCCAATCGGCGAAGGCGCGGGCCACCCGCGCGTGGAAGGCGGTCGGCGCGCGGTGATATTCCACTTCGCTCCATGATGTACCGCCCGACCCGGCCACATCGATGGCCGCGACTCCGGCCCCGGCAAGCTGGCGAGCCGTCTGTTCGGATATGCCCCAGCCGACTTCCTTGCCGATCACAGGGACGGGCAGCGCGCGGCAGACCGACTCGATTTTGTTCAGCAATCCAGCCCACAGCGTATCGCCTTCCGGTTGAACCGACTCCTGCAGGACATTGAGGTGGAGCACCAGCGCGTCCGCGCCGATCATATCGACGGCCCGCTGGCAGTGATCGACGCCATAGCCCTTATTGAGCTGGATCGCGCCCAGGTTAGCCAGCAGCAGGATATCGGGCGCGAAACGCCGCACCTGAAATGACGCCGCCGCCGATGGGTCTTCCAGCGCGGCGCGCTGAGAACCCACCCCCATCGCTATATGATGAACCTGGGCTGCTTCAGCGAATGTCCGGTTCAGGGCGGCTGCCTGCGCCGTGCCGCCGGTCATCGATGAGATCAGCAGAGGATAGCTGAGTTTCTTGCCAAAAACGGTGAGAGTGGAGTCTATCGAATCGAGGTCAAGATCGGGCAGGGCTTGATGAATAAAGCGGTACTTCTCAAGGCCGGTAGTCACGCGGGGAAAATTGACATTTTCTTCGAGGTTGATGCGTATGTGATCGGCTTTCCGATTGGCAGTATCTCCGCTCGTAACTTTGCTCATCAAGGGGTGTTCCTTTGAATGAATAGCATGCATCTTACCAACCGCCATTCAGGTCTGTCAAGCAAAATTCGGTTTTGACAGACTCGCCGAGCATGGTAAACTAACGCGAGACTGAGCCTTTCACCTGAAATAGGAGGCATGACCAATGTCTGATAACACTGAAGAACGTGTTAAAGGAATTATTGTTGAGCTGTTGGGAGTCGATGCCAGCAAGGTCAAGCGTGAAGCGCGTTTCCGCGAAGACCTTGAAGCCGACTCGCTGGACCTCGTTGAGCTAATCATGGAGTTCGAGCAGCAGTTTGGCGGCGAGATTTCCGACGAAGAAGCGCAAAAGATTGAAACAGTCGGACAGGCTGTTGATTATCTGGACGGACGCATGAAAAGCTGAGAAATCTCAGCCCGCGTAGTGAGGGGTCAGGCGACTGGCCCCTTTTGATTCTCCCTGTCAGTGCGTCGTGACCATTGCAGCCGCAGGTTGACTCCGGCGGAGATGAGCAGACCGGCGAAAAATACGATCAGCCCCCAGCCGGGACGCAGAGTCAGGGCGTAGTGGGCTTCAAAGGGCCGGATAAGCTGGCCGTAACCCCACCCCGCGCTGCCCATCGACGCCAGTACGCAACCCACTATCACCCAGCGTCGCAATTTGACACTCCGCCGATCCAGCCACAGGCAGGCCGCCAACCCCAGCCAGAGGATCGAAGCCGCCATAAACCGCCCCCCATACGACGGCGACCACCACAGGCTGAAAACATCGGGGTATGGAGGGAGCAGGTTCAGGCCGATGGGGATCAGCGCGAGCCGCGCGGCCCAGCGCCGCCAGAAGTTCGGGATTATGGCGAGCGCCACTGCCCCGCCCAGCGCCGCCAGCGCAATCCCCGCCCGCAGAATCTCTGGCGCGGCGCGCAAGCCCCCGTAGCGCACGTCCAGCAAAAAGGTTGACCATTCAGCCAGATAGAACGCATTCTGGGTCAGCGCCACCGGCGCGTTAAAGATCCATGCGCCCCACACGCCGATAATCGCCAGCGCCAGCGCGGCCAGCCCAATATGCTCCAACTGCCATCGCAGCGGTTTGAGCATCAGTAACTATTGGCGCTGGTTTGACATAAACACAGAGTAAGGAACCATCGTTGGTCGGTCTATCCGATTAATTGCTGCGCTCCAAAACGACCACAGGGATTTCGCGATCCGTCTTCGCCTGATAATCGTTGTACCCGGGCCAGATTGAAGCCATCAAGGGCCACAGCCGCGCTTTCTCGTCCGGGGTGGCGGTATGAGCACGCGCCGAGAATTTGTCGGCCCCGATCTGCAGCTTGACCTCAGGATTGTCCACGAGGTTGAGATACCACGCCGGGTGCTTGGGGTGCCCGCCGCGTGAGGCTACAATGATAATGTCCTCACCGTCCTTCCCATAAATTAACGGCGTGCGGCGCAGTTGCCTGGTCTTGCGACCGCGTGTCGTTAGCAGCAGGGTATACACTCCAGGCTTCCACTCATGGCCTTCGCGCCCATCGCTTGCCACGTACTGTTGGATATGTTTGGCGGCCCACTCCGACGGGCTGTCATGAATCTCCTCGTGACTTTCCATTTTTTACCTCCGCAGTGCAAATCTCTTCCAGTAAGCTATCGTTCAGGGTCAATTAGTTGGCGGGGCCAGCTTGTTGAGCAGCTTGCTGATCTGCTGGTCTTCGGTTTTCTGTGTTTCAAAGAACTTGTCTATAAATTCGCTGCGGCGCATCCGCAAGGCCATTGGCGCAACAGCGCGCACATCCGTGATGGCAGCCACTTCGCGGCCATCGGCGGCGGCATAGGCGCGCGCGGCCTCAAACATCGTGAACTCAGCGCGGTGCGAGTGGATGTTGAGCTTGTGGACAAGCTGGAGACCCAATGACTCACCCTCAGCAGACAGAGTCACGTTGGGCAGGAGGGTGCGCGCCGTGATAATGTCCTCACGGGCGAAGTACGTCTCTTCTTCAAAAGATTGAATGAATCCCGCCGGGTTGGCCCGGAACTGGCGGACGCGCTCGTAGACGGTCATGCGCTCGTCGCTGGCCGCCAGCCCGCTGACCAGGATGCGCAGGCCAAAACGATCCATGATCTGCGGCCTCAGGTTGCCTTCCTCCGGGTTCATCGAGCCAATCAGCACAAAACGCGACCGGTAAGTCGCGCGCACCGGCCCGCGCCGGACGGTATATTGACCCTGGGCCGCCGCGTCGAGAATAGCATCGACGATTTCGTCGGCCAGCAGATTGGTCTCATCCACGTACAGCAGGTTGCGGTCAGCCCGTGACAGGATGCCGCGTTCCAGCCGCACCCGGCTCTGCTGGAGCGCTACCCGCTCGTCGATGCCACCCACCACGTCATCCAGCCGCGCATTCAGGGGAAGCTCCACCAGTCGGACGGGTTCAGGCCGGGTGATCGGCTTGCCGGCTTCCAACTTGGCGCGACATTCGTTACACACGGCTTCCGGCCCTTGCTGCTCATACTCTTCCGGTGTGCAGCCGTAGCTGCAAGTGCTGGTCTCGATCAAGGGCAGCAGGTCACTGAGGCCGCGCGCGGCGGTCGTCTTACCGATTCCGCGCGGGCCGATCAGGATCACGCCACCCACGTTGGGGTTGATCACCCCCAGCAACAGCGCCATGCGCATCTCAAACTGGCCGACCAGCGCCATAAACGGGAAAGGCAGGTGTTCCGCCAGGCCCAAATCCTCAGTGGGCGAGCGGAGCAGCCGCCGGGCGCTGCCCCGGCTGAGCAGCCGCATCAGCATCGATGGTGGGGATGCAGTCTCAACGGCCAGGTGCGGAGGCAGCGGCTCGCTGGCGGCCTCGTCGGCCAGGTCAAAGTCCTTATTTTCCATAGTTTTCCCTTAAACGATCATTTCTAATAACCGGTACAGGCGCGCTGATCGGAACCTACCCGTGATAATTCCTCACCTTGACGCTATCAAGTGGGGCATTCTTTCACGAGTCCCATTCTGGTCGGATGTGTGCATCTTATAAGTGACGCCTCCCCAGCAGGGCTTCAATCTCATCGGCTGCGCGGGTCATGCCTCCGGCGGAGCGGAAAGTATCGCCGATCTTATCCGCTTCGACCTTAAACTGAGGTTCTGCCAGCAGCCGCTCCGCGCTGTGACGGATCGTCTCCGCGCTGATCCTGGCTTTGTTGAGCATCAGCCCTGCTCCCAACTCGGCGACTCGCATGGCGGTAAACATTTGTTCCCCCTGCTGCGGAACGAGCAGCAGGGGCGTCCCGAAATACAAACCATCGTGGACGCTGCCCATGCCGGAGTGGGTGATGAACAACGCTGCTTTCTTTAGCAGGTCAATTTGTGGAACCCATGAATAAATCGAAATATTTTCAGGCAGCGCGCCGAACGATTCGGGGCTGACGCGGTTCCCGGTGGTCATCATAACAAATTCGTCAGCGCCAGTAAACGCGTCGATACACGCTCTAAAAAATGCGGGATCATCATTGTTCACCGTGCCGAGCGAAACATACACCAGCCGCCGCCCGTGAACTTGCTCGAACGAAAATGACGTGTTCTTTGGGCTGTCATCGACTGACCAGCCGACAAAACGGATGGATTTGGGCACCGTGCTGGCGAAGGGCTGAAAATACGACGAGGTATACGAGAAGCTGATATCACCCAACGCGCTCAGAAGGGAGTATTGATCAAGCGGCTTGACGCCATACTCTTTGCCAAGCGCTTGCGAACGTTTATTGGCTTCCATTCGCTTGCCCATGTCGCGGAAAATGAACGTCCCCAGTGCGCGCAGCCCGTTCAAACTCATCAACGCTCTGGGCGAAAAGGTTATGAGCGATAGAGACGCGACCGCCGGAACATCCAGAATCCGCGCCAAAAAATATCCCCATGGGCACATCCCGTCGAACAGTACGTAATCGGGCAGGTTGGCGCGCGCGAATTCCAGCAGTTCCGGCAAAATCTCTCCAGCGGTTGTCATCAGCTCGTAAGCCACCTGAGATGGTACACTGCCGCTCAACCCTTTCGCATCAAAGTAATCGTCGTGAACAGTGGCATACGGTTGAAACACCGCACCTGCTGCTTCAACCCGCGCCCGATACTGTTCGGTAACGAAATAGGTAATGTGGTGACCGCGCCGGGTCAGTTCGGCGACCAGCGGCAGCGATGGATTGACATGCCCATGCCCCGGAACATTCAAAAACAGCGCGTTTGGCATCGTTTTCCTCTTGGATACGTTGGAAAGCTTGCATGGGCTGCCTTATCACCAGCCGAGCAAGCGCTGCCCCAGCCAGAAAGCCCACACGGGGTAGCCGAGGTACGGCACAGCGATGGCGCTCATCAGCACGCTGTCAGGCAGCTTCCCGGTGGATCGAGCCACCAGGCCGGTGATCACCAGCCACGAACCTACCCCCACGATGATAGCCAGCGTGACCCACACTCCCTGCTGTTCAAATGTCAGCACCTTGAAGATAAGCAGCAGTTGCAGGATGATAATGACCACCATCGCCGCGATCCCGACGATTGTCGCAATTTTTATCAGCGTCGGGTTGTACGGCAGCAGAATCCGATATAGCGCCAGCGCAATCGGGATCGTCAGCAGATACTGGATCGCCACACAGATGTCGTTGAGCATCCCGACTGTCATCCCCAGCGATGGGGACTGCGCCGCGAATAGTACGAACATGGCGATGAGCAGTACCACGCCAATCGCAGAGATGATTCCACTTACGATGGCAAAACCGCCAGCCGCGCGAATCAGTGGATCAGGTGGTGTTGTTTGACCAACATTGGTCATTGTTGTACCCGCCTTTTCAAAAACGCTGCTGTCAAGCAGCCGTGGGATGCTCAGTATTGAATGTAATCAATCGCCGTGTGGTCGTCATCGTCGTATGCCCCGATGTAACGTGCCGTTGTCTTGGGGTCGCTGTGGCCGAGCATGGCCTGCACCAGCAGCAGGTTCTTGCTGTTGTCAAAAGCGATACGGGCGCAGGTGCGGCGCAGGTCATGGGCGGACAGCTGATTCTCGCCGTGACGGGGCGCGAGACCGGCTTTGTACCCGTATTCGGCAACTAGCCTCCCTACCACCGAGGCGTTGATCGGCATCCTCCCCACGTGATCGCCCTTGTTGATGCTATAAAACAGGTGTGTTCTTTCATCAAACCAGGTGAGGCCGGGTGCCTGCATCCAACCAATGAGGCTCTGGCGCAGCGCTTCGTGTATTTTTAGCCGCCGCGTCCTCCCGCCCTTCCCGGTGAGGATTATCCACCATTGATTGCCATCCTGCCGGAGATTGCCAGCTCGCAGGTGAACCACCTCATCACGGCGCAGGCCGAGATACAACATGCAGTCCATTACCGCCAGATCGCGCCTGCCCTTGAGCGTGGCGGTATTGATCGATTCGCGCAGGGCGCGCACTTCGTGCGTTGAAAGCCGCCGCCCCACCGGGCTTAGGTCGCGTTTCTGGCGCGCCCGGTATGGCTGGAGCCGCATGGCGACCGCCTGCTCGTAGGTCAGGATGTTATCACGGTACGCAATGGCAAGGAAAGTTCTTACTGCATAGAGCCGCGTCGCAACGCTGTTGGTGCGGTCGCCTTCGTTGCTACGCCACGCCACAAATCCGTCCAGCAGCGCCGCGTCAACTAATCTCAGCACAACAGCGGGCGGGCGGAAGATCCATATTGTGCGGCGACCCTGTTTGTGGGTCTCAGCAAAAGGTCGCCATTCGGCGGCCATGTCCGGCGGAAGCATATCACCGCGTTGAAAATCAAGAAACATCATGAAGAGACCCACCGCAGTCTGATAGGAGCGGGCCGTATTGTCATTGCCTTTGGCGGAGGCTTGCAGCGTGATATGGACGACTTCGCTGAGGGGCCTCCGGATGGCGGCTTCTGAGGAAACCATCGACAACTGGGCGATGGAATCGATGGCAGATTGAAGGGCTATTGACGATTCAAAAGACATTATTGCTTCATAGTAACTGATTAGTCTGGTTATCGATACCTATTGTGCGGCAAAAAGAAAGCCACGTCAAGTGGCAATTCTTTAAACTACGGATCTGTGACCTTGATAGCCGGTCTATTCGCCTATATCGCGGCGTATATCCGCCGGGCGCACAGCGTTGCGCATTGCCGCGTAAAATGCCAAAGGTTATACTTCCCTCATGCGCTTCGAATGGGATGAAGGCAAATCGCAAGCCAATATTCAGAAGCACGGATTGGATTTTGCCGACGCACCAGCGATGTTCGCTGGGGGCGCATTGTGTCGTTGTTTTGTTCACCGAATCTGAAGACAATGTGATTCGTATTATCTCGCTGCGAAAGGCGCTGAATTATGAGCGGAAAAGATATGAAGAATTTCTCCAGGACGAGCTTGGATCGAATTAGCCAACTCACTGACGACCAGATTGATACATCAGATATACCCCCGCTTACCGATTCAGACTTCAAGCGAGCGTCGCTGCGAATGCCGCCCCAGCCCGTGGAGATTACTCTGCATCTTGACCCGGAGCTTTTGGCATGGTTCAAAGCCCACGGAGAACATTATGAGGCCCAGATCAACGCTGCCTTGCGGATTTATGTTGAGGCCCATCGAGCCTACAAAGTCTGATCCGGCTTCCGGTTAGCAGGCCTCGCTACGGAACAATCATGGTCGCGCTTCCCGCTGCCACCCTTGCCACGCTCTCAACTCGCACCGCATCGCAATAGCTATTGGGCGGCAAAAAGAAAGCCACGTTCAAGTGGCACTTCTTCAATGTGTAACGCCTGGTCACCCATCTGGTGAGCTATTCGCCCATATCGCGGCGCATATCCGACAGCCGCTTGAACACCTCCGGGTCTTCCTCCATCACATCGACCGTCGAATAGTCCAGCCCGCTGAAGGAGGGCGGGAGTGTAGCGCGACCCGGCAACTCTGGCTTGGGCGGGCGCGGCGGCAGATCCGTTCTGAGCGGCGGGCGCGCCACGGCACGCTTGCGCAGTATGCGCGAATCGCGGCTCAGGGTGCCGACCCATTCGCCATCGGTGGTAAACACTTCTTGCCCGTCCATCCAGCCCACCCACATGCCGGCCAGATCGAAGATAAACCCATCAATCAGCGTGGCGACCCAGTCGCCGGCGGTATTCCAGATAATCTGCGGCTTCATGACAATTGCTCCTTAATCGATAACAACGCACTTCGATTTTAGTACAAAACCTCAGCTTCTCAAAGTTTTGCGCGCTCATTGAAAGTTATCTTGGCCTTATGTACAATCCCCGCAATCACCCCCTTTGCGCGTGCAAGCCTGACTGAAAGACACAGGCAATGATCGATCATGTGATTGTGATGGCTTCCAGCACCGGTCAAGGCATGGAAGCGCTGACCCGCACCCGCCCCAAAGCCATGCTGCCGCTGGTCGGGATGCCGATGATCGCCCGGGTGATGGATGGCTACTACAAGGCGGGCATCCGGCGGTTTACCGTCGTCGTGGGCGAAAAGGAAGGAGCGGCAGCGGCCTGGCTGTCTACCCAATGGCATACCGATGTAAGGCTGCAGTTCGCGCCGCAGGGCCATCAGCGCGGCACGGCGGCAACCTTGTTTGCCACGCGCGCGCTTATCGACGCCCCGGTGATTGTCGCGCCATGTGACGTGCTGGTGCCCGAAGAACACGTCAAGAAGCTGGCGCTGTATTTTGAGACGCATCCCAGCGATGTGGCCGTTCTCAGCCTGTTTTACGCCCCGGATGAAATCGGGCAGGGAGCCAGTGTCTTTCTTGACCCGCGTGGCAACGTGATGTACATCTCGGAATCGCCCACCGGCGCCCATCAGGACAACATGACCGCCCTCCCGGTCTACGGCTTCACGCCGCACGTGCTGGAATTTCTCGACCGGGTTCCTGTCATGGAAGACAGCGGCGAGCGCGTGATGGCGACCGCCATCCAATCCATGATTGATGGCGGGCAGGTCGTTGGCGCGCTGGAAACCGGCTGGCGAACGCACATCAATGTGCCTGATGACATTTTAACCGCCAGCATCCTGTTGATGGCCGGTTATGAACAATCGGTGCTTAACAGCTCCATTCCTGACACGGTCACGATTGTGCCGCCAGTCCATATCGATTCCGGGGTAACAATCACCGCCGGAGCCGTGATTGGCCCGAACGTTTATCTCGAAACTGGCACGGTCATCGGGGCAAACACCCAGGTCAGCGAAGCGGTGATTCTGGCGCGCCGTATCGGCCCGGGCGTCATCATTCAACGCGAGGTCGTCAACCAGGATCGGGCCTGAGCCAAACAGTTCGCAGGCGCGTAACCTCAATCTAACAATATGATTAATATCCTTGTGTTACATTCCAAACATCGTATATAATTCGGACAGGGTTCGGCCAAACCTCAACAGACACGCCGGGTCGAACATCTCGTTTGAATAAACGGGGACCGAAAATGTCCGGGAAGGGGCAGCTCGGTGTGCAGGAGTGGACAGGCCATTTCCTTCAAACACCAATTCGGTTGATTGTGATAGTAGGGTATTTTGCACTGGCTGGCTGCAGCGCAACCACATCTCCCACCTCCCCCGCGCTGACACCGCCACCGACAGACCCACTCGGAATTGAAACGCAACCGGCCATACCTGTTGACCCTCCCTTCACTGAAGAATCACCGACCGCAGCACCCGTGTCCCAGAACAGCGTGAGGGTTATCGTGACATTGGCAGTACCGTTTACGCCTGAAGGATACTTGAGCGCCGCCGATGTGGCTGCCCAGCGCAGCGCAATCGCTCAGGCCCAGGCTGATGTGCTGGCAAGCCTGGCGGGTCACAATGTCACCGTTGTGTCGCAGTCGAAATACACACCGACAATGGTTTTGCAAGTCGATCAGGCAGGGTTGAAGATTTTGCAGGGTTCGCCGCTGGTTGCTCAGATAAAGATGGATACGGCCTTGCCGCTTGCTAAACCTTAACTGGCTCTATGGGGATACATGAATGTTGAAGAAACTTAGCGTAATCATTGTAACTTTGGTGGCCACGCTGTTGGTGAGCAATGGCCTGGCAACCGCACGCGCGGCGCAGCCAACAGAGTTGTCTGCGGCCAATGCGTCATTTGAGGCGCTTAGTATTCAGGCGCAGCAGCAGGGCAGCGTGCAGGTCATTGTCAAGCTGAAGACAACGACCACCTTTGTGCCGGAGGGCGCGTTGCCAGGCCCTGTCGGGGCGAAACAAAAATCGGATATTGCCCGCGCGCAGGCGAATGTGAGAGCAGTGCTGAAAGGCAAGAACGCTGTCGTAGGGGCGGAATATAAGCACATTCCCTACATGGCGCTGACTCTCGATCAGGCTGCCCTGGACGCGCTCAACGCCTCCGGCCTGGTGACCGATATTCAGTCCGATGTAGCCAGGCCGCCTGCGCTTATTGCGGAGACTTCATTGATTCACGCCAACGATATGTGGACGCTCGGCTATGACGGCGACGGAACGGCTGTAGCGATCCTCGACACGGGCATTGACCGCAACCATCCCTTTTTTGGAAATAGAATTGTCGCGGAAGCGTGTTTCTCGAACCCATATGCTCTGGCAGGCGAGGTGTCACTGTGCCCGAATGGCGCCTCATCACAAAGCGGCCCCGGCGCGGCTAATGCCGAAACTCCCCAATGCTGGAGCACTGGCTATGTTCTATGCAGTCATGGCACGCATGTCGCCGGAATCGCCGCCGGAGACGCCACAGGTGTTGTAGGGGCAAATGGCAGCGGCGTGGCCCCCCACGCCCGGGTCATCGCCATCCAGGTCTTCACCCGCTTTAATACCACAACCGACTGCGGTGCGGGCAACGCGCCGTGCGTCATGTCCTGGGACTCCGATATGATGAGCGGGCTGGACTATGTCTACAGTCTGAGCCAGGATTCTAACTTCCCCTATAGCATTGCCGCCGCCAATATGAGCATCGGCGGCGGGTCGTCTACGTCCAACTGCGATGGCGAGCCGATCAAGGCCAACATCGATAATCTACTCTCTGCCTACAGCGGCCAGGGTATTGCCACCGCCATCGCCGCCGGGAACGACGGGACAAGCAATGCCGTCAGCTACCCCGGATGTGTCTCAACGGCAGTAACGGTCGGCGCGACCGACGATAACGATAGCCCTGCCTGGTTTACCAACGGCGGCCCGCTGCTCGACCTTTTTGCGCCGGGCGTGTGGATAACGTCATCAGTTCCAGACAACACATGGGCACCCTATAGCGGCACCTCGATGGCAACGCCGATGGTAACAGGTTCCTTTGCCGCTCTGCGCGAAGCAAGGCCAACGGATACGGTTGCTCAACTGCTTACGGCGCTCAAGAACACCGGCAAGCCAATTTCGTATGGGGGCGTTACAACGCCGCGCATAAATCTCGTCGCGGCTCTAGCTACGCTTGGCACAAACACGCCGCCCAACCAGCCATCAAACCCCGCCCCAAGTGACACTTTCACTCACGCCAACGCGAATCCTAATTTGCTTTGCACGGGCGGC
>Ga0137463_1000619_pt1 | contig 11809 bp, 12 predicted proteins | sample EasRivERMGT800_2_FD_102333 | JGI IMG/M metagenome (GOLD analysis project Ga0137463, IMG submission 102333) | Soil microbial communities from meander-bound floodplain in the East River, Colorado, USA - East River MetaG ERMGT800_2 | ecosystem: Environmental > Terrestrial > Soil > Floodplain ...
GCCGGGACCTTCGACCGCGGTGAAGCCTTGGGCCTTCAGGGCAGAGAGGAACACCTGGTAGGCGCCGGCGATCGGCATGGGCCGCGCCGAGACGATGGTGACCTGTCCCCTCACGCGCGGATCGATCAGCATGTTCCGCCCGGTCATCTGCGACATCGCCTTGACCACGGCCTGCAGGTCCGCGCTCTGGAAATTGAGCAGCACCTCGCCCGATCTGGGGACGACGGTCACCTGGCCGGAAGGCCGCGCTGCGGGCGCCGTTTCCGGGGGCTCGGCGGAGGGCCCGGCCGGAGTGTCGGGCGCCTGCGCTTGAACGGCATGCGCAGCCACGGCGAGAGCGCCGGCGAGGATTCGAGCGGCAAGTGCGGGGGCTTTTCTCATGAGTGTCCGGAGGAATTCGGCGGCGCGCGGCCCATCAGCGCATATCGTAGTACAGCGTTTCGTTGCGGCCCTGACGCTGCACGTCCACGAGAACGCGTTGAGCGGTGCCGAATTGCTGGTACAGGCGCATCACGTCGTCCATGCTGGTGAGCGGCTGGCCGTTGACGTTGCGGATCACGTCGCCCGGCCGCAGGCCGAGCTTCTCGTAGAGGCTTCCGGCCTGAACCTGGCGCACCAGGAACCCTCCGTCGGGGTTGGGCACGATGAGAGCCTGGTTGAGAAATTCCGGGCGGCCCATCTGCTGCTGCAACTGCCGCCGGTCGACGAGCTGCCTGTCGGGGCCGGTCGACTGAACGATGGGGGGCAGCGGAGCGGTCACCCCCGCGGCGGTCCCCTCGACGTCCTTCATGAATACCGCTTCGCGCGCGCCGTTGCGGACGATCACGATGCGGTCGCGCTGCACGGTGTCCAGCCGCACGCCGGGAGAAAGCTCCTCGCCCGAACAGAAAGCCGACTCGGGCTGTCCCTGCACGATGACGAGCGCGCAGCCGCCGGAGGCGCGCACCGCGACGCCGGTGAGCGTCATGTTCAGATTGCTGGGCGCGACGCTCGCTTCGGCGGCAGGGCTCCTCGAGGGGGCGGCGCGCCCGAAAAGCTGAGCGTTGGCGAGCGCGCGCAGATCGGTGAGATCGGCGACCCCGGCGCGCGCGACCGCGGGCGAGGCCGGCTGGAGCACGCGCGAGGTTCCCTGCGCCAGCGTCCAGCACAGCGCGAGCAGCGCAGCGACCGTCGCCACAGCGGGCACTGCGCGATGGGCAAGCACGCGCCCGGCCGCGGGAGAAAGGCGCTGCACGACAGAAAAGGAAGATGCCGTCATGGCCTCCAGACCGAATACACTTGATGAAGCGGTGCCGGTTCCTGACATAAACCATTCATCTTACACGAGAAGGCGCGTCTTCCGCCGCCTGCTGATCGAGGAGGGGGGCGCGGCGGGGAAAGGGCCACCGGTGTCATAATCCGCAGGGAAGGTCCGCACGAGGCAAACCATGATCACCCCGCAAGCCGCGCGCATGCTCACGCGCTACAACCACTGGGCAAACGAGCTCATCTTCGAGGCCGTCGCCGGGCTCCCCGAGGGCGAAGCGGCCAAGGAGCGGCAGAGCCTGTTCAAGAACATGATCCACACGCTCAACCATAACTACGTCATCGACCTCATCTGGCAGGCGCACCTCGAGGGGCGCGAGCACGGCTTCGCGGCGCGCAACACCCCCGGGCACCCGCCGCTCGACGAATTGTGGCGCAAGCAGCGGCTCGTCGACGACTGGTACATCGCCTGGAGCGACAAGCTGTCAGAGACCGCGCTCGGGGAAAACGTGCACTTCACCCTGATCGGCGGGAACAAGGGGGTGATGACGCGCGCGGAGATCCTGCTCCACATCGTCAACCACACGAGCTATCACCGCGGCTTCGTCGCCGATCTCTTCTATCAGGTACCGGGGGCTCCCCGCCCGCCGACCACCGATCTGCCGGTATTCCTGAGGGAAGGCGCCGCGGCGCCCGCCTAGATGCAGGCAGGCGGCCGAAGGCCCTGCTTCAGCGCGTGTAGCGATCGTGCAGCTCGACCGGCCGGACCGCGCGCTTGCGCAGGCGCAGGTTGAGCATTTCCACGCAGACCGAGAACGCCATCGCAAAGTAGACGTAGCCCTTGGGGACGTGATGGTCGAAACCGTCGGCGATCAGCATGACGCCGATCACGAAGAGGAAGGCGAGCGCGAGCATCTTCACCGTGGGATGCGCCGAGACGAAGCGCCCGATTCCGCCGGCGAAAGCCATCATGAGGAGCACCGAGGCGATCACCGCCGCGATCATGACTTCGACGCGGTCGACCATGCCAACCGCGGTGACGATCGAATCGAACGAGAAAACGATGTCGATGATCATGATCTGGAGGATCACCCCGGAGAGCGTGGCGTGGACGGCTGCCGAGGCCGCGCCCTTCTCGCCCTCGAGCAGCTGGTGGATTTCCTGGGTGCTCTTCCACAGAAGGAAAAGCCCGCCCGCGATCAGGATGAGGTCGCGGCCGGAAATTTCCTGGCGGAAGACGGTGAAGAGCGGCTCGATCAGCCCGCTGATCCACGCAAGCAGGAACAGGAGCCCGATGCGGATGAACATGGCGAGAGCGAGGCCTATCCTTCGCGCCAGCTCCCTATTCGCTTCGGGCAGCTTGTCCACGAGGACGGAAATGAAGATGATGTTGTCGATGCCGAGCACGAGCTCGAGCGCCGTCAGCGTGAAGAAGGCGATCCAGGCGTGCGGATCGGACAAGAGTTCCATCGGAGGTCCCGGAATTCCTACGCGCGCGCGTTCGGCGACTTGGTGCGGTCCACCGCGGGCCACCGCTCTGCGGCTTCGGGCAGGGGCGTCTCCTTGCCGCTCATGCGCTCGACCGTAATCGCGTACAGCGTGATCAGGTCGATGCGCGGATAAAAGCCTTTCGGGCGCTCCCAGTGTTTCTTGGCGTACTTCGCCATCAGCGCGTCGAAGAAGCGCTCCCGGGTCTTAAGATCCTCCACCACGCGGATCCTGCCGAAAACGATCACGCTCCGGTACGCCACGGTCGAATCGCACTCGAAGCGGCCGTAGGGAAACACTTCGCCCGCTTCGTCGATCTCGAAGCAGACCCGCGCCTCGTGATCGACGTTCGCACGCAGGTGGCCCTTCGCGCGGGTGTTGTGCACGAAGACCTGCCCGTCCATGCAGACGTAGAGAAGCGGCACGCAGTAAGGCCAGCCGTCCTCGCCGACGGACGCGAGCCGTCCGCAGAACCCGCGCTCGAGCGTTTCCCGCGCGCGTTCCTCCGCCATCAACTTGTCCGCACGCCTTACCTGTGGTGCACCGCTCATCGTGACTTCTCCACTATTCCGATTTACGGGGTTTCGCAGCGCGCTGATCGGAAGAAGTCAGGGCTTCGGGCGAGTCATGACCGGACCAACGGTACTGGTTCATCGTCTCGGCGTCGGCGACCTTCGCGAGCATTCTTCGATGCTTCCAGTTGCCATATATCTTCGCGATCTTGCCCAGTATCCACCACGCGACGATCGCAACGACGAGCGCTGCGGCTCCGAGCACCCACCACTTGAAATCTTCGCAGAACGCCCTGCCGAGGTTCCTGCCCGCGCAGTACTGGGTCACGAACGAAACCCACTCCCAATCCTTCGAGAGCTCGGCGATGAGCCTGTCAGATTTCACGGTGCGATTGTCTCAAGTCGCACATCGTACCGCCATACCGCTTCCTACAGAACTTCGGCCGTGCGCGTGATCTCCCCCATGCGGCCGCTCTGGTAGTCGCGCACGGCTTGTGCGATCTCCTCCTGCGTGTTCATCACGAACGGACCGTAGCGGGCGACGGACTCTCCGATCGGAACGCCGGCGAGCAACAGCAGCCGGCCCCCGCCTTCGACGCCGCGAAAGCGCACCGAGTCGCCCGGACCGAGAAGCGCGAGCTGGCCGTCGCGAATCTCCTTGCCGCCGACCCGGACCGAGCCCTCGAACACGTACGCGAGCGCCCGTTGCTCGCGCGGCAGCGACACGGTGACGTCCGCCCCGGGTGCGATTTTCCAATCCTGATAGACGATCGGGATGTGCGTGTCGATCACGGCGCGCGCGCCGAGCGCTTCGCCCGCGATCACGCGCACGCTCGCGCGCCCGTCCTCGCTCTTCGCTTCAGGGATCTTGTCCGCGGAAACCTCCTGGTAGCGCGGCCGCGTCATCTTCAACTTCGCAGGCAGGTTCACCCAGATCTGGAATCCGTGCACCCGGCCGCCTTTCTCGCGGATGTGGCGCGAGGGCATCTCGGAATGCACGATACCGGCACCCGCGGTCATCCATTGCACGTCGCCCGGGCGAAGCACGCCGCGATGGCCGGCCGAGTCCTCGTGCTCGAACTCGCCTTCCAGCATGTAAGTGATGGTCTCGAAGCCGCGATGCGGGTGATCGGGCGCGCCGACCGCCTCACCGGGGCCGTATTCGGCCGGCCCCATTTCGTCGAGAAGGAGGAAAGGATCCGCCAGGTCCATGCCTTGCGTGGGAAAGGGCCGCCGCACGATAAAGCCCGCCCCTTCGCGCTGGCGGTGCGCGGTGACGATGCGGGTGGCTTCGCGGACAGCGCTCGTGCCGGATGTCATGGCTTTGTGCTCCTGTAGGTAGAGCCTTGGATATGGGGACGTATGGTACGTGAACAAGCCCGGCGGGTCGTGCGGAGCTCCCCGGTCGTGGCGGCTCAGTCACATGGGGACTTGCCGAAGGCCGGTCCCCGACATATACTGTATGTAATCACAGTAAACCCCGCGCGGTCAACCGGCCGGGCCCGCGCTTTCAACTCCATATATAGTTATAGGCAAGATGAACGAACCCCTTTCTCCCGTCGCCGAGGCGATCCCCGAGCAGGCCATCTGCCGCGAGGCTCTTCTCGAGAAATACGCCAAGGACGGAGAGCGGACCATCGAGGACGTCAGGGCCCGCGTGGCGCGCGCCCTCGCCGCGGCCGAGCGCGAGGACAAGCGCGCTCACTGGGAGCGGCGTTTCCACGAGGCGATGGAAGCCGGCTTCATTCCCGCGGGTCGAATCAACTCGGCCGCGGGAATTCCGATGCAGGCCACGCTCATCAACTGCTTCGTCCAGCCGGTGGGCGATTCGATCTCGGAGGTCGTGGACGGCAAGCCCGGGATCTACACCGCCTTGCAGGAAGCCGCCGAGACCATGCGGCGCGGCGGCGGCGTCGGCTACGACTTCTCCGCCATCCGCCCCAAGGGCGCGGAAGTGAGGGGCACGCGCTCGCGCGCGAGCGGACCCGTGTCTTACATGCGCGTCTTCGACCGCTCCTGCGAGACGGTCGAGTCCGCAGGCAGCCGCCGCGGCGCGCAGATGGGCGTGCTGCGCTGCGACCATCCGGACATCGAGGAATTCATCCACGCCAAGGACCAGGGCGACCTCGCCAACTTCAACATCTCGGTCGGCGTGACCGATGCCTTTATGCGGGCGGTCGAGAAAGACGCCGAAATCGAGCTGGTGCACAAGGCTCGGCCGCACGCGGATGCGATCGCGGCCGGCGCTCATCAGAGACAAGACGGCCTGTGGGTATACGCCAAGCCGCGGGCGCGCGAGTTGTGGGACCAGATCATGAAGTCCACGTACGACCACGCCGAGCCGGGGATCCTGTTCATCGACCGCATGAATCAGGACAACAATCTCAACTACTGCGAGGCGATAGCGGCCACGAACCCGTGCGCCGAGCAGCCCTTGCCGGCCTACGGCTGCTGTTGCCTCGGTTCGATCAATCTCACCCGTTTCGTGGACCACGCGTTCTCGGAGAAGGCCGTATTCGACTACGAGCGTTTCGGAAGAGTGGTCGAGGTCTCGATACGCATGCTCGACAACGTGCTCGACGTCACGGCCTGGCCGCTCAAGGCGCAGCACGAGGAAGCGATGGCGAAGCGCCGCGTCGGCCTCGGATTCACCGGCCTGGGCGACGCGCTCATCATGCTGAGGCTGCGCTACGACAGCGAGGAGGCACGTGCGACGGCTGCGAAGATCTCGGAATTTATGCGCGACGCGGCCTATAAAGCATCTACGGAGCTCGCGAAGGAGCGCGGCGCCTTCCCGCTCTTCAACGCCGACCTGTATCTCTCGGGCTCGAGCTTCGCCGCGCGCTTGCCCGCGGAGCTCAAGGCCCAGATCCGCAGGAACGGCACCCGCAATTCGCACCTCCTCTCGATCGCGCCCACGGGCACGATCAGCCTCGCCTTCGCCGACAACGCCTCGAACGGCATCGAGCCGCCCTTCTCCTGGACCTACACGAGGAAGAAGCGCATGGCCGACGGGACGCTGAAGGAGTTCCCGGTCGAGGACTACGCCTGGCGCCTGTACAAGTACGGCGGAGGGGACGTGAGCGTGCTTCCACCGTACTTCGTCACCGCGCTCGAGCTCTCGGCCTCCGCGCACGAGCGGATGGTCGCTGCGGTCGCTCCCTATGTCGATACGAGCATCTCCAAGACGGTCAACGTGCCGGAGACTTACCCCTACGAGGATTTCCAGGACCTCTACTTCGAGGCATGGAAGTCGGGGCTGAAGGGGCTCGCGACTTATCGGCCGAACAACGTCATCGGCTCTGTGCTTTCCGTGGGGCGGGAATCCCGGCCGCAGGACTTCGTCAACAACGACCGCAACCGCCGCATCGAGATCAAGGCGGTCCCCGAGCCCGTGCTCGCGTCGCTGCGCTGGCCCGGAAGGCCCAAGCTCGCCGGCGGCAACCCGGCCTGGACCTACATGATCGAGCATCCGCACGGGGAGTTCGCGATCTTCGTCGGCCACGTCGAGACACCGGAGCGAGCGCATCCCTTCGAAGTCTGGGTGAACGGCGCCGAGCAGCCGCGCGGCCTCGGGGCGGTGGCGAAGACGCTCTCGATGGACATGCGCGCGAACGACCCGGTCTGGCTGCGCCTGAAGCTCGAGACGCTGGCCAAGACCGCATCGGACGACGCCTTCGAGATGCCCTTCCCTCCGCACGGCGAGCTGAAGAAGATGCCGAGCGTGTGTTCGGCCGTGGCGCACCTGGTGCGCTGGCAGTGCGAGCAGTTGAACGCGCTGCCCGAGGAGAAGCACGGGCCGGTGATCGACGCGATGTTCAGCCTGAAGGAGCCGAAGACGGGCGCCGACGGCACGATGTCGTGGACGGTGGACGTGCTCAATCCGGGCACGCGCGACGACTTCGTGCTCGGGCTGAAGGAGATTACTCTTCCCGACGGAGTGAATCGCCCGTACTCGATGTGGCTCTCGGGCGAATACCCGCGCGCGCTCGACGGCCTGTGCAAGATCCTGTCGCTCGATATGCGCGTGATGGACCCTGCGTGGATCGGGATGAAATTACGCAAGCTGTTGGACTATCCCGAGCCGCTAGGCGACTTTATGGCGTTCACGCCCGGTTCGCGCAAACAGCAGAACTGGCCTTCGACCGTGTCGTACGTCGCGCGGCTCATCATCCACCGCTACGCCATGCTCGGCATCCTCGACGAGGAAGGCTACCCGGTGCAGGCCATGGGCGTGCTCAACTCGCCCTCCCCCGGCGCCGCGCCGAAGATGAAGGGAGTGAAATGTCCCGAGTGCGGCAACTACGCGCTGATCAGGAGGGACGGCTGCGACTTCTGCAGCGCGTGCGGTTGGGTGGGGGTGTGCGGGTAGGATCCCAGATATCTCGCGTGGTGCTGGCCGAACAAAACGGCTGGCCGATCATCAGCGCCAAAGGCTACGTCGATGGTGCAGTATTCCGCAAGCGGCGCAAAGATCCGCCTTTGCATGCCATGGTCGGAATCGACGGCTATTCGGAGGGCTTCCGGGCCGGTTACTTCGACCGGCCGCTTACCGCACATGAACTTGCAGACAGCGGGTTACAGGAGTTTGCACACAGCGAGTGCGAGTTACAGGATTCCGATCGCGCGTGAAGCCAGCAGCGCGATGATGATCAATGAAATCGCGGACTGCAGCATCGTCAGCACCTTGGCCCATCGCGAAAGTACCGGCGTATCCGACGGCGAAAATGCGGTGCTCGTGTTGAAGGCTATGAACAGATAGTCTATGAATGTCGGCGACCAATTGTATTCGGCCGCCGTTTTCGAATACTCCGTCATCTGAGGAAACAGGAAGGCGCCTTCCGTGTGAGCGCCCCGGCGGTCCCGCTGCAGCGGACCGCCCCCGTCGAGCCTCCAATACCACAGGGCGAATACGAGAATATTCGTGAGCCAGAGTGCTCCCGCGGATCGAAGCAGCTCGGGCGCCGCTTCCGCCCGCGTCGGTAGCGCCCTGATCAGGAGCACCAGCGACCATACCAGGGCGAGCGTGATGACCGCGCTGACCACGTAACCCAGGACGCGATTGAGTCGGTGATGCCCGGTGCGAAGGGCAACGACCGTCGGTATCAGCAGAACACCCACCACCGCCAGAAGCAGCCAGCGCGGACCCAGGGTGAGGAAAGGCGGCAGCGCGGTATAGATGCCGCCCACGGCAAGCAGCGCGATGACGGCCGGCAGCCGGGGTTCTGTCCTAGGCGCGGGCATGATGTGGTTCGCCCGCCTCCACACGGAATTCTTTAGGGTCGATCTTCATTTCCGCCCTTCCGGCCGCCCGAGTTGCGCGGAACCCGAGGCGGCCGCGGCGGCGATGGCTGTCGCGAGCCTCGGATCCGCCATCGATTGCTGCTCGGGAGTGAGTCCCGCGTAGAGCTTTTTCGCCGCAGCGGCGATGTCCTCCACCGCGGTGAGGCGATTGCGCGCGACGTCGACTGCATGATCGAGGCGCTGCAGCACTTTCATTTGCATCACTTCCTTCGTCCTGCCGCGCTCGCGGGCGACGTCGGACGCCAGCGCCTCCAGGTTGCGTGCGTACGCGTCCCACGCGACCTGCTGGTCCGCCGTGAGCTTGAGATCCTGCTGCAGCTCCGCGAGGATCAGCGCGAGCTGATCGACGCTGTTCTCCGGCTTCTCTTGGACTTTGGCGGGGCGGTCCACGCCGCCACGCCCGCTCCCGCGCCGGCTCCCCACTTGCGCTGAGGCGTCCGCCGCGGCGATGACCAGCATGAGCACCAAAAAAGCGATGAATCCCTTCCGCATGGCTCGCACCTCCTTGTTCGCCCTCGCAGTTCATCCCGGTCGCACGCTGCAAATGCCTTTTAGGGCAATTCAGGAAGTCGAGTTGTAATAAATTGTTCTAGCGGACGAGAACGTCGTGCGTGCAAAAGAGGGGCCAGGCACGGGAGCGGGCAGCGGGATTGTTGACGGGCTAGAAACCCTTCCTCGCCTTGGCGAAGGATTCCTTCAGTACCTCGTAGCTTTTCACGAAGCCGGTTTTCACCTGCTCCCACGATTCCGCTGAGCTGTGCTTGAGTCCGCCGTACCATTCGGCGGCTTCGTTGCGTTCCCGGCGCAACGCGTCCAGCGTCGCCCGGCCTCTCTTGCGGGCGGCCTGGTCCATCCGTTCCCATTCGCTGTCCAGCTTCCTTTCCATGCGATCGATGCGCCTGTCCGCGTCGTCGAGCGCGGCCTTGGCGTTCTTGATGGCCTCGTCCCGCTGCGCCACCGTGTAATTCTTGATCGCCTGGCCGGTCTCGTCGGCTTTCTTTGCAATGTCCTTTGCCGTGGATTTGCTCCCCGAGGGTTCTGCAGCAAGGGACAATGGCGAAGCCGCGAGCAGCGCGCCCAGCGCGAGTGCCCGGACCGAAAAGGCGATGGTTCGAGTCTTCATCTTTTCTCCTCCATCCAAGGACGAATGAGACTATGGTATGAAAATCCGAAGTGCGAGGTCAATCTATTCCGGAAATGCCCGCTCCCATCAAGGTTCTCGCTTCGCTGGAAAACTCCGCCGGCGATCACTGCGTCGATATTTTCGTTCGCGCCGACGGCACGTTCGGTTTCGAGGAATATCGACGAGATCCGGAGGACGTGAGCGGCTGGTTTTCGCTTCACCGTTATTCGAGTCAGGTCTTCGCTACGGCAGAAGATGCTCTTGCCCAGGCGAAATCGAAGGTGGCATGGATGGTTATATGATTCACCTTCCCGAGTAATCCCGCGTCGTCGGTCGAGGGCGAGGATTTTCTGCCGAATCTTGCCATATCCGAATCGATTTCGCTGCACGGTCTGATCGTGATGATCGGGCTCGCCATCGCTCGCGTTTCAGCTCTGAAACCCGCCGGAATTGCGTCCTATGTTTGACGGGGAAATGCTGGTCGTTTCCATTCCGGGATTCAGCGACCCCGTGAGCGCCATGACCCACCTGTTGGGTGCGGGCGTGTTCGCGGTGCTGGGTTTTTTCCTGGTGCGGAAAGGCCACCAGGCGGACGGCTCGTGGTGGAACTGGCGTATGACCGGCCTCACCGTGTTCGTCTTCGCCGCCGTGGCCCAACTGGGGATCAGCGGCGCTTATCACATCCTTCAGCCCGGCCTCACCCCCCGGCTGGTGATGCAGCAGATAGATCACGCCGCCATCTTCATTCTCATCGCGGCCACTTTTGTCCCCGTGCATGCCATTCTGTTCAAAGGCTGGCGGCGCTGGCTGATATTGCTGATTCTGTTCTCGCTGGCCGCCACCGGCATCACATTCAATTTTTTCTACTTCGACGGATTGCCCGAAATATTCGGGCTGACGTTTTATATTGCCATGGGCTGGGTGGGCGGATATTCAGGCTATGCGCTGTACCGCCGCTACGGATGGGGGTTCATCCGCACACTGGTATGGGGAGGAATCGCCTATTCGATCGGGGGGGTGGCAGAGTTTCTGCGCCAGCCGGTTCTGATCGAAGGAGTCCTGGGCCCGCATGAGCTTTTTCACCTGGCAGTGCTGGCCGGGTTGGGTTTCCACTTTCGCTTTATATTCTCTTTTGCAGGAAAGAAATAAGAGTTTCCCAATCTGCTGGTGATGGATACCGGCGCGGCAATCGCGCAGGTCCGAACCCGTCCTGAGCGGAAGACAATGCTATTTACTGCGCGCTTCCCAGGCGATTCTTCTCAGCGCATTGACCCGGGCAAAGCAGTCCGGACAGGCATAACGAAGGCCGCTGCCGTAGGTCGTGCGCGATAACGGGCGCATGCTTATCGCATCTACCAAGCGCCTGCATTCCGGGCATCGCTTCGTTTTCGATGGGTGCGCGCTCATGAGCTCACGCCCCAGGGCACTTGCCGGTCAACCCGCCGACTATCAATTCGGTACGGTAGGGCTTGCCCGCTATATTTTCTTGTCGGGCATGGGAACAACCGCTCTCGCCGGCGCCGGGATGAAGCGTGCTGCTGGAGCGACGGGGTTTTTGGGTTGCTTGGGTTTCTTGCGTTCACGATTGCTTCGTTGTACGCCTTTGGGCATTCGAGTTCTCCTGGAATTACGCGCATCCGGCCAGGACCCGGTCACTGCGGCCTTGTCGGTTTAACGCCGAAAAGAGGAGTATATGCCGATACATGGGAGATCCCGGCAATTCCTGGCCGGCCCGAACAAGGGCCGGGTTACAGGATCCCGATTGCACGCGACGCCAGGAGAGCGACGATGATCAATGAAATCGCCGACTGCAGCATCGTCAGCACCTTGGCCCATCGCGAAAGAACCGGCGTATCCGACGGGGAAAACGCGGTACTCGTATTGAAGGCCATGAACAGATAGTCGATGAACCTTGGCGACCAATTGTCTTCGGCCGCTGTCTTTGAATACTGCGTCATTTGAGGAAACAGGAAGGCGCCTTCCGTATGACTGCCCCGGCGGTCCCGTTGCAGCGGCCCGCCTCCGTCGAGCCTCCAGTACCAGAGGGCGAATACGAGAATGTTCGTGAGCCAGAGCGCTCCGGCGGATTGAAGCAGTTCAGGCGCCGCTTCCGCCCGCGTCGGCAGCGCTTTGATCA
>Ga0137463_1000620_pt1 | contig 11807 bp, 13 predicted proteins | sample EasRivERMGT800_2_FD_102333 | JGI IMG/M metagenome (GOLD analysis project Ga0137463, IMG submission 102333) | Soil microbial communities from meander-bound floodplain in the East River, Colorado, USA - East River MetaG ERMGT800_2 | ecosystem: Environmental > Terrestrial > Soil > Floodplain ...
AGAAATCGATACGCTGTCCTCGACCTTCAAGCCGGGAGCGAGAGCGGGCGAGCGCTACGATCCCGGATATTTCGTGACGCTGGGTGCTTGACACTGCGATTCAGTGGGTGTAACTTTTGGTTCCGTTTATTTCAAACCTGCGGATGAAAACAAGACTTTCCATGACACGACATGACAGTCGCTGCACGCGAATACGCGCGCCGTGGCGTGGCTTTCGTCCGCTGCCAATGAAGGGCGCCTAGCCGCCCGCTGACCGGGTTCGCCGCGCCGGTTCGGCGAGGCGGGTCCGGTCCATCTGAGCTTCGTGCTTTGGGGCTGTCGGCCCGCCATGCGTTTGCCCGAGGGCGGCGCGCGCGCTCTTGCGCGCACGAAGCACACAGGAGAACGACCATGAAGGTCACATTGACGCTTTCGCGCTGGCACAAAGTGGCCGAGCGCATCGACACCGCCCTGAAGGAGCGCGAGGCGAAAGTGAAAACAGCCTTCACGGCGACGACGATCCCGCCCCGGAACAAGGATGGCGTCGAGGAAAAGGCCGCCGACATCACGCAGCGCGCCGCGGATGATCTCGCGCTCGTCGAAGCCGGGGCTCGCGCAGTGGCGGCCATCCGGGCGGCACTTGCGTTACGCAACGCCGAGCTCGGTATCCCGGGCAAGCTCGCCGAAGTCGAGGGAGCGAACCGGCGTGCCGCGCTCTACAAGGCGGTGATCGACGGCCGCAGTCCCGACATGGTGCGGCCCGAAGGCGTGTGCACGCTGCCCGCGGAGCGGGTCGGCGAAAGCGAATCGCGGGGACTCGCGCGGCGCACGGCGCTTGCCGTCAGCTTGCAGGCTGCGGATCGACTTTTGGTCGAAGTGCTGCGCGAAAGGCTGGCGCGCGAGCAGCGATCCGCGACGCGGCTGCTTGACGAGGTCGCCGATCTCAACCGCGAAAAGCTCGAGATCGACCTGCCTCAGGAAGTGATCGGGATCGCGGCGCTTGGGGCGTGAGCCGCAGGCGCGCCCGGTGCTGCCGCGCACCGGGCGCGCCGGCTTCGGTCTGCGTCTGCGAGCGGTCGGGGAGAAGCATCGCCATCCGTCATATGTACGGAACTGGCTCTTTATCCGGGCTTTGGCCGTAGGTCCCCGGGCGACTTCCTCGGCCGGCCGCTGATATGTCAATTCGATCGACACAAAGACCTGTCGATCGATATCGCTTTCATCCTCCTATGTCCCAATTCGACCTTGGCCGAGAGCTTTTCTTACCGCCTCGGCGCATTCGTCATAGCTCGGTGAGAAGTCGAGCACGTCGAGCGCAGCGAAATCCTCCCTTAATGCAGCATCGTGGGCAATGAGGCGGAGCGTGAGCACATCGCGACGCGCTTCCAGAATGCGCGTAATCTTCGCGACCTCGCCCGGCTCCTTGCGCGCCACGAGCGCAAAGTCGAACAAGTCCCGCGCCGTGAATTCGGCACCCCGGTGCCAGACTTTCTTGGCGATGATCTCCGCCGAGGTCTCGACCTCAATCTCGCGGCCGACGATGGTTTCGGTGCTTGTGGGATTGGGAGTCAAGGGCGCCGACGCGACGAAATCGATCTCGCCCTCCGGAAAATAGAGCTTGAGGAAGCCGGCCTGCTCCACGTAATCTGGAGCAAGCATTTCGGCTTTCTGGTTGAGGCGCGGGGTCAGATATCCCAGCCACTGCGGATCTGGGACGAAAATGTCCACGTCCTTGCTGATGCGGTGGCGGTGCCTTCTCATCAATACGGTTCCACCCCCGAAACTCCAGCCGCGCACCGGCGCGCCCGTCGCGACCGCCTCGTCGATTATCGCAAGTGCGTTCTGGAAAAGTTTTTCCCAGATTTTCAGGCGTCGGTCAGCCATTTGCTTACCCGGTGCGAAGCGTCGAGCGCTTCCGCGATCTTCAGGAGGTTTTTCTCAACCTTGCCAGGCTTGGTCCAACCACCTACCTGTCCGACGAGCCCCTTCAAAACGGTCTCCGGTGCCTCCTCGAGCAGGCTGCGCAAATGTGGGCGGCGATTTCGAGGAACCTTTCCCGAAAGCAGCGCGTGGACAAGCTCGTCCTCCGTCAGTGGCTCGCGATATCGCACGCTTCCCGAAGTGCACGCCATCCGGATGAAATCGAGCCCACGCTTCTTCGACGCCCTTACCACCGACAGATCGAGACCCAGCAGGTCCAGCACGTTCTGCACTTTCTTCACCCCAATGTCCGGGAAGAGGCCGTTCTCCAATTGGTTCAGGGTGGTTCGGGACAATCCCGCCCGGTCGGCGAGCTCGGCCTGCGTCAGGCCTCCCGCTGACCGAGCAGCGCGGATCGTGCTTCCAATCTCCTGGAGGCGCATCAGCCCAACCCGGCAATGTTAAATATATTGAACATTATAGTTCAGGATGGATGTGGCTTCAAGGTCCCCGGACACGAGGGTTAGTGCTATCCTGCCGATTCGCAAGACCCCCGGTTATTTCCCCGCATTCGGAGCCCTCCATGTCCGCAGTCATCCAGAGCAAAAACGAAAAAGATTCCCGCATCGAAGCGGCGATTTCGCACTGGGCGCCGCGCTTCGTCGCGAACGGGGTGCCGCTCGCCGATTTCCAGGAAGTGACGGCGTCGGTCTCGCGCTGGGAGGACTGGTGCGCGGCGTGGTCGGCGCGCGCCGCCCTGCACGAGGAGATGGGCAACAAGGCGGCGGCCGGGGGCTACACGATCTCAGCAGGCGGGCATTTCACGCGCGCGGCCGTGTGCTATCACTTCGGCAAGTTCCTTTTCGTAAACGACATGGCGCAGATGAAGGAGGCGCACCGGCGCGCGGTCGAATGCCGCAAAAAGGCGCTGCCGCACCTCGATCCGCCGGGGGAGCGCGTCGCCATTCCCTACGAAGGCAGGCAGCTCTACGGCAACCTGAGAAAACCCAGGGGCATCGCCAAGCCTCCCATCGTCGTCATGTGCATGGGTCTCGACTCGGCCAAGGAAGAGATGGACGACTACGAGAGCCGGTTCCTCGCGCGCGGCCTTGCGACCCTGGCGTTCGACGGGCCCGGGCAGGGCGAGGCCGAGTACGATTTCGCCGTCTGCCCCGAATACGAGAAGCCGGTGAAGGCCGTGTTCGACTATCTCGAGACGCGCCCGGACGTCGACAACGCGCGCGCCGGCATCTGGGGCGTATCGCTCGGCGGCTACTATGCGCCGCGCGCCGCGGCGTTCGAGAAACGCATCCGCGCCTGCGTCGCCCTCTCCGGCCCTTTCCAGCGTTCCGCCGATTTCACCGGGCGGCCGCAGATGAACGTCGAAGCCTTCCGCGTGCGCTCGAAGAGCGCCAATCTGGAAGAAGCGGGCAAGGTGGCGCTGCGCGTCTCGCTCGCCGAGTGCGCCAAGAACATCACCTGCCCGATTTACATCGTCGCCGGCACGAAGGACCGGCTCACTCCGCACACCCAGGCCGAAAAACTCGCCGCCGCGGTCTCGGGCCCGTGCGTGCTCTCGGTAATCGAAGGCGGCAACCACGTCGTCAACAATCTCTGGTACCGGTATCGAGACCAGACCGCAGACTGGATGGCGACGCAACTGCGTACTGTGAAATAACTACGAAAGGAGACCAAGAGATGGAATCAACTAAAAACCACGCAAGAAAAGCGGGTGCCTTGTTCTTGTCGGGTTTCGCGGCGCTCGCCCTCCAGATCCCGCTCGCGTCGGCGGCGGACTTCGGCATGGGGGTGGCCTTTGAAGGTTCAGGCAGCACGGTGATGGTTCCGATCAAGACGAACACCCTGCTCATCGAGCCCCAGCTCCAGTTCGACAACTCGTCGGCGACCGGCTCGACCTTCAAGAACATTAACCCTGGGGTGGGCGTGTACCTGCGCAAGGAACTCGGTCCGCTGTTCGAGAGCTACATGGGCGGCAGGGTCGCCTACGACCAGAACAAGCAGACTTTCCCCGGCGGCGACTTCAAGAGCACCTCCTTTAGCCTGGGGCCGACTTTCGGCGTCCAGCATTTCTTCTCGAAGCAGTTCAGCCTGGGGCTCGATGCGTCGCTCATATACACAAACGGGAAGCAGACGTCGTCGGGCCAGCCCGACGTTCATTTCCACAGCTTAAGCACCGAGACGCGCGTTCTGCTGCGCGCGTTCTTCTAGAACGCAGCCCGCAGGAATTCCCGCCCGGAGGGAGGAGCGTGACGCACTTCTCCCTCTGCGGCGGTGAAGGCGAGTGAGAATTCTCCAAGCCGCGGTTCCCGCGGCGCTCGCACTCCTCGTCTCGGCGGCGGGCGCACCCGAAGCACCCGCGCAAACCGCGGCCACAGGCTCGGCGCAAGCCTACCCCTCGCGCCCGATCCGTCTCATCGTCCCGTTTCCTCCCGGCGGCTCGACCGACATCCTCGCCCGCGCGCTCGCGCAGAAGCTCGCCGAGGGCCTCGCGCAGGCGGTGGTGATCGACAACCGCCCCGGCGCGGGCGGCTCGATCGGTTCGGAGGCGGCGGCGAAGGCGGCGCCCGACGGCCACACGCTCATGATGGGACACCTGGGCACGCTCGCGGTGAACCCGGCGATCTACAAGAACCTGCCCTACGATCCGGTGAAGAGCTTCGCGCCGGTGTCGCGGATGGCGATCGTGCCGAGCGTGCTGGTCGTCAATCCCCAGGTGCCCGCGGCGAGCGCAAGCGAGCTCATCGCTTATGCGCGCGCGAATCCCGGCAAGCTCGCCTACGGCTCGGCCGGCGCGGGCAGCACCTCGCACCTCACCACCGAGTACTTCAAGCTCGCCACCGGCACCGACATCCTGCACGTGCCCTACAAGGGCGTCGGGCCGATGCTCACCGATCTCATCTCCGGGCAGCTCTCGATGGGCATCAACGGCGCGCCGGCGGTGATGCCGCACGTGAATTCGGGGCGCCTGCGCGCGCTCGCGGTCACCGGATCGAAGCGCCTCCCGTCGCTGCCGCAGATCCCCACGCTGGACGAGTCGGGCGTGAAGGGGTTCGACGCGTCGGGCTGGTACGGCATCGTCGCGCCGGCCGGCACGCCGGGCAGCATCGTGGCGAAATTGAACGCCGAGATCCGCCGCATCATGCAGACGCCGGATTTGCGAGCGCGCCTGGACACCGAGGGCGCGATTCCCGCGGCCGGCTCGCCCGAGGAGTTCGCCGCGTTCATCGTCTCCGAGATCGCGCGCTGGCGCGCGGTGCTCGAGCGCGCGGGGATCCAGGCGCAGTAACTCCCTCAGGGTGAGGGTGCTTTCCTAAATCGTCTTCGCCCGCGCCTCCAGGCGCCGCACCAGCTCCTCCCACAGGCCGTCGGTCTTGCGGCGCAGCACGAGCTTCGCCTCGGGCTCGTCGACGTACCACAGGCCGCGCTCCAGTTCGTCGTCGAGCTGCCCCGGCCGCCACACCACCAGCCCGAGGAAAAAGCGCGCGTGGTCCGACTCCGACTCGATGATCCGGTCGATCGCCTTGCTTTCGAAAGCGAGAAAAAGGTTTGGCGCGATGCGGATCGAGTCGTCCTTCCCGCTCCCGCGCCGCTCCACCAGGGCGAAGACCGTGTTCATGTCCACGATGCCGCCGAGAAAGAGCGGATCGACGACTTTCTTCGAGGGCGCGTGCTCGGGAAAAACTTCGCCCAGGCGCATTTTCGTCGGCCTGTTGACGATGAAGCCGACGTGGCCGCCGCCCTCTACGGGCTTGGCGAGCACGATGGTCGAGCCCCAGATCGGATGCTCGAACTGCGGCTTCGCCACCAGGAGCACCGTCTCCTCCGGCGCGGCGGCACCCGCCCCCGAAAAGTAGGCCACCGCGAACCAAGCGACGAGCGCGCGCACCAGAGCAAGCTTCAGGTCGGGCATGGCCGATCTCCTATCCACTGAGCCCGTCTCTTCGCGGTCGCCGAAGGCCCGGGCCCTACACGCTAACGTGATGCAACGAGCGTGCCAATCAGGCTTCTATGTATCATCCTGTCAGGAAATCACGACGCGGACCTTGCAAGCGGCTGAATCCGCACCCGGGGAGTGCGCCCGCGCCGGAAAACGGGGCAGTGCTATCCTGCCCCATCCCGACAACAGCAGGGGACACCATGAACCTCACCAGCGAACACCTCGCCGATATCCTCATCGGGATTGCCCGCGCGCAAAACGCCGTCATCGAGGCGATGGAGCGCTCGAGCCCCGGTTTTCGCAACACGCACGCCCTCCCGCTCATCACGCTCGCGGCCAACATGCGCGCCGGCGACCCGCGCATGATCGACCTGTCCTCGCGGATCCTGATGCGCCTGCAGGGGCGCGTCGCGCTGGAGAATGCAGCGGTGAAGGCGGATCTCGAGCGGCTGGTGAGCGGCAAGCCCGCGGCGAGCGCCGTATCCGCTGCGTCCCAACCCGCTGCTGCGCCCGCGGCGGATGCAGGCGGGCTCGATTTCAGCGTGAAGCCCTGAAGACTCCCTCTTGCTTCGCCTTCCAGCCGTGAAATTCCGAAAGACGCAGGCGATAGCGGGCAATGTTGCCTTCGTGCAGCCCCTTTAGATCCCCGATCACCATTTCCACGAAGCGCTTCCGGTCTTCGACCGGAATGAGCTTTTTCGACTCGCGCTCAACGATCAGCGGCTCCGCCAGCCGGCCCTTCCGTACGATCTCCCCGATCACATCGGTCAGCGCTTCGCGGTAGCGCCGCCTGAACGGATCGGGCGGCGGCAGTGAATCGGCGACCGCGCGATATCGCTGGCAGGACCGCTCGTAGGCCCAGGTGAATACGTCGGCAAGCAGCCCGACCCCGGTCAGCTCGTAGACGGCGAGCGTGCCCTCGACGTAGGCGCGCTCAGGCACGTCGATGAAAGACAACGGGCAAAGGTTGTGCTTGAGCAGCGGGATGTTGGCGCCAAGCCGCGAGACGCGCTTGTTTACGTCCTCGAAGGCTTGCAGATAGGGGATGTGCACCATGAGAAAGAACGCCTGCTCGAAAGGGTCGACGATCGCCGCCGCCTTCTGGAGAACGACGCGAAAGAACTCCTCGATCTGTTGCGGAATCGCCAGCGGATGGAACACCGTACCCGAGATCTCGACCACGCGCGCGCGCAGACGCCCGCTCGCGGCCGGGTCCGCAAGCAAATTCTCCGACAGCAGAGCATGCAGGTTGAGAAATGTGAACGCATCGAAGGCGATCGCGTCGGCGTCCTCGACCAGGAACTCGATCGCGCGCTTGTGGTTGAGGATCATCTGTGTCTCGCGCGCGTCCTTGCCCGCCGCCGCCTCGCCATGCTCGATAAGCCGCTCGGTGTCGAGCCTGCTGTAGGTATTGCCTTCGAGTCTCGACGAGGCCCAGGAGAGATCGATTAGCAGCCGGCTGAGCACATCGCGCGCATGAGTGCCGGCGGGACGCTTCGCGAAAGGCGTTTCGCCAAGAGCACGCAGCCGCGCACGCGTTTCGCCCGGAAGATACGAGGTCTCGTTCGGCCGGTAGTCCAGCAGGAAATCGCGCCGGTAGCCGACCGGCGTGCGCTGCATGACCGGGCGGCGCACGAGCTCGCGCAAGCGCGACCCCTCGGTTGAGACCGGGATGTAAACCTCTCCCGTCGCCTGCGCGATATCGGGTCTCTCCACTGCGGACACCTGGCCGACAATGGCCGCGAGGCGATACCGTGTGGCGCGGCCCGCGCCTTCGACGACGATGCGGTGCGCGCCGGCCAGATCGCCGAGCCGCCGCTGCAAAGTACGGCGGCTTGAGTGCCTGGCGAACGCGCGCGCAAGCTTCGCGACCGTCGCGCCGGCGGGATGGCGACCGATTTCGGCGACAATTTTCTCGTCGATGTCCGGCAGGAGTTTTTTTGGCACGATTTTCCTGTTTGGCGCTATTTTTTACAACACATTGTATCATATACTTTCTTTTTGTCTATAAAGGAGAATACGCGCCAATAAATGATCCAGAGCGGATTGGCCCGTTCGCGGCGCTATAACAAACTGCTATAATCGGCCATGCACGTCATTTCCCGCAGGGCGCTCGCGGAGTTCTGGAAGATCCATCCGCCGGCGCAGGGTCCGATGGCGGCATGGTTCAAGGCAGTGGAAGGCGCGACGTTTCCGAATTTCGCCGCGGTGCGCGCGACCTTCAATTCAGCCGACAAGGTGGACAAGTTCACCGTATTCAACGGCGGCGGCGGGGGCTGCCGGGTGGTGACGGCGATCCACTTCAATCGACAGAAACTTTATATCCGGCACGTGTTGACTCATTCCGAATACGAGCGCTGGAGCGCGAAAATGAGGAAAGGTAAATGAAGGTCAAGGAATTCGATCCCGTTTTGGCGGAGCGTGCCTGGCAGGCGTTCCGGAACAGCATTGGTATCGCCGCGATCCAGACGTCCAGGCAGTACGGGCAGACCGTGGCGTTCATGAACCAGCTTTTGGATCTGGTCGGTGAGAACGAGCGCCATCCGCTTGCCGGCTTGCTCGACCTCGTCGGTGAGCTGGTCGCTGCCTACGAGTCGCGCCTGCACCCCGTGCCCGACGCGCCGCCGCGTGAAGTGCTGCGGTTGCTGATGGAGCAGAACGGCCTTACGCAAACGGACTTGCACCGCGAGCTCGGCGGACAGCCGGTGGTGAGCGCCATCCTGAACGGGAAGCGCAAGATCAACTCGCGGCAGGCCAAGGCGCTCGCCGCGCGCTTTCACGTTTCGCCGGCGGCTTTTATTTGATCGAGAGAGGCCCTCATCAAGGAATCCGGCCGGCCCCGCGGCGGCAACCGGTCACGGTTTGTGACCGGTTCTGAGGAACTCCCTCGACCCTAGCCGCCCTTGGGATTGCCGCCCTCCTGCAAAACCCAAGCGCCCCACCCCAAACCCCTGTATAGTGCGCGCCAAGGTTTCTGTTTCGCGTTATCCGGTTAGCGTTACAGCCTCTTCGCGGTTCTTCCCAAGTTCCCCGAATCGTCCAAAGTTTCTCTGCCTGAACCGGTGTGAAGGCTTAAGTCCTTCCCAGGCCGATTTCAGGAGCGGTTTACAAAAAAGGGGGATCTCCCCTTCAAATCCTCCCTCCTGATAAATATTAGGAGATTTACATCGAAACGTCTTTCCAGAATCTCGGGCTTTCGTCCGAGCTGCTCCGCGCAGTCGCCGAGCAGGGTTATACCGTACCCACCCCCATCCAGGCGCAAGCCATTCCCGTCGTCCTCGCGGGCCGAGATCTGCTCGGCGCCGCGCAGACCGGCACCGGCAAGACCGCCGGCTTCACGCTGCCGATGCTGCAGCTGCTCGCTTCGAAATCCAATATCAGCCACTCGCCCGCGCGCCATCCGGTGCGCTGCCTCGTCCTCGTGCCCACGCGCGAGCTCGCGGCCCAGGTGCAGGAGAGCGTGCGCACCTACGGCAAACATATGAAGCTTCGCACCGCCGTGATCTACGGCGGGGTGGGCTTCGCGCCGCAAGTGCAGGAGCTGCGTCGCGGCGTGGACATCGTCGTCGCGACTCCCGGGCGCCTGCTCGATCACGTCGGGCAGAAGACGATCGACCTGCGCTACGTCGAGATCCTGGTGCTCGACGAAGCCGACCGCATGCTCGACATGGGCTTCATCCACGACATCCGGCGCGTGCTCGCGCTCTTACCTTCCAAGCGCCAGAACCTGCTTTTCTCGGCGACTTTTCCCGAAGAGGTCCGGACGCTCGCTTCAGGCTTCATGCACGATCCGGTGACCGTCGAAGTCGCGCGGCGCAACATGCCGATCGAGCTGATCGGCCAGGTCGCGCACCCGGTCGACAAGGACCGCAAGCGCGAGCTGCTCGCGCACCTGGTGAAGACAGGCAACTGGCAGCAGGTGCTGGTGTTCTGCAGGACCAAGCACGGCGCGAACAGACTCGCGGAGCAACTGGAGCAGGACGGCATCGAAGCCGACGCGATCCACGGCAACAAGAGCCAGCCGCAGCGCACGAAGGCCCTGAAGCGCTTCAAGGACTGCGAGCTGCAGGTGCTCGTCGCAACCGACATCGCCGCGCGCGGCATCGACATCGAGTCGCTGCCGCACGTGGTGAACTACGACCTGCCGCACGTCCCGGAAGACTACGTCCACCGCATCGGCCGCACCGGCCGCGCGGGCGAATCCGGTCAGGCGGTGTCGCTCGTCTCGGGCGAAGATCGCGCGTACCTTCGCGACATCGAGCGGCTCATCGGCAAGAAAATCGACCAGCAGGTCATCCCGGGCTTCGAAGTGGGCTCGGCCTACCACAGCGCCAAGCCCGAACCGCAGGGGCGCCGCGGACAACAGCGCCAGAGCCAGCCGCGCAGTTCGAGGAACCAAGGCAACGGACAACGGAACCAGGGCAACGGCCAGCGCCGATCCCAGCCTTTTTCCTTCGGGAGAAGGGGCGAGCGCGACGAGCGAGGCGGGTCCTTACCCGCTCCCGGAGGGAGAGGGCGCCAGCACAGCGAGCGGGTGAGGGCAGGACGGCCCCCGCAACGCCAGGCCGCGCCCGCCCTGCCGCAGGAAAAAATCCAGCAGTCGGTTCGCCAGGAACAGCTCGAATACCACCGCCACCAGCAGCAGGCGGAAGAGCCTCGCCGCGATGCGGCGCCTGCGAACGAGCGGGGGAAGGAGAAGGCGGTGCCTGCGCTGTTCGGTTTGGTTGGGAGGAAAGTGGCGTAGGGCGGTTTAGCTTCTGAGCAAGATAGGACGGGCGGCTTCGGCCGCCCGTTTTGTTTTTTTGGAGACCCTGGGGAAGCGGGCGCTGCGTCCTCGGTCGATCCCGCCGTGGCAAAGACCGACAGCTTCTTTTCTAGCGGGTCCGGGCGGCTTTCACGAACTCGAGCGAGGCCTGAAACAGATCGAGATCCTTCTCGTACTCGGCCGCGTCGGCGCGGTTGATCTGTATCCACTCCCTCGAACTTGCCATACCGCCAGGCTGAAACGGAACGATGTTGTCCCTCGAGAACCGCAATTCGGTCGCGGTGGCGGCGGGCAGGCGCAGCCCCACGCCGTCGCCGCTGATGCAGGCGAACATCTTGTCGCTGACGAAGTAGGCGTCAAGGCCGTGGATTTTTCTTGCGCTGACGCCCGGAAGCTTGAGAAGCAGCGCGTCGATCTGCGCCTTGGGGCTGGACTTGGGGGGTTCGGGTTTCAAAGGAGATCCGCCGGGGTCGTCGTGAACAAGCGATGGAATTATAAGCACCCAGTCCGGCGCGGTTGCTGGAGTTCCCCGATGGCGTGGCCGCCGCAGGCCTCCGGCTCCACTGCCCTGAACCTCCCTTGACCTGGGTCAATACGCCGGCCGGCCGATGGCGTAGTAGTTGAGCTTTGCAGCCTGGGCGCCGTTTCCAGGGACGAAGATCACGCTGTGACGGCATGAGAGCGTAACCCGTCACCGAGCCGGGAGCGTCGACAGGCGAAAGGAGCCTTGTCATGTCCATCGCTTATCGGGTGCAAGACTACATCGCCGAGCACGATCTCGCATGGGATCCCGTGCCGCACGGCGAAAGCAGAACCAGCATTGAAATGGCGCGGCTCGCACACGTGCTCCCGGATCGGGTGGCCAAGGCGGTCATGCTGGAGGACGGCGAGGGTTACGTCCTGGCCGTGATCGGCGCGGACCGCCGGCTCGACTTATCGGAGTTCGACCTCGCGCTGCAACGCGACCTGCGGTTTGCGAGCGAGTCCGAATTGCGGGCGCTCTTTTCCGATTGCGCGCCGGGGGCCGTGCCGCCGGTGGGCCCGGCGTACGGAGTCCTGACGGTGTGGGACGAAAGCCTGGGCGAAAAGCCCGACGTCTACTTCGAAGGCGGAGACCACCGCACGATGGTGCACATGAGCGGCGCCGAGTTTTGCGAGTTGATGCGCTCGGCGCAGCCCCTGCAC
>Ga0137463_1000621_pt1 | contig 11800 bp, 12 predicted proteins | sample EasRivERMGT800_2_FD_102333 | JGI IMG/M metagenome (GOLD analysis project Ga0137463, IMG submission 102333) | Soil microbial communities from meander-bound floodplain in the East River, Colorado, USA - East River MetaG ERMGT800_2 | ecosystem: Environmental > Terrestrial > Soil > Floodplain ...
AGCTCGACCATCTTCTCGTAGAGCGGGTACCACCACTTGTCGGTGAGCGGCGGCTCCTTCCAGTAGCCGCCCGAAGGATCCGGGTTCAGGTTGCAGCCGACGAAGCCGAATTCCTTCACGCAGCGCTCCAGTTCCGGGATGCAGTTCTTCGGCGGAACGCCGGGACTTTGCGGAAGCTGGCAGACGCCGACGAACTTCTCCGGGTAGAGCGTGCAGACGCGGTGGATCATCTCGTTGCAGTGCTCCGACCAGTGCCGGCTCGTGGTTTCGTCGCCGATGTGATGGCTCATGCCCATCGCGCGCGGCGAGAAGATGGTGAGGTCGGTGCCGCGCTCGCGCTGCAGCTTCAACTGCGCGCCCTCGAGGCTCGCGCGGATCTCGTCGTCGCTGATGCCGAGGCTCCCTTTGACCGGAGCGTGCTTCGCGTCCTCCAGCCCGGCGATCTGGCGCTTGCGCCATTCCTCGAGCTGCTTGGGAGCGGTGGTGTAATGGCCGTGGCAATCGATGATCATTGGTTCTCCGTGCGTCATCAACCTAATTTTCGCGTCACGTCGTCGAATAGCTCGTCCACCGCAAAGCGCCGCGGAATCATCTTCTGCTGATGGACGTAGTCTATGACGACTTCGAGATTGCGCCGGTTGGCCTCCAGGCCGAAGGGATGCGTGTCGAACTCCCCCGGCCTCGGCAGCTTCGCGGCTCGCTTGCTCTCCGCGAGGAGCCGGTAAATTTCGCGCACGGCCTCGGGCTCGGATTTCGACAGGGAGTCCTTGACCACGACCATGTGGTTGATCTGCAGCGCGCGGTGCTTCCTGCTCCAGGACTCGGCCGCCATCGCAGGATTGGGAATGAGCGGCCTCAGCCTCGGGTCGCTCGGCACCGCCGGCAGGATCGCCGCGTCGATCTCTCCGGCGAGGAGCATCGCCATCAGTTCCTTGCCTTCGGGCGCGCGTTCCACCGAAGTCGGATCGCGGAACTCGGCGACGTGAGGTTCCTCGAAGGTCACCCACTTCACGCGGTCGATGTCCACGCCGTAATCGTTGGCGAGAATGCCGCGCAGCCAGGTCGCGGTCGTCACGGTGTAAGAACGCGCGCCCACGCGACGACCTACGAGGTCGGCGGGCGCGAGCGGCCCGCGCTCGATGTTGTAAACGAGGTGAGGATGCTGGAAGCGCGCCAGCACCACCGCGGGCAGGAGTACCAGCGGCTTGCCGGCCGCCTTCGCCATGAGGAAGGTCACGATGGCCAGCTCGGCGCAGTCGAACTCGAGGTTGCGCACGACGCGCTTGAACGCCGTGCTCGGCGCCTTGACGTCGGCGAACTCGAAACTCACCCGGGGCGACTTCAGCTCGCCTTTCTTCAGCGCAAGGGTGACCGGGTAGTCCCCCAGGAGCGTGCGCACTGCGACGGGCTCAGTCATGGCGGTGTACCCTGTCATTTTCCCGCAAGAGGCCTCCAATGAGCGAAACAAGAGAAGTCGTGGTCGTCGATGTCAAGATCCCGTTCTGGTCCATGGTGGTCCTGCTCGTCAAGTGGGCGATCGCGGCGATACCGGCCATGATCATCCTGCTGGTCCTGGCGACCGCAGTGTCGATGGTACTCGGCGGCGTGTTCCACTGGAACTGGATGGGCCGGGGCATGGTGTAGCCGCGCTCGAGCGCGAACGGCGGACCTTTACGATGCCCGTGATTGTATAATCAGCCGGTATTTTTCACCCACCGGCCCGATCGCTCCTCATGGACTTCAACAAGGAAGAAAGCCTGCTCGCCAACCTGAAGATGGCTCCCCGGGATCCGATTCTCGGGATGACCGAGGCCTTCGTCGCCGATACCAACCCCAACAAGGTCAACCTGGGCGTGGGCGTTTATTACGACGACCGGGGGAAAGTGCCTCTCCTGGAGTGCGTGCGATTGACCGATCAGGCGCTCACCGAGAGCGGCGCGGCCCGTCCCTACCTGGCCATGGACGGCATTCCGGAGTACGTCCGAGCCGTCCAGGCACTCCTGTTCGGCGCAGACCATCCCGCCATCGCGCAAGGCAGGATTACGACGGTGCAGGCGGTCGGAGGGACCGGGGCGCTGAAGGTGGGCGCGGATTTCATCAAGCGCTTCGCCCCCGACGCGGCCATCTATCTTTCCGACCCGAGCTACGACAATCACCGGCCGCTTTTCGAGCAGGCGGGCTTCAGGATCGAAATGTACCCCTATTACGATCCGCTGACCCACGGAATCAAGTTCGACGAGATGCTCGCCTTTCTCGGCGCCGCCCCGAAGGGCTCGATCGTCCTCTTTCACGCCTGCTGCCACAACCCCACGGGGGTCGACATTCGCGACGCGCAGTGGGGAGACGTCATCAAGCTCGCTTCGGCCCGCCGGCTGATACCGTTCCTCGATTTCGCGTACCAGGGCTTCGGGGAAGGGATCGACGAGGACGCGGAGGTGATCCGCCGGTTTGCCGAAGCGATGCCCCTGCTGCTCGTGGCCAACTCCTTCTCGAAGTCCTTCTCCCTGTACGGTGAACGCGTCGGGGCCTTGAGCGTCGTCACCGCGGACAAAGACGAGGCGGCGAGGGTATTGAGCCAGCTGAAACGCATGATCCGTACGAACTATTCGAACCCGCCGTCGCACGGCGCGAGGATCGTCACCTCGATACTGGGATCCGCCGACATGCGCGTCCTGTGGAGAAAAGAGGTCGTCGGCATGCGCGACCGCGTCCGCCTCATGCGGCGCGAGCTCGTGGATCGCCTCAGGCACAGGATTCCCGGGGAGGATTTCAGCTTCATCCTGAAGCAGAGAGGAATCTTCTCCTATTCGGGGCTGTCGCGGGACCAGATGATCGCCCTGCGCGAACGCTTCTCCGTCTACGCGCTGGAGTCGGGCCGCATCTGCGTCGCGGCATTGAACTCGCGCAACCTCGACTACGTCGCCGATTCGATCGCGAGCACCGTCCGCATGAGCGAAGGTGCGCTCACGCCGACCCGCGCCGCATAAGGTTCAGCCCCCCGTCGGGATCCCGATCGCGCAGCTTTCGAGAGCTGCGCGGGGCTACGCAGGCCCCGGTCCCTCGTCGACACTCGCGCGGGAGCCTGCGCGGCGCCTTGCGCAGGCGTAAGATCTTTTCCGGCCCGCACGACTCGAATTCCGCTGCCCGGGCCTCGCAAAAGTCCGCAACAAGGGGGAGCCATGGAAAAATCAGGCCGTCGCCGTTTTCTGAAATCCGCCGCCGCGCTCGGCGCGGCGATTCCCGCGGGCGCCGCAGCACAGTCGAAGCCCGCCCCGGCGCACGCGCACGCCGGGAGCCCGGACCACGACAAGATCCACGCGCAGCACATGCGGGCAGGCGGCGCGCGCGCCTACATGTTCCTCACGCAGCCCGAGGTCGCCTTCGTCGAGGCCGCGGTCGCGCGCCTCATTCCGGCGGATGAACTGGGCCCCGGCGCGAAAGAAGCCGGCGTCGCCTACTTCATCGATCAGCAGCTCTTCGGCGGCTGGGGCACGATGGCGCGCCAGTACCGTCACGGTCCGCATCCCGAGGGCACGCCGCAGCAGGGTTACCAGGGCCCCCTCGCGCCGCAGGAGGTGTACCGCGCGGCGATCCGCGACGCGAACGCCCATTGCGAGAAGCAATACGGCAAGAGCTTCGACGCGCTCTCTGCCGCGCAGCAGGAGGAAGTGCTGCGCGGACTGGACACCGGCAAGATCGAGTTGCAGGCCGTGCGCGCACAGTTCTTCTTCAACATGCTGCTCACCGACACCATCCAGGGTTTCTTCGCCGATCCGATTTACGGGGGCAACCGCGACAAGGCCGGCTGGAAGCTCGTCGGCTTTCCCGGCGTCGCCGCTGTATACACTCAGCACATCGGGCGGACGACGCCTTACAAGGCGCAACCCGTCTCGATTGCCGACATCGTCGACAAGGTCGCGCAGGTGGATGAACACGGGCACGCGAAACACGTGTTGCTCGACGACAAGGCGGAGGGTTAGGCCATGGCGACCAAACTCAAACCCGTTGACGTCGCGATCGTCGGTGCCGGCCTGACCGGCACGATCCTGGCGAAAGAACTCGCCGAGTCCGGCCTGAAAGTCGTGGCGCTCGAGCGCGGGCGCTGGCGCGACACGCAGCCCGACTTCGCCATGCCCTACGCGCACGACGAGCTGCGCTTCGTGCTGCGCCACGACCTGATGCAGGACCTCTCCAAGGAAACCATCACCTTCAGGAACGCGATGAACGAGACCGCGCTGCCGATGCGCAGGCTCGGCTCGTTCCGGCCCGGCGAAGGCGTGGGCGGCGCCGCGGTGCACTGGGGCGGTCTCACCTGGCGCTTTCTGCCGTGGGATTTCGAGGCGCGCAGCCGCACGCTCGCGCGCTACGGAGAAAACCAGATTGCCGAGGATTGCACCAGCCAGGACTGGGGCGTCACTTACGATGAGCTCGAGCGCCACTTCGACCGCTTCGAATACCTGTACGGCATCAGCGGCAAGGCGGGCAACCTGAAAGGGAAGATTCAACCCGGCGGCAATCCCTTCGAAGGCCCGCGCTCGCGCGAGTACCCGAACCCGGCGCTCAAAGTCCCGTATTCGAGCGAGCTGTTCCGGAAGGCCGCGACCTCGATGGGTTTCAAGCCGTTTCCGGTCCCTACCGGCGCGAACTCGCGTCCTCATACGAACGAGTACGGCGTGACGACCGCTGCCTGCGTCTATTGCGGCTACTGCCAGTTCTTCGGCTGCGAAATGGGCGCCAAAGCGAGCCCGCAGACGACCGTGTTGCCGGCGCTCATGAGACTGAAAAACTTCGAGCTGCGCACGCTCGCGAACGTCACCAAGGTCAATCTTGACTCCGACAGGAAGCGCGCGATCGGCGTCACCTACGTCGATTCGCGCGGACGCGAGCTCGAGCAGCCGGCGGAGCTGGTGCTCTTGTGCTCCTACGTTCTGAACAATACGCGCCTGATGCTGCTCTCGGGAATCGGCAAGCCTTACGACCCGGTGGCGAACACGGGCGTCGTCGGCCGCAACTACGCCTACCAGACTCCCTCCGGCGTGACGCTCTTCTTCGAGGACAAGTACTTCAACTCGTTCATGGGCGCGGGCGGCTCGGCGCTCGCCATCGACGAATTCAACGGCGACAATTTCGACCACTCGGGCCTTGGTTTCATCGGCGGCGGTTTCTTCGCCGCGGGCTCGAACGGCGCGCGTCCGATCGAGGTGCGCCCGGTGCCTGCCGGCACGCCGCGCTGGGGCTCGGAGTGGAAGCGCGCCGTAGCGAAATACTTCAACCGCAACTTCAACATCACGATACAGGGCGCCTGCCAGAGCTACCGCACCAACTATCTCGATCTCGACCCGACCTACCGCGACACCTACGGGCTGCCGCTCCTGCGCATGACCTTCGACCGCCACGAGAACGAAACCAAGATGTCGGCGTGGCTCACCAACAGAGCTGCGGAAATCGCCAAGGCGATCGGTCCGGCGAAAATGAACGTCAACCCGCGCACCGGAAAATATACGATCGTCCCCTACCAGAGCACGCACAACACCGGCGGCGCGGTCATGGGCGCGGATCCCGCGACGAGCGCCGTCAACAAGTACCTGCAGAGCTGGGACGTGCCGAACGTCTTCGTCGTCGGCGCGAGCGCCTTCCCGCAGAACGGCGGCTACAACCCCACGGGAACGGTGGGCGCGCTGACGTTTCAGGCGCTCGAGGCGATCAAGACGAAGTACCTGAAGCGGCCGGGGGCGTTGGTGTAGCGAGGCGAGGCACCATCGTCGCGGCGCTGGCCCGGCGCCGGCGGCGATTCCACGGGAAACCTGCGCTTCGGCGTGTCGCGCGCCGAGTTCCATCGAAAAAATACCCGAGCACGAAACCGCAACAGCGAGGACAATGGTAGTCGCCACTTCACGCTTCAGCTCCGTGGCCGCGATCGAATCCCGCCTTGCTCCTGGTCCGCGCCGAAATGCGCGTCGGAAAGGGCCTCACCTTCCGAGGAACGACGATGCTGCTATTCAACCTGACCGCACTCTCCGACGCGCAAATACACAAGATGATCTGGGCCCGCTGCAAGGCTTTCGGGTGCGTCGAAGGCGTCTCCATTCACCGGCGCTCGACCGTTCGGCCCGGCGCCTTTGCGCTCGTCGACATGGCGAGCGCCGCGGAGGTCAGGAAAGTGATCAAGGGCATCGGCGACGTTTTGTTCGGCGGCTCGGCCCTGATCGAGCTCTCGCAGGATGTTCTGTCCGGCGGAGACGGCGTCGTCGTCCCGTGCGGCGGTCCGTACGTGCCGAGCACCGCCCGCGCGCGCGACAAATCGCAAACAGTCGTTCGCTCATGGCTGGAGACGAGCGCCGAATATTTCAGCGACGGCTCGCGCGCGGCAGCGACAACGGAGCTTGCCGCTATCCGACTGTAGGGTCGAGCCGGATACCCGAGGCTGCCGCCGCTCCGGCCGGGAAGTCGGCGCGGAGAAGCTCGGCCTGACGGCAATCTAGGGCGTCGCCGCCAGGGCCGACGCGGCGCGCAGGGCCGCATTGGCGCGCTCGGCGAGGATGCGATGGCCGGCCACTGTCGGATGGATGCCGTCCCAGAAAAGGAACTTGTTCGGAGTCGCACAGAAGGCGTGCGCTCTCGTATTCAGGACGATGCACGGATCCGCGACGTCGGTCAGCCCGAAGGCCGTGGGCGCGGCGACGATTTCGTTCAGGATCCGGAACACATCGAGTCGCACGACCTCCACTCCGAGGCCGGATTCCAGGCCTTGCAGGATCGCTTCCAGCCCGCCGTTGAATTGCGTGGATAGGAAACGGGCCGCGCCTTGGGCGGCCGGCCCCAAAAGGCGGACCGCCGGCGCCAACGAGATGTCCGGCGCGTTCGGCACGAGGAAGTTGCGCGCGCCGGCCGCGTGCAAGGTGAGAAGGTTGTCGCCGATCGCAATAAGCGCAGACTGCACGATGGCCGCGCTCGCAGCACCCGTCGGATCGAGCGCGAGCGCCTGCAATGCGTCGCGCAGATCGTTTCCGCCTGCGAACACGACATAGAGCGCGTCGGAGGGCCCCTGCCCGCGGAAATCCCGCACGAACAGGCCCACCTGCGTCGAGAGATCGAAGGGCCCTTCGTGCCGGGCGCGCGCGCCGCCGACCGCGTAGTTGGAAAACAGCAGCGGAATGAAGAGCGCCGGGCCGGCGCTCGGCAGCGTGTGATCGAGGAGCGATAATTGCTCGACCCAGGTCGCCCCGTTGCTGAAATGCAGGGCGCCGCGGGCGTAGGGGGCATCGGGTATCAGGCTGTCGAACGGGGGAATCTCGACGTCCCTCAGCAGCACGAACGCATTGCCGGGATCGGACAGGCTGTCGCCGAACACGACGAAGCGGTGCGGGGCGCCGGCCAAGGCCGGGCTCGCAGGTGCCAACACGACCAGCGCAAGAACTCCGACCCGGACAATCCTGCTCAGAATGTTTGACATGAAAGCCTCCATGTGTCGAATCAGGCAAATCAGTATATGTCGGTCGCGCGTGTCCGGCTACCTGTCGGTTCCTACAGGGGTCGTTCCAGACCGCTGCCGCCTTCGTCAGAGCCCGAGAAGGCGAACCCCCAGCGGAATCAGCACCGCGCCGAGCACGCCGTGCAATCCCATCGCGAGGCTCGAATAGGCGCCGGCCTCCGCATTGACGCTGAATGCCCTCGAGGTACCCAGGCCGTGAGCGGCGACGCCGATCGCGAAGCCCCGCTGCCACCACTCGCGGCTGCGCACGGCATCCAGCACGAATCGCGCGAGAACGGCGCCGAGGATTCCGGTGGACACGGCGAAGACCGCGGTGAGCGTCGGCGAGACGCCGATCCGCTCGGCGATTCCCATCGCGATCGGCGCGGTCACGGACTTGGCGACGAAACCGCCCGCGATGGCCGCATCGGCGCCGAGCAGGCGCGCGATCCCGACCGCGCTGACGATGGATGTCGCGCCGCCGGCGACGAGCGCGGCGAGCAAAGGCGTGATCCGCCCGCGCATCGCAGACAGCCCCTTGTAGATCGGCACCGCGAGCGAGACCGTCGCGGTCCCGAGCAGGAAGTGGACGAACTGCGCGCCTTCGAAGTACTTCGGATACGGCATGTCGATCAGCGTGATCGTCGCCGCGACCAGAACGATCGCGATCAGCACCGGGTTTGCGAGCGGATGCCGGTTCGCCCGCTCGTAGGCGATCACGCCGAGCTGGTACGCGCCGAGCGTGAGAATGAGCGCGAGCAGCGGGCTGCCCGAGAGATAGACCCAGATCTCGTAAATATTGGGGAAGCCCGAGGTGGCCTGCCCGGTCATTTGCGCGAACCCCGGGACAATCCCTTCAGAACGAGGGCCGTCACGGCGATGGTGAGGACCACGCTCGCGACCAGCGCCACCGCAATTGCGACAGCGTGGGCCTTGAGGTGCGGCCAGAACATCACCACGCCGACGGCCGCCGGAACGAACAGCAGCCCGAAATGCCGGCTGAAGGTGCTTGCCACTTCACCGAGCGAGGCGTTCACGCTTCTGCGCAGCGCGAGAAAGCCGATCAGCAGGATGAGGCCGATGACCGGGCCGGGAATGAGCGGCAATAGGAAGTGCGCGACCAGTTCTCCCAGTCCCTGGAAGAGCAGGATCTGTACGAGGCCGGAGATCATGACGCGCGAGCCATTCCGGATCATTCTATCCGGCCGCGCTCGGTCGATGTTTCGATGGCACCCCCGCGGCCGTATTAGAATTCTCCCAAATAGGAGGCATGACCATGAAACGCATCGCAACCTGGACCGCAATCCTCGTCACGTCGCTGGCAGCCGGCGCCGCCGGCGCGCAGCAATATCCGACCAAGCCGGTCAGGATCGTCGTCGGCTTTGCCCCGGGCGGCGGATCCGACTTCATTGCGCGGGTTATCGCTCAAAAGCTGACTGAGCGCCTGGGGACGCAGGTGATCGTGGAGAACCGCCCCGGGGCGGGCAGCATCCTCGGCTCGGAGTACGCGATCAAATCTCCGGCGGACGGCTACACGCTGCTGCTCACGCCCGCGAGCTATACCGTCAATCCGAGCGTGTACAAGCTGTCGTTCGATCCGATCGCCGACATCACGCCCATCGTGCAGCTCTCGCGCGGGCCCTACGTGGTCGCGGTGCACCCTTCGGTTCCGGCAAAGACGCTGCAGGAGCTGGTGGCGCTCGCCAAGCGGGAACCCGACAAGCTCGCTTATGCTTCGAGCGGAAACGGAAGCCATGTGCACGTGGCGACCGAATACCTCCTGTACACGGCCAAGATAAAAATCACGCACGTTCCCTACAAGGGAACCGGCCCGGCGCTCAACGACACGATCGGCGGAAGCGTTCAGATGATCCTGGGCAGCGTCGCGACGGCATTGCAGCATGTCAAGTCCGGACGCCTGAGAGCGCTCGCCGTCACCACGCCCAAGCGCATTGCCGCCGCGCCCGACATCCCCACGGTGGGCGAGTCGGGATACCCGACCTATGAGGTCACCAACTGGCACGGCCTCGTGGGTCCCAAGGGACTGTCGAAGGCCATCGTCGATCGCCTCAACAAGGAGGCGAACGAGGCGCTGAAGTCCAAGGACGCTGAAAAGGTTCTGGCGGGCGACGGCCTCGAACCCGCGGGGGGCTCCCCTGAGGAATTCGCCGCCATCATCAAGAACGAGGTCGTGCGCTGGGCTCAGGTCGTGAAGCAGGCGGGAGTCAAGGTGGACTAGCGGGCTTGTAGCCGACGGGAAGGGCGCGACTCACTCCCGTGGACACCCTGACCCACGCGCTCTCCGGAGCGCTCCTCGCCCGTGCCACGGCACCGAAGGACGCGCCCCCGGGCTCGCTGCCGCGGCGGGTGGTGGCGGGATTTCTGGCCTGCGCCGCTCCGGATCTCGATTTCGTCGTGGCCTTCGCCGGGCCGGTCGAGTACCTCGCGAACCACCGCGGTGTGACGCATTCGCTGGTCCTCCTGCCGCTGTGGGCTCTCGCTTTCTCATGGGTGCTCGCCAAGATCCTGCGCGAGCCGCGCGGCTGGCGTGCGCTCTATGGCGTGACCGCGATGGGGCTCGCGCTGCATATCGCGGGCGACGTTATCACCAGCTATGGAACGATGGTGCTCGCGCCGCTTTCGGACTGGCGGGCGCAGATCGGCACGACCTTCATCATCGACCTGTGGTTCAGCGGAATCATCGTCGCGGGTCTCGTGGCGTCGCTCGCCCTTCGCCGGTCGCGCTGGCCGGCTGTCGCGGCGAGCGCGGTCCTCGTCGGCTATGTCGCCTTTCAATATCTGCAAAAAGAAAAAGCGCTCGAGTTCGGCGAGCGCCACGCACGCGCGCTCGGTCTGGACGGCGCGACCGTCAACGCGCAGCCGCGCCCGGTCTCGCCATTCAACTGGACGGTGTTCGTCTCCGACGCCGAGGCGCATCGCTTCGCCCACGTGAACCTGAACCGGACAGAACCGCGCAGCTATCGTCCCGGGGACGGCTTTATCGCGATGCTCGACTCCGTCTACGAGCCCGTGTCGGCGGCGCTCTGGGAGACGCGAACTCGCTACGGAGAAGGCGCCACGAAGACGCTCGCGCAGGAAGCATGGAATTCGCCCGCGATGGCGGTATACCGCTGGTTTGCGGAGCTCCCGGCCTACGACGGTATGAGCGCGGGGTGCGTGTGGTTCATCGACCTGCGCTTCTACACGCCGGGACGCGCCACGCAGCCGTTCCGCTACGGCGCCTGCCGTGGCGGGCCCGCAACACCTTGGCGGCTCGTCCCGCCCTGAGTCAATCCAGCTTCACCCCGAGCCGCTTGCCGATGTCGCCCCACTTGTCCATGTCGGATCTGATCAGGGCGCCGAATTGCTCGGGCGTGCCGCCTGCCGGGTCCATGCCCTGATCGACCAGACTGCGCTTGACCTCGGCGTTGTCGAGCGCGGCGCGCACCTCGCGGTTCAAGAGATTCACGACCGGCCGCGGCGTTTTCGAAGGCGCGAGCATGCCCCACCAGCCGATCACTTCGAACCCCGGCAGCCCCGATTCGGCTATCGTCGGCACGTCGGGAATCGCGACCGAGCGATTCAAGCCCCCGCTCGCGAGCGCGCGCAGCTTTCCCGCTTTCGCGTGCGGCATGCCCACGGCGATCGGCGTGAGGGACATCTGCACTTCGTTCGCGAGCTGCGCGGTGATCGCCGGCGCGATGCCCTTGTAGGGGATGTGGGTCATCTGGATTCCCGCCATCGACATGAGGAGCTCGGTCGCCAGATGCGGCGAGCTCCCCGGCCCCGAGGAGCCGTAGTTGAGCTTCCCCGGGTTCGCCTTGGCGTAGGCGATGAATTCCTTCAGGTTGGTCGCGGGCACCGAAGGATGCACGAACATCACCAGCGGCGAGGTGGTCGCGAGCGCAACCGGCGCGAAGTCGGCGATCGGATCGTAAGGTAGCTGGCTGATGAGCTTGGCGCTGGAGGAGAGCGACGAGAACGCAAAAAGCAGCGTGTAGCCGTCGCCTTGCGCCTTGGCGACGAGATCGGCGCCGACGATCCCGGAGCCCGCCGGGCGGTTGTCGACGACGAAGCTCTGCTTGAGGCGCAGCGTAAGCTGCTGCGCGAGGATGCGCGCCACCACGTCGGTGCCGCCTCCTGGGGCGAAGGGCACGACGACGCGCACCGCGCGCGAGGGGTATTCGTCCGCGGCGTTGACAAGCGATGCCGCACAGGCGAACGCGGCGATCGACAGGATCAGTGTGCGGCTCATCGGTCCTCCCGCAACTCGGCATAGTAGTATATTCTCAAGCCGCTTCCGGCAATCGAAACACCACCTCTTGGCCC
>Ga0137463_1000622_pt1 | contig 11780 bp, 15 predicted proteins | sample EasRivERMGT800_2_FD_102333 | JGI IMG/M metagenome (GOLD analysis project Ga0137463, IMG submission 102333) | Soil microbial communities from meander-bound floodplain in the East River, Colorado, USA - East River MetaG ERMGT800_2 | ecosystem: Environmental > Terrestrial > Soil > Floodplain ...
GTTGGGTGGCCACTGCCCTCCTAGTGCTTTCCTCACGTTTGAGTTGATCTTCACATCTCTTACCAACATGTGAAGATAACATGTTTTGGAATTAATAAAACTGATCTGCCACATCACGGCCGGCATTGATTGATCGACGGCCGCATTGACGGCCGCCCGCCTGTCCCACCCGTTCGTTGGGTGGCCACTGCCCTCCTAGTGCTTTCCTCACGTTTGAGTTGATCTTCACATCTCTTACAAACATGTGAAGATAACATGTTTTGGAATTAATAAAACTGATCTGCCACATCACGGCCGGCATTGATTGATGGACGGCCGCCCGCCTGTCCCACCCGTTCGTTGGGTGGCCACTGCCCTCCTAGTGCTTTCCTGACGTTTGATTTGGTCTTCACATCTCTCACCGACATGTGAAGATAACATGTTTTGGAAATAATAAAACAGCCCTGCCATATTGCGGCCGGCATTGATTGATCGACGGCCGCCCGCCTGTCCCACCCGTTCATTGGGGGGGCCACTACCCTCCTAGTGCTTTCCTGATGTTTGACCTGGACTTAGCATCTCTTACCGACATGTGAAGATAACATGTTTTGGAATGCACTGATCTTACATACCGATTAATAAAACCCACCTGCCACATCACGGCCGGCATTGATTGATTGACGGCCGCCCGCCTTTCCCACACTTTTGTTTCGAGGCCAGTACCCTTCCAGCACTTGGTCAGATGTTAGCATGCCATCCACCCCAGGATCATTGATGTATTCAAAAATGCATATGAATATAATGTATATTAATCCACAATCCCCTCAAGCAATTTCTTCAAGTGGCCAATCTTTCCCTTAATCAATTGGATATCCTTGAGGTATCCATTGGCAGTGTTTAACTGAACCTCATCCCAGTCTGTTAAATAATCCACTGCACGCGAAAATGGCAAACGGCGGTCACCCGGCATATCAGTAATCTCCTGTGCAACTCTAATCAAATTCGAATAGCACATCTGTCAAGAATTGTGTAAAAAATCAATTGGGAAATGCATGGGAAACAGTACCTTAGCTTGTATCTCCGCAGATGTCTCTGGCGAGATGTAAACCCCATTTTTATCCTCTTGCAAACTAATTTCTACAGTGGGGACTACAATACCAGACCGTGCCAACTTTACACCTGCTATGGACAAACTCCCAAATGCAGTGTTGGTCAAGCGCTCGGCCGTTCTGTCGGGTGGTGTGTCGGCCGTGGCGTCTGATGGTGTGTCGGCCGTGGCGTCTGTTGGTTTGTCGGCCGTGGCGTCTGTTGGTTTGTCGGCGGTGGCATCTGGTGGTTCGTCGGCCGCATTGACTTCCCGTTGGGGACTGGCCGCAGAGACAAGGCGCATGTCCAATGTAGGATCGCCCTGCCCACTCAAGTGGGCAGCCAGTGACCTGAACGTTGGGCGGGTGCGGCGGGTTGGGTTGGTGGCATCAGGCATTACTCTGCTGGTCGAGGATGGTTCTCCAGATTTAGAATATGTGGCCGATATGCTGCTGAATGTAGGCCGCGGTAATCCTTTGCGGCGCTTTGGGTGCGGGCCTGCGGTCGTAAATTGTTGATTCAAAGCTCACATTTGCCAAGTAAAACAGGAGATGACATACTGGATAGATTGGGAATAACCACATCGGAGTCTGATGTGGAAATTTGCTCTTCGAGACTACGGAATGTTTTGGCAGAAGACATGGGTGGGTTGACGGATGGTGGAAAGTGATGGCGGAAGATAACATTACGATGATAGATGTACGTGACACGATCACGTGATCAATGTTCGAGTTGTGACAAAGCCTAATGGGGTGAAATTTTCTTTCTGCCATACTACGATCATTCCCGACTCACCCGCACAGAACCCTGCCCATGTCCGCACCAGCCAATACCATCGACCTCAATGACATCCTCCTCACCGAGGATGAAATGGCGGATTCGATGCAGGTGGATGACCCCGCGCCACAACAGCAGTTCCCCAATGTTACGCTGGTTGACATCCAACAGGCAGTGGTAATCTGGCGCGAGGAATTCACCAAGGCCGTCCTCCGCCCTGGCGACTACCCCGAGCAGCACGAACACCTGCTCGCTGGCTGCGACCTCCTTTCCGAGCTCCTAGGGCCGTACGAGGACATCACGACAATCATCGACCACGTCCTCCCTATATATGTGGACTCGGCCTTCAGGGGATACGACGAAAAGGTCCACCAGGGACCTTTACTAAAGGCCCTGAAGCGAGAACAGAAGGGGCTGCCTGCGTCGCGGTGGGTCCTGCCGGCGGGAGTGAATCCTCCCCCAACATCTCGAGCTCCAGCGACGCAGGAGCCCTACGAGGGATCATGGTTGCGGCCGCTTCACAGTGCGGAACACAAGGCGAAGAAGGGCAAAGGGAAGGCGAAGGAGGCCCCCAAGGTACGGAGGGGGATCCAGACGAAGGAGGAGCAGGAGAGGCAGCGGAAGTTGAAGGAGGAGAGGGAGAGAGAGAAGGCAGAGGACGAGCGGAGGAGGGAGGAAGAAGCGAAAGCGGCCGCAGCACACGCGGCCGTCTCAACATCCACGCCCGCGGCCGGCAAAACACGCGCTGCGGCTGCATCCAAGACGCCCTCTGCGGCCGTCTCCAAACCGCCACCCACGGCCGCCTCCAAGGGAAAGGCTCCAGCTCCTAAACGCCCCCCTCCGGCCGATTCTAAGCCGGCCGCATCGTCTTCAAGGGGTAAGCCTCGCGCCCTCCCCAAATCCAACCCAATCGTCATCGACGAAGAGGATGTCGAGGAGACAGCGGCCGTTGAGGTCAAATCCGCACCGTACACCCATGACCCTCCCTGCTTCCAGTGCGTGAAGGCCAACAAAGCCTGCACGTTCAGCTTTCCGACGGCTGTTGTCCCCAAAGTGTTTGCCCGGCCGACACAGCAATGTGAGCCATGCCGGAAAGGGAAGAAGGGATGTTCCCTCGTCCAAAGAAAGCGAGTTCGGGTCCGTGACGTGTCGATCGATGGAGGGGATGAGGATGAGGAAGGGGAGGAAGGTGGCCCCATCGAAGTCAACGATTTCGAGGCGGAACACCCATCGAAGAAGCCACTGGAGATAGCGAGGGAGAGGCCATCCCTCCCACCACGCAGGGTGAGGGCACGAACAACGAAGAAGATGACCGCCGTCGCCGGTGGCCGGCTGGGTCAATATACAGGTGAGTAGATGTCATTTGTTTCCGCTCAAGTTTTTCATTCCCGTTAGCGGCCGCAGGGATTCCGGCCGACTTCACTGAGCGGTTCGACGCATACGAGGAGCGGGTTAACCAGCTGGCGGAAGACCTCGAGGACATGGCGCAGAAATACAGGCGGATGGAGGCGGAAAACGAGAGCCTCCGCTCGTTCGTGACGCACCGGATGCTTGACCTCTGGCAGGGAGTTCAGATGAATGGGGAGCGGACGGCGGGGACCATGCAACAGGTCCTCATGACGGTTTCCAACGACCATGACCGCCATATGGAATTTGTGAGGAGGCACATGGGCAATCGCCCCTACCTTGGTATCCCCCCTGTGGGTAATCCGATTCAATATCCTGCCCCTCAGTTCCCCGCACCATCGGACCCGGATTATCCATCCGCGGAACTTGTGACGGCCGCTACTGCGCGCCTAACGTCACCGCCATTCTTCGAGGACTCGGCGATGTATGAGCCCGCCGACGAAGGGGTGACCCATCCGTCTTCCACAGGTGGAGGCGGCCGCTCTCCTCCTGTTTTCATTGTGCCCCCAACTGCCTGTCCCCCAGCGGAGTCTCAGGATGAACGCGCGGCTGATGAGGGTGAAGATGGCACAGCCGACCGAGTCGACGAGGCGACGGCCGCAGGGGTCGACTCCACGGCCGCAGGCGATCCAATGGAGGAGTCGGCCGAAGGGCGGGAGACAAACGACGCGGCCGGCCATGAGCCAACAAGGGACACGGCCGACGATGGTACGGCCGCGCAAGGTACGGCCGCCTCGTCTTCCAACAATGACGGATCATCCGCACCGCCGGCTGCTAAACCAGCAGTAGGTCGTGCGGCCCCCATCGTGCGGTCCCCTTCGTCGCGGACCAGGGCGGGTCAAAAGCGCGCTTTGTCTTTGGTGCCAGAGGGGCAGGAGGTGGGTACGGCGGTCAAGAAACAAAAACACACGTAGAATTTTTTTTTTTTTGTTTCTTGATCTCCTCCTTGACCTTTGCCGGCCGCTCCCCCAAAAAAGATTTTGCTGTATATACTGAATGGGTATGCCCCCCACCCGAAGTGGGGGCAGTTTTAATTAAATGTTTTTTGATCCAATGTCTGAACAAAGAGATAAGTGAAAGAAGTAGTATAAAGCCCTGGGATTATGATAGAACTGAGAAGAATTAAAAGATTAAACACTCTAAGGAATGACGATTTCAGCCATCGCTGAACACGAGGATCCCTCATTTCGTTCTTTTCTTTTTCTTCGGTTGGATACCGTCTTTGGCGGAAAATTCAAAGTGTCTCTTCGGACGCCTTGTTCTCTTTGGGGATAGTCCACCTGAGTTGACAGACTGGCCGTCATTGTCAGATAATTGTGTCTCGGCCGAGACGATCAAACCTGCGGCCGTCATCTGCACCTGTTCTCCGGCCGAGACGATCAAGCCTGCGGCCGGAGGGGCGTCCTTGGCTGCGGCCGTCAATTGCACCGGTGCTCCGGCCGTACCACAAGGTTGTTTCTTGCCAGCATTACCCTTTGATTTGGAGATGGCAGCCATGTGGGTGGTGGGGAGACCCGGTGGATTGAATTCGCACACGGCCCCATTAGCTGAGGAGGCGGCCGCCCTCTGGGCCGCCGAGTGGATAGGCTTTGGCTTAGGCCGTTGTTCTAGGTTCAAGCTGGGTGCAACATCGGTGGAGAATGCTGCCCTGTGAGCTGCAGACTTGACTGGTTTTGGTTTAGGTCTTGGTTGTGGTGGTTGTGCAGCTGCCCGTGTATCCGTGGCAGGCTGCGCGACTCTGCCTTGTGGTACATCCTGGGGGAGGAAGGGTTCGGCCGTCGGCATTGTCAGGCTATTAAATACGTCTGAGCGATTGTTATTGCAATTCTCCAAGAAATTGTCAAACTGAGGGAAAATAGTCGGGTCCAGCCACCCAGGACCTTCTCCAAACAAAAAGGTGGAATTGTTGTTCATATCTGCCCCCGTCTCAACCGTACCCCAACCAATGGAAGGCCTCGATGGTCCAGTCATATTACAATCTCCGTTATAAGACGTGAAGGGGGCGTTGCGCTGAAATGAACCCTGTGTGGGATCGGCCGTAACGTGGGATGGAGCGGCCGGAGACGCCAGAATAGGATTGGTGGGATTCATTTGTGGGACTTGGCAGTGATACAATGCCGGCGCAATATCGTGCACGGATTGTCCCTTGAGATACCTCTGAAACCTAAAGGTATAAAGGCCAGATTCCTTCTCTTGCCGTTCCCTCCAAAATGCCAAGAACGCCTCCACGGCCGCTTTATTCATATCACTTGGTTCGCGCAAAAGGAATCCAGGCGGGCACAGCTCGGCCGCAATGAAAGCGTGGTTATTATCACCAATTTGTTTCCATGGTACACGAGCCGACGCCCGGCCACTGGCTAAACCTAGATGATTGTCTTCAACGATATCTAGAGTAGGAGGCAAGACCACTCACTATAATGAATAGCAATGAAACTCCTGATAAGGTGTTTTTTAAACTTCAAGTCATCCCCCTTTCGGCCGACGGACACGGGTGGAAGGAGAGGAAAGCCGTTTCCATCCCTTACCAGATCGAGAGCCTGCTTAGGGCCTTTTGATAAATGCATGCTTTCTTGACCAGGTGCCTTCTCCAAATCTTGTATGTGTCTTACGTAGTCCATGAAAGCTTGCTCGAAGGTCGCATATGCATCAGGGAACAGGACCTGGAAAGGCTCCAATCCCACAATTCCACCAATGTTCGGATTAAAATCGTGCCTGGTTCAAGTTCAGCCTCGGCCGAAGAAAATGAAAAGTCGGACGGACATTGAGAATAAGGTGTTCCCTTCAGCATTAAAGTAGAACTGCCATGTAAGGGTCCTGCTCCCAAAGGCCTTGAATTGTGCAACCGCTGCTTCCTCCAGACACCTTCGGCCATATTTTGTTGCATGGATCCTTTTGACTTCATCAGGTACTCCCTTCTCCTCCCACTGTTTCCGCGCTTCTTCGGCCGCCTCAAGTTCGGCCGCAGACATTTTTCCTTTGAATATTCCTGCTGCTCGCATCCAATTCCCAAAATGTGCCCGGCTACCCCCTGGCGCCCCATCCGCTAGACCAGATGCTATGCGTGCAATTTCCTCTTTATAATCGCGTGACAATACTTGGATGAGTGAGACCTTGCGAGGTGCTTTGAAGCGTGGCGGAGCAACCTCACGACGGGCACGGTTGTTGTACCAATATTTTACCTGCTTTATGGAGGTCAGACCTAATGGATATGACCAACGTGTTTGAAGGATACCTGTTTTCTTCTTGCCCAATCTTTATCCTTGAAAATAAGCTTCAACTTTGGGAGAACCTTTGTGGACAACATGGCCTTCCGCTCCACCTTTTTCTTCAGTTTATACCGGGGGAGGTAATCATTCAAGATGGCCAGCTCAGCTTCACTCCATCGACCGCGTTCAGGCGATACAAGCGGCTCTGTAGGCTCCGCATCCTCAGCATGGCTTTCATTGTCGGACGAGTCATGGGTGGCATCATTTTCCACCGCGGGGTGCGGCTGAGCGGAACTGGAAGGCATTACAGGATCGCACTGGATGTTAGCTTGGGAGAGGGTTTGAATACGGTTGGACCCACTTGGGGATCAAATTTTCAACCATTACCCGTTTTGTGGCCGGATCCAACAAATTGTATGGTGTGCCTAGCTACCGCTTTAGTAACCGACTTCTTAGGCCCTCCATAGGGGATCAGCACTGCTTTGTCGGGTCCGCCTATTACCAAATTAGGCAATAATGTATGTGTGGGATGAGCGCCTAATAACTATATCCTGCGCGCTCGATCCCAATTCCTCATGCAGTCCCCCCTAACACTGCAGTATATGTTCTTTGATGTTCTTTCTGTGGTCTGAGCTCACCCCGCAGCTATGGGGTCGCGAAAAATGGACAGGGTATGTGATTGTATGCCTATTGTGTGTCCCCTCCCCAAATTCACCTTCCTACTGTATTGATGATTATTAACCAATTCCCAAAGGTCATTGGTAATTTTAAGGACCATATGTGTTAATATCCAGATGTGCCCGCCGGGTCCAAGGGGCATTGTACCTTAGGACGAGACGGGTCCCTGGGATGTACACGGTGTCGACATTCACGTCGACGCCCAGCGTCATAAAATGGAAATTCACAAAATAAGCCACTGATATCCACAGAGGACATAGTGTATACGTGAAAGGAATTCATTTGAATGTTGCGCGCTATTCTGTTATGCCTAGCCTGAGACAAGTTTGTGATAGAGCACGGATTGCATTGGATTTAATTGAAAACGATGCTACTGGTACATCTATCTTGATATGTGAGCTGCCATTCATGCTCCTGTAGAAAAAACGGTGGGTAAAAAGCTGTTTTCACTTCTAGTATGCATAATAACTCCTTCAGCAGTCCTCGTCTATCTTCAGGACTGACAGGAGGGGTGAAGTTGGGGGTAAAACATCGGCCCGTTCCTTTTACACACAACAGCATGAGGACACCCCACGAATGTATTCAAGGGCCATGTGATATGGACACACCACTATGCTAATCAGAGGGAGTATATATCCTATGGAAGTCCTGTGCTAAAGGCGGGCTGCCCAGGCTGCTGGAGTGGATGTAGAGCTTGTGAAGATGTTTTGGGGCGGCCGGGTGCGGCTGATGAATGCGGCCGAATGTCGCCTGAGAAAATCAGATAATCGGATAGGCATCAGGCTCTCCCATAAAGCACTTTCAGACGCACCATATATACTCCCTAAATGTCTCAGCCACCTCGAAAAAAAGCTAAGCGAGTTCGCGAGACCATCCAACGGGCAGAATACAATGTCAGCCGCCACGCCCGCGTCGGGGCCCAGGTAGTACAGCGGGATATTGGACGAACAGCGGGGATTGCTCCGCTGGCATCGCTGGCACCCAGGACTAACATAGAGGGTGGTGCGGATGAATCCCGGGATAATGGAGACAATTTACCAGACCAAGCGGGTATGTATGACGATAGATACGAGTTCATACCAACTCTTGATGAGATTCGATCGCGGTGGGGGAAGGTATGCCTCAAATTCTGCTTAATGTCCTCAGCTTATTGCTTTAAGAACCAAAACTCTTTCCTCCAAGAATTCCTGGCCCGCCGTGCGATGTACCTTAATCGTATCTTGGATGCGGAGGGCCTACCTACGGACATTGAATGTTCTTTATGTCATGGGCCAGGCATATGGCGGTGCAAAGATTGCCTGGGAAAACCTTTATATTGCAGGTGCCATTGTCGTGAAGTCCACCAGAAACATCCATTCCACAGAATACAACGTTGGACTGGTCGATATTTCGCGGAACGGAGTATGTGGGAGGTTGGGGTCCGTTTATTCTTAGGCCACAATGGCAACTGCTGTCCCAACCTAAATCTTCAAAGTTTGGCGGCCGACGAACTGCGTCTTGATCAACTGGACGTAAACTCGGCCGCGGGTGAGGACCACCCGCCGGCCGAGGACCACCCGCCGGCCGAGCATATTCCATATCTCCCACGGGCGGCCGGACAGTCGGCCTGGTTACATGAAGACAACATTGAAGGGGAGGAAGATAATATAATGTGGGAGGATATCCCTGATAGCTCCGCACCATTTGGACGATCTCCACCCAAAACGGACGAACAGGATAATCACTTTCTCCTGATAGTCGATGCGTCACAACTCCTGAGTCTGCCCGTTGTTTATTGTGCATGCGAGGCTACTTCTGATCCAGATATGCAATTTCTTGATCTACAATTTTTCCCCTCCAGTTTCAAGGAGATCAAAACGGTCTTCACCTTCCGATGCCTGGATGATTTCCGGCTTTCGAACTTGGAATGCAAGACATCTGCTTACCAATATTTCCAAAGGCTGAGGCGTTTAACAAACCCCGCCTTTCCTAATTCTGTTCCTAATAGATATGCAGAACTCCGACGGGTCTCCAGGCAGTGGAGGAATCTGAAGCTCCGAAAATGGTTCGGTTTTAGCCACCGGATGGAGACGCCCGGCCGTGGGCAAATGGCTCTGTTTTGTGCTGCTTGTCCGCAAACGGGTGTCAATTTGCCTGCTGACTGGCAGGAGAAATATTCAGAGTGAGGGTCACATTTTACCACTCATGGCATCATCTTATGAGCAGAATAGAAATGAAATAATGCGTAGTGTTGTCGTGGACGGAAACTTTAAAGCCGATCATGTCCGTCAGAAGCGGCCGGAGGATGATGTCTGGCTCACGTCGGGGGAAGGCATCTATGCTGAGCGGACGCGGTATTTGGAACATCTCGCACTGGCCAAAGAAACCAAAGAGGCGAGTCCTTATGCGCATTACGCACCGGCCACCCTAATCGCCGCAGTTAGAAGGATGCCTGCGATAGTACTTTTCGAGCATTAGAAGCAGCTCACATGTCCGGTTCCAAACAAAATGATGTCAATGGAGTGGCCTGCCATGCTTGTGCCCGGCACGGGTGCTATTGCCCAGGCAGTATGGTGGACATCCTAGAAGGCGAAAAACAAGCCGTTATCGACTACTCTGGAAGTGAAACGATGAAAACGATTAATATGGAACAGATGCGCAAGTTTTTGGCTATCTATGACATAATGTGCCAATATTACAAGAAGCGTCACCTGCGATTTTCGAATAACCCCATGATCACAATGCCACCAGACATCAAATATGAGAAGGCCATTGGACAATTCCACGTCCATGGTCACAAGGATAGCTGCTTCTTCCGTTTCTCCTCATCCTTTATTCCCGGTGCGGGCCAGGTCGATGGGGAGGTTCTCGAGACCCTCTGGGGTGCATTGAACCAGATATCGTGGGCTGCGCGTACCACAACATTGGCTCACCGGGCGGAAATTCTGGATGATCATACCAATGATAGCAATTGGAAAAAATTGATAAACATTGGTGAGTACGAGTAATGTCGGCCGACCTGCCTCTGACACGAGTAATGCCGCTAGTTCCTTCCGTGATTGCTAAGTATCGCCGTGCTGTGAGCAACAATGAGGAAAGTAGCCAATACTTCGACCTTATTTCACAAGCTGTGGATGACGACCTTCAACAAAAGTGGGAGAAGGAAATATCAGCGGCCGAGAACGGCCGCCTTGACCGGCCGGAGCTAATGGACATCATGGGCAACCAACTCAAGAATGGTATGTGTGAAGCTATCATTTCCTTTCCTGCATGCAATAAACTTGCTAGTCGACACACTGGCTTCCACCAAGGAAAAACTGTTAGAGGTTGCGGGTCAAGGAATAACCAGCCAAACGGCGTGGCTATTGACCGGCTTGAAAATTGAAGAGCGCCAGTGAGTTCGGCCGTATTCAGGCAATAAACCCTGAGCTCAATCAGGGATAGACTCGCCGTGCAACAAGCAGCGAAAAAGCTGGGCCCATATGCGAGTGTGGAAGATCAGGCCTCCCTGGAGAAGACGCGAACGAGTCTCCTGACGGACATTTCCAAGTTTAACAAAGAAGCTGCCCAGTACCTCGACCACGATGAGGCCATTGAGGAACTCGGTACAATTTTATATGGCGATGATTGTTTTGAAGCGGAGTGGGATAAAGACGAGGATTGGGCGGCCGAAGAAACGGCCGAAGACCCAGCACTTCATTTGATAGCCCTACCTTCGGCACTACCCTGCCTAGAGGGATGTCCAGAGGTTACCGCTGTACGTGATCGAGAGCTAAAATTAAGGCGAGGACAAGCAAATGACGTCCTCACTGCCATCCGCGAAATCGTTGGTCAGCTGTCTTTCCAGTGGTCCAAGGGAGTCCGCTTAGCCCCAGACAAGACGCGCCAAACACGTGCAAGGAAATCCATCGAGAAGGTTCATCGACAACTCTCATTGAAAGCCAAACTTTATCAACGGATCCGAACTGCGATGAAGAACCTGGGAATGTCAGAAGTGGAACTGGGCGGGGTCTATCGGCCGCTTTCACCTGCTGATATTTCAGTGAGCAAGGCGATCAAGGGCCCTAATGAAAGAGGGGAGAGTCAGACTCAACTCTCATGGATATGGACTACAATGCATGGCACCCCAGGAGATACAAACTATCTCACAGAATGTATGTTCCAACTGGCTTCTCCCTCGGGGGGGGGCATAACTTCATTGATGTTCAGTTTATAGGGTGAATTGGCTAAGGGGTCGAGCCAAACAACATCGCTGGGCAGAAGAGCTGGCATTGACAAAAAACGAGATGGAATGGGTCACCCGGTTCTTCTTATTTCGATCCAAGCAATGGAGGCAGTGGGGTGCAAACATGCCAAGCCCTTCGGCCGGTCAATCCGGATACGTCGAGAAGCAGATAGCCATGTGGGAGGAAATGGGAGAACAGGCGTATAATCAGTTTATCCGTGCCCGGCCCACCTGGGATGTGACATTGGAGACCATACAGCTAGAGTACAAATAATAATGCCCTTACCCCACAGGAATAGGGGGGGAAGAACAGTCAATGGAAAAGAGCGACAGACTGGAGGCTGCATGACCCCACCCGGCCGAGTATGCAAAGCGGCCGGACGCCAGATCGCGGCCGTGTACAAATAATAATGCCCTTACCCCACAGGAATAGTGCGCGAAGA